>ERZ825525.434-NODE-434-length-56881-cov-7.659733_pt1 | contig 56881 bp, 46 predicted proteins | sample MGYA00519930_ERZ825525 | MGnify/ENA primary metagenome ERZ825525 (study PRJEB31778, sample SAMEA3449203) | human gut metagenome | biome: human gut; feature: human-associated habitat; material: faeces | place: United Kingdom | collected 2010/2012 ... | reverse complement strand
ATTTATTCAACTATTTTCTTTCTAACTGTTGCACTTAGTTTGACAATTCATCTTGTTTTTTTGCGTTAAGAAGTTGAAACGCAGTTGTTTCACGGGCGTAAATGGCGATTGCATGTGCCAAATGCCACAAAGAACAAAAAACGTCGTCGGCAAAAACGTTGTTGCCTTTTGCAAACTTTTTTGTGTCGGTCTGCCTATACACATTGTACTGTTTTGCCTTTGCATTGCGGGCTTTGACTGTGCAGGAAAAACAGTTGTTGTTTTTTCCGTTGTGAAGGTGTGGCGCATTGTTGCGTTGCCGTCTGCGTCAGATTTTGTTGCCGTGTTACAAACTTTTGCTACCGTTTGCGCAAAAATGTGCAATTTTACGGTTGAGGACGTCCACCGCCTATCTGTGAAATTACTTCCCACGTGCGTGCGCCCACAATGCCGTCGGGTACAAGGGCATTTTCCAACTGGAACTGTACGACAGCCTCTCTTGTGGCGTTGCCGAAGATGCCGTCTATTGCTCCCGTCGGATAAAGTTTCGTTGTGAGTTTGCTTTGCAGGTATCTGACGTAGTTTCCCCTGTTGCCCTGCCTCAACGTCGGGCGAGGAGGCAAAACAAGCAGTGTACGCCAAGTGTTGTTGCCCACAATGCCGTCGGCAACAAGTCCGTTGTTCATTTGGAAGGAAACAACGGCGTCTCTTGTGGCGTTGCCGAAAATGCCGTCCACGGCAATGTTGTAACCAAGGTTGCGCAACATAAACTGCAACACTTCCACGTAGTTGTTGCGGCTGCCCTGCCGCAGAAGAGGGTAATTTTGCAGTTCACGGGCAACGTAGTTTGCGCCAAGGTACTCGCACACGCCTTTGCAACATTCTTCACCCACTTCGGTGTGGAAGTCGGGGTCAAGCATCAGTTTGGCTTCGTCAAAGTTTGTCATAAAGCCGGGTTCCACAAGGGTTGAAACGCAGTTGACGCTTTGCAACACGCCGACGTTGGTGAGGGTTGACACCCCTCTGCCCACCTGATTCGTCCCCTCAATCAGTTGTACGTAAATTTCTTCCGACAACGCTCTGCTGCTGTCGGGAAAGCGGTTTAAGGGGGAATAGAATGTGAGAATGCCGCTTGCGGAATTGAAACTTGTGCCATTTCCGAAAGCGTTGTAACCGAAAGTTACAAGCAGGGTGAGATTTTGTCTGTTTATTCGGCGTACTCTTTCCGAAATTGATATGTCGATAATTTCCGGTTTGACGTCGTAAACGTCGAAACCGCACCGCAAACACGCTTCAATAAAGCAGTTTTTGGTTGGTCTGTTGAATTCGTTTTCGTAAAACGATCTGTTTATGTAGGGCAAAACGGGCGTGCGTTTTCCCGCAGTGGGGGGATTTTGACCGTGTTCGTCATTTGCCCCTATGTAGTAGGTAGCCAAAATTTTACCTCCTTGTGATTTTTTGCACGCAGTTTGCAAAACATTTTAGGAAAGTAAAAAAATGTCGCAAAAAGGTGTATTCAACACAGTTTATGCGACATTTTGTTTTTAAGTTACTTTACCGCACAGGGGAACGGGTTTGCTTGTACCTTTTTACAGCAACGGGCGGAAAAGATTTCCCACCAGACAAACCAATTTTTCCCACAGACGCAGTGGCGGAGGGGTGATTTGCAACTGACTGTTTTGGCATGTCTGTACCATGTCGGCGTACATTTCTCTTACGGCGGCGGTGTCGTACATGTACACGCCGCATTCGTAGTGATGCACGAAACTGCGGTAGTCCAAATTGATTGTGCCGCACACCCCTGCAATGCCGTCGGCTACAATGTTTTTGGCGTGGACGAATCCGTCGGTGTAACTGTAAATTTTCACGCCCACATCCACCAATTTTTTGCAACTTTGTTTTGTCATGGCGTACACGGTTTTTTTGTCCGGTACGGCGGGAATAAGTATGTTTACGTTTACCCCACGCAGGGAGGCTCTGCGCAAAGAGTCTATTACCGTTTCGTCGGCAATAAGATAGGGCGTGGAAATGTACAGGTCGTACACCGCCTGGTCAATTAGGTTGAGGTAGACGCTTTTGGCAATTTGTTCGTTGTAAAGCGGACGGGGACCGTCACCGAAGGGCGCCACAATTCCTTTGTCGGCAAATTTTTCCATGTGAGAAAACACCAGATATCTGTCGAAATCCTCCGTCTTTTTGGTTGCCATGTCAAACATCTGCAAAAACATTGTGCAAAGGGTAGTAACGGCGTTGCCGACAATCCTGACGGCGCTGTCCTTCCAGTAGCCGTACAGTTTTTTCTCGTTGATGTATTCGTCGGCAAGATTGATGCCCCCGATGTATCCCACCTTTCCGTCGATAACGGCTATTTTTCGGTGGTCTCTGTTGTTGTACACGGCGGAAGCCACAGGCCTTATGGTAGCAAATTTTGCACACCGTATGCCTTCATTTTGTAATTTGCGGTAAAACGTTCTGCCAACGTGAGTGAGGCTTCCCAGGTCGTCGTACAGCAAACGTACCTCCACGCCGCAGGAAACTTTCCGTTTCAGCACCTGCAAAATGCTGTCCGTCATCTTTCCTTCTTCCACAATGAAGTATTCCAGAAACACGAATTTTTCCGCTTTTTCCAACTGTTCCAGCAAGTCGGCAAGGAAAAGTTCGCCGCAACCGAAATACACCGTGTCCGTGTCGGAAAAGGACGGAGCGCCCATTTTGTGCAGATATTCTATCTGTCGCAGGTACTTTGTGGGGGCGGAAGGGTGCATGTCGGAAAAGCGTATCTGAGGCAGTTTGGCAAACATTTTGCGTTGGGAAAGAGAGGCGTTGTTGCGTGAGAAAATGAGGTACAGCACAAAACCTACCACGGGAACGATGGAAACGAGAATGGACCAGGGCAGTTTGGCTTCGCAGGACATGTCCCTGTTTATTATCAGCAACAGTGTTATTACCAGCATTGTCGTGGAAACGATAGTGGCTACACGGTAGTAGGAACTGAAATAGAAGGTTACGGCTATTGCCAGCGCAACCTGCAACACTATTGCCAAAAAAATCAGCGTAAAACGGCTGAACACGATTTTCAGTAATTTACCCATGCTTTCCTCCCTGTAAGTTTTGCCTGACTTTCGCTGGGAAAGTCAAAAACATTGCTTTTCCTTCTAAATAATACAAAAAATTTTGTTTTTTTGCAATAGTTTGGTTTTGTGTGGCGTCAAACAAAGCCTTGCCTGCCTTTTTGACGGTTTCCGCTACTGCGTAACAAGACGTCGGTAACTTGCCTCACGGGGTACAAAAGTCTTTTGCAACGTGTTGCAACGGTGTGCAAGGTAAACAAAGGCAAGAGTAACAACCGCCTTGCAAAAAATTGACAAAAAACCGATGTAGAGTTAAAATTTATCTATTATGCAAAAAACAAATGACGTTTTGATTTTGGGAATAGAAAGTTCCTGCGACGAAACCGCCGCTTCCGTTGTTAAAAACGGCAGGGAAATTTTGTCCAACGTGGTGCTTTCGCAAATAGACATTCACCGTTTGTACGGCGGAGTCGTGCCGGAAATTGCCAGCCGAAACCATGTCGAGGCAATAGACAAGGTGGTGGGCGAAGCGTTGAAACAGGCAAACGTTTGCTTGGGCGACCTTTCCGCAGTTGCCGTTACCTACGGGGCGGGGCTTGTGGGAGCGTTGCTCGTCGGCGTATCCTTTGCAAAAGGGCTGTGTCAGGCAAGCGGATTGCCTCTTATTGCCGTCAATCACATAGAGGGGCACATTTGCGCAAACTACCTCACCTATCCCGATTTGCAACCCCCGTACATGTGCTTGCTCACCAGCGGCGGACACACCGCAGTTGTGCGTGTGGACGACTACGACAGTTGCCACGTGTTGCGTTCCACCGTTGACGACGCCGTGGGCGAAGCCTTCGACAAGGTGGCACGTGTGTTGGGATTACCCTATCCGGGAGGGCCGGAAATCGACAAACTAGCCTCTTGCGGCAACGCCGTTTACACCTTCCATTCCGTGGTTATTTCCAACGGCAATTTCAGTTACAGCGGCTTGAAAACGGCTGTGATAAACACCGTGCACAACGCCGTGCAACGGGGTGAAGAGATAAACAAGGCGGACGTTGCCAAAAGTTTCAACGTGTGCGCCGTGGATGGGCTTGTTTCCTGTCTTGAACAGGATTGCCTAAAAGAAAACCTTAAAACCGTTGCCGTTGCCGGCGGTGTGGGGGCAAACAGTTACCTGCGTCGGAAAATGGCGCAAATGGAAAATAAAGGGTACAGGGTGTGCCTGCCCAAACTGTCGCTTTGCGGCGACAATGCGGCAATGATTGCATCCCGTGGGTACTTTCACTTTGTAAAGGGACAGTTTGCCGACCTTTCGCTGAATGCCTGTCCCACACTCAAATTGCGTGGCGAAAAGCCTTCGCACTGAACAAAAAACCAATTTACCGCAGACGGACAACCTGTCCGCAAGGAGAGAGTATGAAAAAAACTTCCCAAGTGCAGACGGTGCAACGCATCAACGCCGATGTGGCGCATGGGCTCACCGCACAGCAGGTAAAACAGCGTATTGCCGAAAAGAAAACCAACAAAACCAAAAAGGTGGTGGGCAAAAGTTATCTTTCTATTTTTGCCACCAATATTTTCACCTTTTTCAACCTGTTGGGATTCATCATTTTCGTGCTTATGCTCATTTGCCGCAGCGTAACCAACATGATGTTCATCGTCATCATTCTTGCCAACACTGTGATAGGTATTTTTCAGGAAATACGCAGCAAACTTGCTGTGGAAAAACTGTCCATCGTAAGCGAACCTACCGCAACTGTGGTGCGTGACGGCAAACAGCAGTCCATTGCCACAAGAGACATTGTGCTGGACGACGTGATTGTGTATTCGGCGGGCAAACAAATTTGCACCGACTCCGTCGTTTTGCAGGGGGAAGTGGAAGTAAACGAATCCATGCTGACCGGCGAAAGCGATTCCGTCAAGAAAAAGGCGGGGGACGTGCTGTTCAGCGGCAGTTACATTGTTGCAGGCAACTGTGTGGCACGTTGCGACAAGGTGGGCAAGGAAAATTACATAGAACAACTTTCTGCCCGTGTCAAAAAGGCAAAAACGCCCAACTCGCAACTGATAAAGGGAATAAAGACAATAATAAAATTCATTTCCGTCATTATCTTCCCCTTGGGAATAGCCACATTCTTTTGCAGTTCGCAAATACGTGGATTGCTTGGCGACAACGTCAATTTGTGGCTCAACTACGTTGTCAAACCGCAACCGGACATCGTTGACACCGTAAACGAGGCAATAAAGGCAATGAGCGGTTCCATGATAGGAATGGTGCTTCTCACCAGCGTCGCCCTTGCCGTTGCGGCTTTGAAACTGGCACGCAAAAAGGTGCTTGTAAGGGAACTTCCCTGCATTGAAATGCTTGCCCGTGTGGACACGTTGTGTCTGGACAAGACGGGTACCATTACCGACGGCACGATGACGGTGGAAGACGTGGTGTGCTTCGGCAAACACACCCGTGAGCAAGTCAGTCAGATTGTGGCAAGCGTCGTGTCCGCCACCGGCGACGACAACATGACGGCGCAAGCACTGAAAGCCTTCACCGCCGACATTGCAACAATTCCTGCGGTAGCGCACATTCCCTTTTCTTCGCAACGCAAGTATTCGGCGGCAACGCTTCAGGGAAAAGGAACGTTTGCAATAGGCGCAGCGGAATTTATGTTTGAAAAAACCGACGCTCAGTTTGACGAAACATGCAAAAAACTTTTGCAACAAGGCTTGCGTGTGCTTGCCGTGGGCTACTCTTCCGAGGAAATTGCCGACGGCTCCGTGAAGGGACTTAAACCCCTTGCGCTTGTTGTGTTGCAGGACACGTTGCGCAGTAACGCCTGTGAAATTATCGGCTGGTTCCGTGACAACAACGTGGACGTGAAAATCATTTCCGGCGACAATCCCCTTTCCGTATCGGTAATTGCGCAGAAAGTGGGTGTCAAAAATGCCGACAGGTACATTTCTTTGGACGGAATGACGGACGAAGAAGTGGCGGAGGCGGCAACGCAGTACACCGTTTTCGGACGTGTTACCCCCGAACAGAAAAGCGTACTTGTAAAGGCGATGAAAAAGGCGGGACGCACGGTGGCAATGGTGGGCGACGGCGTAAACGACATTCTGGCAATGCGTGAAAGCGACTGCGCAATAAGCGTGGGCTGCGGTACCGACGCCGCAAAAACGGTGGCAAACCTCGTGCTTATGGACAATCAGTTCAGTTCCATGCCAAGGGTGGTTGCCGAAGGCAGACAGGTAGTCAACAACATTCAAAACAGTTCGTCGCTGTTTTTGATGAAAACATCCATGACGATACTCACCACCGTGTTGTGTCTTATCCTTCAACGCACCTATCCGTTTGAGCCGCAACACCTGTACGCAATGGAATTTTTCGTGATAGGTATTTCCTCTTTCCTGCTGGCACTGAAACCCAACAGAAATCTCATCAAGGGACACTTTGTCGCCAACACGCTGAAAAGCACCCTTCCCAGCGGAATAGCCATGTTCCTGTCGGTGGCAATGACCTACGCATTCATGAATGTGCTTGGAATTGCCGACAATGCCGAACAAATCAGCACCGTTGCAATGTTTTCCATGACGGTAACGGGCGTGCTTGCACTGTGGATATTGCTTTTCCCCTACGATCTGATAAACCTCGGCATAGGTATTTTGGGAACGGTGGGCACCGTGGGATGCTACCTTGTTTTCCCCTGGGCTTTGGGACTTATCGCAAGTTGGACGGGAGGCGAAGAACCCACCCCCATGTTTGTTTCCATCGACGGCAACGCAATTTTGTTCATAGCGCTTAATGCGCTTGTAATGGCGGCGCTCATCGTGTGCGGAAAGTTGATTATGCACACAATCGAAAAAAGAAAACTATCAAAAACATTAAAAGAGGCGTAATATGCAATTTGAAGAGGCTTTGCAATTTTACAAACAGCAACGCAGAAAAATTCTGGCGCAACATTTTGCCGATTTCATCATCTCGTGGGATATGCAGACGGATGCCGCACCGCAAAGTATTTCCGCCGACGCCGAGTACGGCGCAGTACTTTCGGAATACAGTTACGAACTTGTTTCCGACGAAAAATTCGTGGAGGCGGTGGAAACGCTGGACGGCAACAGGCAACTGTTGGACGACGTGCTTTGCCACGAAGTGGAAGTAATGAAAAAAAACATTCGTCAGACACGCAGTATTCCCAAGGAAGAGTACTCTGCCTACAACCTGCTTGTTTCGCAGGCGTACCCCGTGTACGTCAAGGCAAAGACGGAAAACGACTTTGAACTTTTCCGCCCCTACCTGGAAAAAATAGTGGACTACTGTCGCAAAACGACCGTTTGGCTTGCCGACGGCGAAACCAAAGGTTACGACGTGCTTCTGGACATGTTCGAACCGCATTACACCACAAAGCAATACGACGAATTTTTTGCTTTGTTGAAAGAAAAACTTGTACCGTTGATAAAAAAAGTGTCCACAAATCCTCCGCCGGTACCCGATTGGGCAACGCAACTGTGCTACAAAGAGGGGCAAAAACGTTTTTGCGAGTACCTGCGTGACGTCATGTGTTTCGACAAATCCCGTGGAATAATGAAGGAAAGCGAACACCCCTTCACAAGCGGTTTCGGCACCGACGACGTGAGAATCACCAACCACTACTACGAAAATAACGTTGTGTCGGCAATCTATTCGGTAATTCACGAAACGGGACACGCCCTTTACGAACAGCAGTGCGACAAGTCGCTCAACGGCACGCTGAGCGGCGGCGGAGCAAGTTTGGGCATGCACGAAAGTCAATCCCGTTTCTACGAAAACATGATAGGGCGCAGCGACGCTTTCTGGAAAGTGCATTACAAACACCTGCAACAGCACTTCCCCGTGCAGTTCCGCAAGGTTACGGAAAAACAGTTTGTGGACTTCGTCAACCGCACCGAATGCAGTTTTGTGCGTACGGAGGCGGACGAACTCACCTATCCGTTGCACATCATGCTTCGTTACGAAATAGAAAAGAAACTTATCGACGGCAGTTTGCAGGTCAAAGACCTTCCTCGCTACTGGGATGAAAAATTCACCGAATACTTCGGAATCACCCCTCCCAACGACACTTTGGGCGTGTTGCAGGACGTGCATTGGGCGTACGGTAACTTCGGTTACTTCCCCACCTATGCTTTGGGGTCGGCAATCGCCGCCCAACTGTACCACAGCATGCAAAAGGACTTCGACGTGGAGGAAAGTTTGCAAAGCGGCACAACGGAAAAGGTCAACGAATGGCTGAAAGAACACGTCCACAAGTACGGTTCTTCCAAGTATCCCGACGAAATTCTGCGTCTGGCAACGGGCGAGGACTTCAACCCCAACTATTACGTGGATTACCTCGTGAAAAAGTTTTCCAAATAAACTCTTTTCTGCGGCAACGGCGCAAAAGCGTCAACCGCACCGGACATGCCGTACCGTACGTAAGGAAAAAACGTCCGAAGCAAAACGGTCAAAAGCCCAAGTGTTGCGTGTACGCCATGGCTTAAAATGTTGCGCACAACGGCGATATTCATGCGACGTCAAGGCACACGGGTGTTCAACGTATTCGAGCAAGTTGCCGAGGGAAATGTCAGACAAACACAAATTCAATATTAGCAAAAAGGCAGAGGGCGTTTGCCCCTGCCTTTTGTTTTTGTCCGTTTTGACATTTTACCGTATTTTATACTTTTTTATTGCACAAAACACGGTATTTTGCAGGCAAAATGTGCATAACTGTGTGGATAAGTGCAAAAGTGGGGGTAAAAATCAGTAAAAAGAGATAAAATTCTGCAAGTTTCGACATTCTTCTCCCTTTTGCGCTTTCGCCCATGCGGAAGGACGGCAGAAAGGTCGTTTGGTTTTTTCAAAAGATTTCCAAAGGGAAATTGCCGCCCGACGGCGTTTTAAGTGCGGTTTTCCCTAGTACAAATTGTTTGGGGCGTTTGGTTGTACGCAATGGGGGTAAACAAATTTGACGTCGGCGCAACACTGTCAAACGTGCGTTTTGCGACAAGTTGACATTTTTAAGTTTTTTACCGTTTTTGGAAAAATTACCTTTAACGGAGTGTTTACAAATGCTTGCAAAAATAAAATTATTGTTGTATAATAACTTCGCCTGAAATTCGGGCACCTTGCCGCAAGGACCTGTTGCGGCCACAAAGACCACAAGGAGGTAAAAAATCATGAACAGTTACGAATTGTTGTACATTATCGACAACGAAATCTCCGACGAAGCCAAAGAGGCGGTAGTTGCAAAGATTTCCGCAGTCATTACAGATAATGGCGGCACAATCGACGGTGTGGACAAATGGGGAACAAGAAAACTTGCCTATCCCATCAACTACAAGACCGAAGGCTACTATGTTCTGGTAAACTTCACTGCTCAGGCTACGCTTCCCAGCGAACTTGAACGTGTAATGCGTATTACCGACAGCGTTGTTCGTTTTTTGGTAGTTAAGAAATAAGGAGAGCACCATGAACAAAGTATTTTTAATTGGCAGATTGACACAGGACCCCACAGCATCCACAGTGGCATCGGGACATTCCTATTGCAGATTTTCCATCGCAGTCAACCGTTACTCTTCACGTGACGGAGAAAGCCGTGCGGATTTCATCAACATCATCACTTGGGACAATCTTGCGCAAAACTGCGTGAAGTACCTGGAAAAGGGAAGTCAGGTTGCCGTTACCGGAAGCATTCAAACGGGCAGTTACGAACGTGACGGTATCAAACGTCAGACATTCGACATCCGTGCCGACCAGGTGGAATTCCTTTCCCGTTCCGGCAGTGGCAATCAAAGTCAAAGCAACCAAAGCAATTCGTCCAATCAGGACATCGACACGCTGAAAGAAGTGGATGATTCCGACGACGATATGCCGTTCTAAACAAGGAGAAAACCAATATGGAAAACAAAGAAATTAAAAAACCGGTAAGAAAGCCTGCACGCAGAAAGGTTTGTAACTTCTGCGTCGAAAAGGCACAGTCCATCGATTACAAGGACGTTGCAAAACTCAAAAAGTATCTCACGGAAAGCGGAAAAATTCTTCCCCGCCGTATGACAGGTGTGTGCGCCCGTCATCAAAGAGAACTTGCCGTTGCAATCAAACGTGCCCGTCAGATGGCTTTGATACCTTACGTAGCAGACTAATGCACGTCCCGCTTCCTTTCGAAGCGGGATTTTTTTACCCTTTTTTTGAGGCGGTAAACATTGTAAAGGGCAGGCGTTGCGCCCGCTTTTTTGCCAAATGGGCGTTTTTGCCACGTTGCGGCGCAGGTCGCATCGTTTTGTTTTTGCCGACAAAAAGTCTTTGCCTTTCGCCTGCAAGGCAAAAAGGTGCGGGAAACCCTTTTGTACGCAAAACCTGCCTACGGTAGGGCAAAACCGTTGCATGCGACGTGGAAAATGACTTTTGCGCCGTGAAAAGAAAACTTCACAGGCTGGCGGTAACGCCTTTACAAAAGATTTTTTTTGTTGTATAATGCTTCAAATATAATTCCGCACGGTAAGTTTACGGAATATTCGGTGTAAACATGAAGTTATTGAGAAAAATCGCTTGCAGAACCTATCAGTTTTTTGTGAAAATCGGAATGGCATTTATGCCTTGGCGACAACCCGTGCTTTTGCAGGGCGAGGGCAGTTTTGAAAACGTCGGCAGTTTCTTGTGTGACAAAAAAGTGCACAAACTGCTTGTCGTGTGCGACAGACAAGCCATCGAGAGGCACGCTTTGGATGGCTTTTTTCACAAAGCGGATTTGCAGTACTTCGTGTTTGACGGAGTACTTCCCAACCCCACCGTCCAACAGGTGGAAGAGGCTTTGTCGGTGTACATTGCCAACGAGTGCGACGGTATTCTGGCTTTTGGCGGCGGTTCGGTAATGGACTGCGCCAAGGCGGTGGGCGCAAGGGTGGTGCAACCGCAAAAGAGCGTCAATCAGATGCGAGGTTTGCTTAAAGTGCGCAAAAAACTGCCCACTTTCGTGGCGGTACCCACAACGGCGGGTACGGGAAGCGAATGTACCGTGGCGGCAGTAATTACCGACGGCGAAACGCATGACAAGTACGCAATAAACGACTTTGCCCTCATTCCTCACTATGCGGTGCTTGACCCGTTACTAACTGTGGGACTGCCTCCGTTTTTGACGGCGACTACGGGAATGGATGCGCTGACTCACGCAGTGGAAGCGTACATAGGCAGATCCAATACCGTTGCTACACGCAAACAGGCGGAGCAAGCCACAAAACTTATTTTTGAAAATATCGTGCTAGCCACTCAAAACGGAAGCAACTTGCAGGCACGTGCCAACATGCAGAAAGCGGCGTATCTTGCAGGTCTGGCGTTCACCCGTGCGTATGTGGGAAACGTGCATGCGCTTGCCCATTCTTTGGGGGGCAAGTACAACATTGCCCACGGATTGGCAAATGCGATACTTTTGCCAGTGGTACTGAAAAAGTACGGCAAATGCGTGCGTAAACCGTTGGCAAGGCTGGCAAAACTCGTCAACGTTGCCGAAAAAACCGATTCCAACGCCGTGGCGGCGGAAAAGTTTGTGGACGCCCTTTTCAGACTCAACAAAACGTTGGGTATTCCCGATAATTTCGGGGGTAAAATTCTCACGGAAGATTTGCGGCAACTGGCGCATCATGCCGAAAGGGAGGCAAACCCGCTGTATCCCGTTCCGCAGATATGGGATGTTGAGGACTTCGTGCAAGTCTATAGGAAGGTGCAGGGACAATGAACGACGACATTTTTTCACGTTTTGAGTTGCACCTCACCAAAAAGTACGGGCAAAACTTTCTGACAGACCAAGCGGTGTTGGAAAAAATAGCGCAGGACGCCGACATTGCCGACGGCACGGTGGTGGAAATAGGTGCAGGCGCAGGCACACTGACAAGAGTTCTAGGCAAATACGCCAAAAAGGTTGTCGCCTTTGAAATTGACAACAATCTTCAACCCGTATTAAAAGAAATGTTGCACGGCTACGACAACGTACAACTTGTAATGGGTGACATCATGCGCTACGACACGGCGCAGGTGGAGGCAATGTGCGGCGGCAGTTACAGCGTCGTTGCCAACATTCCCTACTACATCACTACGCCGATAGTAATGAAATTCGTGGAAGAGGGCAAAAACCTTGTTTCCCTCACCCTCACGATACAAAAAGAAGTTGCCGAGAGGCTGGCTGCGCATTGCGGAACAAAGCAATACGGTGCAATTACCGTGGCGGTAAACGCCGTTGCCGACGTGGAAATAACGCAAATTCTGCCTCGGACGCTGTTCCGACCGCAACCAAACGTGGACAGCGCAGTTGTCAAAATAACCATGCGTCGCAACAAGTTTGATATTGACGACAGGGCAATGTTCCGAAAAACGGTGAAAACGGCCTTTTCCATGCGCAGAAAAACGTTGGTAAACAATCTTTGCAACGGTTTTGCGTTAACCAAGGAAAAGGCTGCGGAAATATTGCAAACGTGCAATTTGCCGATAAATTGCCGTGGAGAACAACTTTCTCCTCAACAGTTTGTTTTGCTGGCAAATTGTCTTAACAGACAACAGGGGTAGCATATGCTGGATTTGGACATGTCAAAATCTTACGCCCTTGCCGTTTCCGGCGGAGTGGATTCCATGGTGATGCTGCACATGTTTGCCACAATGAATCCACGCCCCAAGTTTTTTGTAGTAACGGTAAATCACAATCTGCGCAAGGAGGCTTCCGCCGATTGCCGTTTTGTGGCAAATTACTGCAAAAAATTCGGCGTCAAGTGCAAAACTTTCAACATAGACGTGCCTTCTTACTGTCAGGCGATGAAAGTTTCGGAAGAAACGGGTGCAAGATTGTTGCGTCTTGGGGTACTTAATTCTTTGGAAGTGGACTTTGTCTGCACGGCGCATCATGCCGACGACAACGCCGAAACGATACTGATGCACCTCATCAGAGGAAGCGGCGCCAACGGAATGGAAGGTATCAAGCGGCAACGTGGCAAGTTTTTGCGTCCTCTTTTGGACTATTCCCGTGCCGACATCGTGGAATACGCCCAAAAGCACAACGTGCCGCACGTGTACGATTCCACAAACGGGCAGGTCAAGTACACACGCAACTTTCTGCGCAACAAAGTCATTCCGCTTTTGTGCCAACTCAACGAAAACGCCCCTTCCAACATCACTCGCTTTGCGGAAAACATCTCTCAGGACAACGCCTATCTGGAAAGTCTTGCCGACGACTCGCAGGTGAAAATCTACGGCGACAGTGCGGAAATTCCTTCCTATCTGCTGCTTCAACCCAAACCCATTGCCTACCGTGTGTTGAGAAAGGTGTTTTTGCGTCTTAACATCTGGTACGACATCGAAAAGTTTCACTTCGACGCAATAATTCAACTTGCCGACAACTTCGGGGGGAAACGGCTTTCCCTGCCCTTCAACCTCACGGCGGTAAACGACTACGACAAGGTAACCATTCTCAAAAACGACGGTCTGCAAAAGAGTTATCAATTTGAAATGCCCTTTCAGACGGGAATTGTGCAAACGCCTGTTGGCACCGTTGCGGTGGTACGTCAGCCGCAAAAGGACGCATTGAAGTTCGACGTCGAAAAAATTCCGCCTACGGCGGTGTTTCGCACACTGAAAAGCGGCGACACCTTCGACAAGTTCGGCGGAGGAGGAAGCAAACCCCTCAACAGATACCTCATCGACAAAAAAGTTCCCGCAAGATTGCGTCCCGAGTTGTTGCTTGTGGCGGACGGCAGCAACGTGCTTATCGTTTGCGGGGTGGAAATTGCCGACAGCGTCAAAACGGAGGAAGGTTCTTCCGTCTGCTACATCAAAAAAATCATTACCGACTGAAAACGGAGAAGTTTATGAAAGATTACTCAAACATACGGGAAGTTCTCATATCCAAAGAGGAAATATCCAACCGTGTCAGGCAACTTGCCTCACAGATTTCCGCCGATTACCGAGATAAAAACCCTGTTCTGGTGGGCGTTCTGAAAGGCGGATGGGTGTTTCTTGCCGATTTGGTGCGGGAAATGGACATCGATTGCGAAGTGGACTTCATTTCTGCCTCCAGTTACGGCAAAGGCACTACGACAAGCGGCAGCGTCAAACTGCTCAAAGACCTCACCGAGGACGTCTGCGGCAGACATGTGCTTATTGTGGAAGACATCATCGACAGCGGAATCACCCTTTCGCATCTAAAAAAACTGATAGAGGAAAAAAACGCCGAAAGCGTGGAAATAACTGCGCTGTTGTCCAAGCCTTCACGCCGTAAAGTACATGTGGACGTCAAGTACGTCGGGTTTGAAATTCCCGACAAATTTGTGGTGGGGTACGGAATGGATTTTGCCGAGAAACTGCGTGGTTTGCCGGAAATTTGCGTGCTGAAAGAAGAAATGTACAAAAAACAGTAGTGCCGACTTTTGTCGGCTTTTTTCGTATTTTGTAAAAACACGAAAGAAAGCGTAAAAAAATTTTGTTGCAACGTGGTAAGAAAAATGTTACAAAATGCACATTTTTGCCCCGTTTTTCCTCAACAGTGAAAATTTTAGCGTCAAATATTTTGGGAAAGTTATTGATTTTTGTGCGGGCAAATGGTATAATCTAATTGCATTTGAAAAGTAAGCGTCGCCTGCGGTAATTTTTACCGAGAATAATCTTTATCTCAGGCTTGCATAAATTGTAACAGTATATAAAATTTGCTGTGTGGGTCGTAAATAAGTCGTAAAATTTATTTGACGGCATTTTTTGTTTGTAACACGGCATTTTTTTGAATTTCACCCCTAATTCTTTCCTTTCGGGAAGAAATTTACAAGGAGAATGTTATTATGCAAAATTTACTTTTGTTCAGCAACCAGGTTGACGGAGCGTTTTTCGGCATTTGTATCGCTGTGGTTGCTATCATTGTCGCTATTTATTTTTTAATCCCCGTTATTTATCGAAAACAGTATCAGGAACAGCGTGAAAATCTCAAAAAGAGAGAAGAAGCGTTCAAACTTAACAAGCAAAACAAAGAAAACAGCGAAGAAGTTGCTGTGGAACAAGTCGCCGAAGACTCAAAGTCGGACGGCGCAAAAAGTGTTGACAATAAATAGTCTATGAAGAAAGCAAAACTTTTTGCCAAGATTGTTTATTACCTGTTCACAATTTCCATGGGCATACTGCTTGCGCTGTTTTTGCCTTTTTACTACTTTTACAGCGGCGAATCGCTCAACAGCATGCAACAGTCGCTGGAAAGCGGAAACTACTGGGAAGCAATGGTGCTTGTGGGAGGCTACTTCAACAAACAACCCGTTTTTCAGCAAGACTTGCCCGACGGCGGAGGAATAGTGCTTTTCGAAGCGGCAACGCTGACGGAAGGGCAAAACGCCGAAGGCGAAGAGGTGGCGGACGGACAAATGCACAAGTCTTATGCGGGATTTGTGTACGGAGTGAAAGACATCTACGAAGTTGACGGAAACGACAGCCTTGCCAAAGTCGTTGTAACGGACGTCAACGGCAACGCTCACAACGTGGCGGTACTCAATCAGGACACCGACGGCGACGGAAAAGCCGACCGAATAAACACGCTGACGTCCAACGGTTTTTTCTACATCGATTTGGACATAGACACGGTGCAATCCGTTGCCAAAATCACCGTTGTGGACAAAAACGGAAATACGTTTGCGGAAATCCCGTCCACGGGAGAGTTGAATCTGACTTTCCAACAAGCCTTTTTTGCCGACGTGAATGACTTTTTGGTGGAATACAACAGAGATTATCAGTCGGACAAGTGCGAGCAACTGGACAGGGAATTCCGAGCAAAAAGCGAAAATTACGTCAAGAGTTCCTACTCTGTCGCTCCCAAAGGCTCGGCTGACAAAAAAGCCGCCGTCGTAGTGGTGCTGTACTTTGTCGGAATTTACGTCATCGGCGACTTTCTGGTGGGAAACCGTTACATTCTGAAATTTTTCCGTTGGTTACTTGTAAAGGTATTCAAGGTAAAATTCAAAGAAAAGCCTGTCAAAAACAAGGAAGCGTTCGGCCACGACTACTATTGTCAGGTTACGTTTGTTTTGGATCCGTCGGAAGTGGAAGGGTTTTCCGACAGCGTGCAGATACGCTATTCCAACAACGACGGTGAAATTTCCTTCCTTTTGTTGAAAGAGGAAAATTACACGACCACCGTCAGAGTAAAGGCGGGAACCTACGTTAATTTGTGGATAGACCTTGACAGGCAGTACGCCACTCAAAATCTTCCCGAAACGTTGGTTGTGGAAGGTTTCCGAAAGGCATTGAAAATAAAAATTATAAAGCGAGAGGACTGACGCTTATGAAAATCACAATTGAACATCTCACAAAAGCATTTCCGAGCAGAGTCAAAAACGGGCCTGCGGTAATAGCCGTAAACGACATGAGCATTGAAATTCCCTCCGGCAAACTGGTGGGACTTCTGGGACCTTCCGGTTGCGGAAAATCCACAACGCTTTTCATGCTTTCCGGTTTGGAAACACCCACAGCGGGCAGAATTTTGTTTGACGAACAGGACGTAACGACGCTTGCTCCCGAAAGAAGAGGTATCGGACTGGTGTTCCAGAACTATGCTTTGTACCCGCACATGACGGTGGAGCAAAACATTATGTTCCCCCTTGTGAATATGCGTATTCCCAAAGAAGAGGCAAAAGCCAAGGCTTTGGACGCCGCCCGTCTCGTGCAGATTGAAGATTTGATGGCACGTAAGCCAAGCGAACTTTCCGGCGGTCAGCAACAGCGTGTTGCCATTGCCCGTGCATTGGTGAAAATGCCCAACGTTTTGCTCTTGGACGAACCGTTGAGCAACCTTGACGCCCGCCTGCGTTTGCAGACACGTGAGGAAATAAAGCGTATTCAGCGTGAAACAGGCATCACAACGGTGTTCGTAACGCACGACCAGGAAGAGGCAATGTCCATTTGCGACATAATGGTGGTAATGAAACTCGGCGTGGTGCAACAAATCGGCGAACCGCAGCGCATTTACGACGACCCCAACAATCTGTTTGTAGCCAACTTCCTTGGAACGCCGCCCATCAACATTTTCAAGGGAAAGATTGAAAACGGAAAGGTTTACATCGGCGACGAAGCGGTAATCAAAACAAAACTCGCCGACCAGAACGTGTATGTAGGAATCCGTCCCGAAGGTTTCATCTACGACGAAAAGGGAGTGCTGAGTTTGAATGTCGACCACGTAGAAGTTATGGGAAGAGACAAAACGGTAGTTTCTCAACATCCGTCTTCCACAAAGCCTACGGTAAGAAGCATTCTCGATTCCGACGTGAAGTTGCCGGAAAACGCAAAGGTGTACAAATTCAACATTAAACCCAACAAACTGTTCTTGTTCAATGCTGAAAGCGAAGAGAGGATTTTGTAATGGCAAACAAAAAGCAACAACTGCCGAAAGACGATGCCGTAAATGTTGCCGATAGCGTTGCGGAAACGCCCGAACAGCAAAAAACGACATTGACGCAAAAGACAAAGCAGGCTTTTGCGTCTTTCGGAGGAAAAGTCAAGGGACTTTTCGTTAAAGATAAAAAACAGGAAATGCCCGAACACAAGTCGGAAGAACAGGTTGTTTCCTATTCCGCCGATTTGCTTAAAGGGCCGGAACTTCCGCGCAAAGAAAAGTTTTTGCGTTTCTTGGGGGCGCAGTCCGGCTGGCTGTTTGTGTTGCCTGCCGTGGTGCTGATGCTGATATTCACATTCTACCCCATTGTAAACGCATTCATCGGAGCGTTCCAGCAAAACTACAATGCCTTGTCCGGCACCTACGACGGCTGGGGGTTTGAGTCCTTCGTGCGTGTGCTTAAAGGCGATACGGGCACAGGCGGTGCAACATTCGTGCAATGTCTTGTAAACACATTGGTTTTCACGCTTATTTCGGTACCTCTGTCCACTTTGCTGGCATTGCTTATTTCCGTTGCGCTCAACTCCATCAAGCCTTTGCAAAAGGCGTATCAGACGGTACTGTTTTTGCCCTACCTCACCAACTCGTTGGCAATGGGCGCCGTGTTTGCGACGTTCTTCACCATCATCGGTACAAAAAACGACACGGCTACGGTGGGTATCGTAAACAACTTTTTGGAGATTTTCGGAGTTGAACCCATCGATTGGATGGGCATAGGCTCTCCCACATGGGATCTCGGCGCAATTTCCATTCCTTGGGCTAAGTACATTGTGGTTATCGTGTACGAAGTATGGTCGGGACTTCCCTTCAAAATTCTGATTTTGTTCAGTGCGCTTCAAAGCGTAAACAAGCAGTACTACGACGCTGCCAAAATTGACGGCGCTTCCAAATCCACTATTTTGTGGAAAATAACCGCTCCCCTCATTTCCCCGATGATTTCTTACCTTCTGGTAACGGGTATTATGGGCGGCATGAAACAATATTCGGCAATAGTCGGTCTGTTCGGCGAACAAATGGGTATCGACTACGACATGGGTACAATGGTGGGTTACATCTACCGTTATATCTCCGACGGCTACACAGGCTACGCATTTGCAGGCTCGTTGCTGTTGTTTGCGATAATCATGGTTATCACCGCAATCAACACGCAGGTCAGCAAAAAGAGAGTGACTTATTGAGGAGGACGAAAGAATGTCTAAAAAGAAAAAAGACGCAATGACAGAAGACGTAGTCGTTCCTCAGGTACCGGAAGAAATTTCCGAGGAATCGCCGGCATTGCTCGAAGAGGAAGTAGTAACTGCAGACAAGAGTAAATTGCAACAAACCGTTTCTCACATAAGCGCCGATTCCGCACTGTTGGACAGGCAGGAGGTCAGTTTCGATGTGGAAAGCGAAAGAAAAAAGCAACGTGTTTCCAACATTATAAGGAACATATTTGTTTACACGTTTCTTACAATTTGTGCCGTGTTTGCCTTCATGCCATTCTATTGGATGATAATTTCCTCGTTGAAGACGGAAATGGAGTACAGAGAGGCTGTGCCGACATTTTTCCCGAGAGTCTTCATGTGGGGCAACTACAAATCGGTGCTTATGCAGACGGACTCTGCCGGTTCTTTCAGCAGAATTTTGCTCAACACTTTGATTGTAGGTTTGTTGTCCACGGGAATAGGCGTTGTGGTGACAATCGTTACCGCCTATGCGCTGGCACGAATGAACTTCAAGGGTAAAAACATTTTGTTCGGGCTTATGCTGGCAACAATGATGATTCCCGGCGAAATGTACACCCTCACCAACTATCTCACCATTTCCAAATGGGACTGGAACGATTCTTACACGGTACTTATTGTTCCTTTCCTTGTCAGTGTGTATTACACTTACTTGTTGCGTAACAACTTTATGCAGATTCCCAACTCGCTGTATCAGGCGGCGAAGGTGGACGGCTTGTCGGATATGGGCTACCTAGTTAAGGTAATGGTTCCGCTGACGGCTCCCACTTTGGTTTCCATAACGCTGTTGAAATTCATCGGCACATGGAACTCTTACATCTGGCCTCGTCTGGTAAACACTGCGGATTGGCAGATGATTACCAACTGGGTAACAAACGGTTTCACCGACCGTGGCGGCATGTTGTACGAAGGTTTGTACAGTTCGTCCGAACCGCTCACAACGTTGAAAATGGCTGCCGTCTGCATGGTATCGTTGCCGTTGTTCGTGTTGTTCATTTTCTGCCGCAAGTACATCATGCACGGCGTATCCAAGAGCGGTACGAAGGGCTGATTCGTCGGCAAAACAAAAGAAACTATTTTTTGTGTACAACTTGCACAAACTAGTGCAGGTGTATAAATAAAAACAAGGAGAAAGGTATGAAAAAACTTCTAACAGCATTTTTGGTATTGACTTTGGTGTTGTCGTGCTCCGTTGCGATTTTCGCTGGATGCACGCCCCCTACGGACTACGAACGCACCATCGTTTTCTATTCCTCACAGGGAGACTCTTTGCAACAAAAGACGAAAATAGCCATCGAGGCGTTTGAGGCAAAGTACCCCGGATGGAAGGTAATTCACACCCCAGTAGGCGGATACGACCAAGTAAAGGAAAAGGTCGTTTCCGACTTGCAGGCAGGAAAACAGCCTGACCTTGCTTACTGCTACGCCGACCACGTTGCCCAGTACATTCAGACGGGCAAGGTAGTGGACCTCAACAAGTATCTCACTTCCGAGGAAACCGTTGCAGGCGCAGACAACAAGGAATACAGGATTGGTTTCACCGAGGCGGAACTTGCCGATTTCGTTCAAGGCTACTACGAAGAAGGTTACGCTTCCAACTACACAGGATACGAACAATACGGATTCACGGCGGATTCAATGCTTACATTGCCGTTTGTAAAATCTACGGAATTGCTGTATTACAACAAGACGGCATTGGACGCTTGCAATCTTACCCCCGCTACGACTTGGGACGAACTGTGGGAACAGTGCGAAACCTTGGTAGACGCTTATCCCACATGCACTCCGCTGGGATATGACAGCGAAGCCAACTGGTTCATCTCCATGTGTCAACAAAACGGTTGGGGCTACACCAGCGCAGACGCAAACAATCACTATCTGTTCAACAACAACGACGCAAAAGAATGGCTTGCCAAACTTGCCAAATATTACGACAAGGGTTACATCACCACTCAGGAAGAATCCGGTGCTTACACATCTGCACTTTTCATCAAGGGTGTTGACGACGGCGGACTTGTTTACTGCGTAGGTTCGTCCGGCGGTGCTTCTCACCAAAACTCCAATCTGTTTGAATGGGGCATCACATCCGTTCCCGGTTCCGTTCGTGATGACGGTACTGTCGACTACTCCGTAATTTCCCAAGGTCCCTCTCTCGTTATGCTGACGGGCGGTAACGGCGTTACCAATGCTACCGAAAAAGAAAAGATGACCTTCCTCTTCATCAAGGAATTGATGGATCCCGCTTTCCAAGCAACATTCTCCATGGAATCCGGATACAACCCCAGCCGTAACTCCGTTTACGAACTCGATGCCTACATTGAACACATGAACGGCACCGACATCACGGCTGTTGCTGCAAAAGTTGCCGCTACTCTCAATGAAAGATACTTCACATCTCCCGCATTTGTGGGATCTTCCACTGCCCGTACACAGGTAGGCAATGCATTGCTCAATGCTCTTACAGGAAAGAAAACGCCTGAAAAAGCACTTGCGGACGCTTACAGCAACTGCGGCGGAAAATAAACAGTGAAAGTTTAAGGAAACAACAATGAAAAGAATTTTAAGCGTGGCAATCGCATTGTTGCTGTTGGTAGGCTGTTTGTCCCTTGTGGCGTGCAACAAAGTAGCCGACAACACCGAATACTACGATGCAATTACCAAAACTCTCAAACTGGAAAAATCTTTTGAAGGGAAGTCATATCTTACCGACGGAATAGGGCGTGCCACTTTGGCAGCCCTCACCGACGGTGACACCACCCGCTTCACTTTGGAACAAGGCGACAGCGTTGTGGTGCGTTACTATCAGGTAGACACCCCGGAAAGCACAGGCGGAGTTGAAAAGTGGGGCAAGGCGGCTTCGTTGTTTGTAAAGGACAAACTTTCCGCCGCTACGGAAATTGTTCTTGAAGCCACTGCCGTTCCCGCCGAAAAGGAAAGTTACGGACGTTACCTCGGTTACGTGTGGTACAAGACGGCGGCAGACGAGGATTTCAAAAATCTCAACCTGGAACTTGTCGAAAACGGTTTCAGCGAAAACAAAGGTATCAACACCTCTGCCTATCCGTATTACGACGTTTTCCAAAAGGCAAACGATTTTGCACAAAAAATCAAATTGAGACTGTATTCCGAATTGGACGACCCCCTGTTCTCCACCGATCCCGTCGAAATGACAATCAAAGAATTCAACGAAAGCCCCGATGCGTTTTACAACGAGGAACTTGATGTTGGCTCCAAGGTGTTGTTCTACGGCTATCTTTCCGATTTGGAAATTTCTCACAGTCAGACGTACACATTCACGGCAACGCAGTACGATGAAACAACGGGCGAAACGTACAACATCAAGGTGTATGCGGCGTATTCGTCCAATCCTGCTTCCAAAATGAAGTTGGGACACTACTACAGGTTTGTGGGTACCGTGCAGAACTATCATGAACAGTTCCAGATTTCCGGCATCGTGTACGATTCGCTTTTCCAACTTGAAGAGTATTCCTATGTAACACAAAAAGACTACTATCTTACTTTCAGTTCTTCCGAGACTTTCATCAATCAGTACAGCGCAACGTTGTACACCGACATCACCGTTACATCGGCAAACGTTGAAAACGGTACTCTCACAATTGTGGGAACGGCGCAACAACGCACTCAGGACGGAGTGAAAGAAGAAGTGAAAACCTTCACTTTGACGGTGAAAGTTGACAGCAACTATTCCAACGAAATAACAGTAGGCTCTAAAATAAGCGTTTCCGGTTTGCAACTTGTGGCAAATTCCGGAAACATCACAGTTCTTCATTATTCAGACATTGATCTGAAGTAATAAAAAAATAAGGAGAAAACTATGAAGAGAAAAATAATCCTCATCCTGTTGGCATTGGTTTTCGTATTCAGTTGCGTTGCGCTTGTCGCATGCAACAAGGGCGAAAAAGAAGCGCTTGACACCTATCTTTTGGAACAAGACAACCAACTGGTCGACGCCGACTTCACATTGCCCGTCAAAATTCGTGAATACGATGTAACGTGGACATCCAGCGACAGTGCAATCACTTTGGAAAAACGTGACAGCGACTACTTGGCAAAAGTAACGTTGGGCGACGCTGTCAAAGAAGTTACTTTGACGGTATCCATCGGCAAACTCAGTAAATCTTTTACTGTGAGAGTTGCCGAGTTTGACGTTTACTTCATTGCCGACCACTACAACTTTGTAAAGGATAAGACGACGGTAACGGAAGACTTCGCTCTTGACAGATCCTTCACCTACCAAGGCAAGACTGCAACTATCGATTGGAGCGTTTCCGACGCATACGCCGATTACATCGCAATCAGCGAAGACGGCAACACTTGCTTGGTGTATCCCACAAGTCTTTTGCCCTCTGTAAGGATTAAGGCTACATTCACCTACAACAACGAATCTACAACCTATCAATACACAATGACGGTAGGTCTCAACAGATCTCCCCTTGAAGAAATCAACTACTGGTACTACAACACAGGCGTTTCCATCGACATCAAAGGTTACGTTGTGGAAATTGCAACCCCGTACGATGAAGGTTTCGGCAACGTTTCTCTGTACGTAGTGGACGAAGAATTCCTTGCAGGTTACTACGTGTACCGTGTAAAGACGGACAGCGCCAATGCCGCTTTGATTGAAGTGGGCGCTCACGTAACAGTCACCGGAACAACCAACACCAACTACAACGGACTCATCGAAACCAACGCAGGCGGCAACCTCGTTGTTGACACCGACGTTCCCAAAATCGACGTCAGAGAGCATGTTTATGCGCTCGACCAAGACGTTCTCGGTAACGTTCCCGCTGCAATCTATCATCAATCCAGACTTGTTTCTCTTACCAATTGGACGGTCAAGAGTGTGAAATCCGCTCCCGAAGCAGGTTCGACGGCAACATTGTTCACCCTCACCAAAGGCGGCGTAGATGTTTCCGTGGCTGTTTCCAAGTACTTGGAAGGCGCCTACAAACCCACAGCCGACGATGCTACTTGGTCCGCTCTTGCGGCACTCACCGGCACCGTTAAGAAAGGCGACGTTGTAAGCGTAACGGGCGTGTTGGGCAACTACAAGGGTGCACAAATCATGCCGCTCAAAGCAAGCGACGTGGTTGTCGGCGGAACGGCTGACCCCGACGGAACGGTTTACCCGGGACAAACGGCAGCAAAAGCCATTGCAGCAGTTAATGAGGCTTTGAAGCAAAACGGTGTAGACAAGCGTATCACCAAGACTACGGAATTCACTCTTCCCACGGAATCCAACGGTGTGGCAATCGCTTACGAAATTTGCGGTTCTCCCAGAGCGTTGACTCTTGACGGAAGCAAATTCACTGTAACTCCCGACAAGCACGAAATTGCAACGGTAAAAGTAACCTACACCTTGAAAGACGGCGAAACCGTTGTGTACAGCACCGTTCAGTTCTTCGATGTGGAATCTTTGGTTCCCACGGCTTCCACAATCATGGACGAACTTGTTGCTCCTCCTACAACGGCACTCAAAGACTTTGAGCTTGATTCTAACGAATATGCAACATGGGAAGTTGTTGAAGGCACGGGTATCACAATTGAAGGCAATACGGCAAAAGTATCTCGTACGGGTGAAGACCAAAAGGTTACGTTGAAAGTTACTGTCGTTTATAACAACGAAACCAAGACAAAGACCTTCCGCATTAGCGTACCTGCAAATCCCTACTACGGATATGTTCCCGAAGTTGTTACTACTCCTGCTGCGGGCACATACAAACTGTTCTTGGAACAAGTAAAACTTGGCAAAACACTGTATTTTGTCGGTGCGATGGACGGCCATTACTACAAAACAAGTGAAAACGTTGCCGATGCAGTTGATATCACTGTTGCTGCAGGTTCGGCAGCAAACACCTATACGTTGTCTTTCGTTGATGCAAGTGGTGTAACACAGTACCTTTACATTGAACAAAGCGGTAAATACACAAACGTGAAATTCGGTTCTACTCCGTTTGACTGGACGTGGGAAGCAGATAGAAACGTATTGATTGCTACAGTAGGAACAGAACAATACTACCTTGGAACATACAACAACTACAATACAATCAGCGCAAGCGAGCTTAGTCGTATCTCTGATGCAAGTGTAATTGGCAAAACTCAATTTGTCGCAAGATTTGTTCAAATGGTTAAAGCGACTGATGAAAGCAAAGTTGCAGCTGAACTTGCGGCTTTGAAAGTTGACAAACTCACCTACACGGAAGACGGCACAGCCACTCTTCCCGTAGCAGGCACGACGCACACCGACGTTACCATTTCTTGGGCGTCCAACAATGCGGCAGTTGTTGTAGACGGCGCTAACCTTGCTGTTACAATGCCTTCCGCCAGCACCAGAGCAGTTCTCACGGCTACCGTGACCTGCGGGAACGTTTCCAAAACCAAGACGTTCCCCGTACATATGGTGGTGGACGTAGTGGACGCGGCGTATAACCTTCTCGAGGGCGAAACGATTGCCGATATGACGCTTACCGGCGTTATTATCCGCGTGGACGACGCTTACAGCGAGCAGCACAAAAACGTCACCGTCACCATCATTGTGGACGGCAAGATGGACAAACTCATCGAATGCTTCCGCATGACGGGCGAACAGGCTGCCACTATCAAGGCGGGCGACAAGATCACCGTAACGGGCGACCTTACCAACTACAAGGGCAAAATCGAGTTTAACAGCGGCTGCGTACTTACGGCAGTTACCACGGCTACCGCCGACGAACTGGAATACGTAACTCTGTTCAACCTCGAAATCCCCCAGACGGTAACGGAAAACTTCACCCTGCCCGAGGGCGCAACCTACGTTGTTAAGGACGGCACCGCGATTGCTATCGACGGGCTCAATGCCACCGTTACCCGCGGCGAAGAGGACGCAACGGTAGTTATCACCGCCACCATCAACGGCAAGTCCTTGGACTACACCGTAGTTGTCAAAGCCGACGACGGCGGCGAACCCCCCGTTCCTACTCCCGGCACGGAAGAAGATCCCTACACCGTAGCGGAAGCGCTTGCAGCGGCAGGGCAGCTTGAGAAAGGTGAATACTCCGAAAAGGTTTACATTCTCGGTACTGTTGTAAGCATCGGAAGAGTCGGTTCCTACTACAGCGATCTTTACATCGTAGACACTTTGGGCGATGCAGACCAACTGTTGGTTTACTCGGCAAATCTTGGCAGCGGCATTGACGCGGTTTACCCCAACGACACCGTGCTTTTCTACGGCTATCTCACCAACTATGGCGGAACTTTGGAAGTTTCCAGTAAGGACGGCGACTATACTTACATGGAAGAAGTAACTCGTGGAACATCTACAATTACTGTTGACGAAGCGTCCAGCGCAAATGCACAGGTGGTTGAACTCAGTGCAGAATCCGGTACAAACGGAACGACTTTCACCTTCAAAGTAACGGTTAACAGCGGTCATCAAATTACCGCAGTTAAAGTGAACGGTGTTGAAGTAACTGCTTCTGAAGGCGTGTACACAGGAACAATAGGCGGTAACACAACTGTTAAAGTTGAAACAGCCGAAGAAGGAGCAGCATTGCCCGTATTGGCAGCAAGCATTTCGTTTGCAGATAAAGCAAATCGTGTTTCTCAGGATGTCAATTCGCAGGTGTGGGAACAAAACGGTATTACTTTTACCAACAACAAAGGTTCTAGCACGAGCAATGTTGCTGACTACGCAAATCCTGTTAGATGCTACAAGAGTTCCGATATTCAAGTAGAATACACAGGAATTGTCAAACTTGTATTCCACTGCAACAGCACAAGCAATTTGGTTTCCTGCAACAATATTTCCGGCGGTGGCGTTTTGACTACCGAAGGAACAATTGTTACAATCACTTTTGAAACTCCCGTTGACATTGTAACTTTGACAACATTGGGCGTACAAGCAAGAATTAACAGCATTGACGTTTACACAATGGCTGAATAATTTCTCTTCACAACAAAAAAAACCAAGCCTTCGGGCTTGGTTTTTTTGTTGTTTTTGCATCATTGCGTCGGTTTGCGCTATTAAGCGACTTTACGTGCCTGATAGTAGTGCTAAATAATTTTCTTTCGTTGCGTCAGTTCGCACTAATAAGCAACCGAACACATCAATGAGTTTGTCGCACAGGTTTGCGTAGTTGTATCAGTTTGCATTTAAGCAACGTCAGATACAGAACGTCATTTTGTCGCACGCTGTTTTTGCCCGGCGTTTGTGTAAATGTGCAATTTTGCGTTTTGAAAATGCGTCGGCAACTGCCAGTGAGAAAGTTTCCCTTTTCGGTATTTTTGAGTGAAGTTTGGCACAAAGCAAAGTCATCGGAAAATTTGATTTTATCGGCAATGCGTTGAGGAAAATTGTCAAATGTTTTTCAACAGCGTTTTTTTTTGCGTGTTTTGCAAAATTTTACAACAAAAAAAAGGGCGTGTTGCCCTTTTTATCGTTGCGTTTTTGTGTTTTTGATTATTGCGTTTTTAAGCTTTGAAATGTAGTGTATTTTGTTAAAATCAGCGTATTGTTTTGACAACTTTTTTCCACACGTCGACGTTGCTTCTGTCCGTACTCATCGGGGTTACGGAAATGTAGCCGTCAATGGTGGCGTCGGTGTCCAGCGTGTGGTCGTGCCTGTTTTCATGCACGCAGTAGCCGTTTTGTTGCCACAGTCCGTCGCCCAGGTGTTGAAATTCGTCGGAAAAGTACGCTCCGCCTTGTCGGGTCAACAGCACTTCGCCGTTGGGGCAGGCAGGCACGTTGACGTTGTAAATTCTGTTGTGACTAAACAGGTCGTTGCGCACAAAAAAGTCGTAGATTTTGTCCAGGCTGTCCTTTGCAGGTTGAAAAGAAGTGTACTCTACGGAAAAGGCAACGGCGTTTGTACGGCGCAGGGAAGCCTCAAAAAGCGCACCCACCGTGCCGCTGTACAAAATGTCTTCCCCAAGGTTGTAGCCTTTGTTTATGCCGGAAAAAATGAGGTCGAATTGTATGCCCAAACCCAGCGTGGCAAACCGCACGCAGTCCACGGGGGTGGAACCCACTGCGTAAGCCTCCTTTTCCCCCAAACCCAGCGTTACCTTGCTTATTTCAAAGGGACTGTGTATTGTTATGGCATGGCTTTTTCCGCTTTGCTGTTGGCTGGGTGCGACAACGTACACTTCGCCGAGTTTGGTTGCCCACTTTGTCAAAATTGCCAAGCCTTCGGAAAAAATGCCGTCATCGTTGGTAATCAGTATTTTCATAAAACTCCTGTTGTTTTGCAAAATTTGGCGGACGGCAATGCCGTCCGCAGGTGGTGCAGGTATTACAGCCAACCGGTGTTGTTTGCCTTGTAATCGGCAACCATTTTGTCGGCGTCGTTAAGAAGCAATTCCGCCTCTTTTTTGCGGTGAAGCGTTGCTCCGCAGGTGTACTCGTGTCCTCCTCCGTTGTACTTTTCCGCAAGGGTGTGAATTTGCATAAATCTGCTGCGCAAACGCACACGGATTGTGCCGTCGGGCATCTCGATAAAGGCAATCCATGCAATGCACCCCCTGATTCCTTTCAAAAAGGAAACTGCTTCGCACGCCTGTTCGGTGGTGAGGCGGAAACGCTTTTGCATTTTTTTGTCAACGTACAGCGACGCCACTCCGTTGGGGGAAATTTTCATTTTTTTGAATACGTATGCCTGAAATTTGAGAAAATCGAAGTCTTCCAGGTACAAATTTGCGTAGAGAGTGTCTGTGTCTATGCCGAAATCCAACAACATGGCGGCAAGGCGCAACGTGTCGCCGGTAACCGTTTCGTAGCGGAAACGTCCGCTGTCGGTAACCATTCCGCAAAAGATGTAGGTTGCCGTTTCCTTGTCCATTTTCAGCACGTCTTTGAAGGTGTCGTAAAAAAAGGCAATCATCTCGCAGGAGGAAGAACGCCAACTTTCAATCCAGCACAAGTCGCCGTAGGGTTTGATGTCGATGTGGTGGTCGATTTTCACAATTTCTTTTGCAAGTTTGTAGTTGGGGTTGGAAATTCTGTCTTCCGTTGCCGTGTCAATTACAATAAGCAAAGCGTCTTTGTAAAAATCCGTATCGACGGGTTTGTCTTCTCCGCCCAAAAATGCCAGGTAGTTGGAGGAATCGCCGTTTACAAGGCGTATGTCCTTTTGCGGAAAGGAAAGTTTCAACATTCCGCACAGTCCCTTGGTGGAGCCTATTGCGTCGCCGTCGGGGCGTTTGTGGCGGGAAATAACTATTTTGTCGTATTGTTGTATTTTTTGCAAAACTTTTTGCATTGTTTCCTTTTGAGGTGTCATTTTGTTTCTCCGTTTTGTTGTGTATTGCCCTGTTTGCACATTTCGTCCAGGTCGGCAAGCATTTTCATTGCCGTTTCCTTGTCGGCAACGGTTGCGCCGCTGGCTTTGGCGTGTCCGCCTCCGCCGTACTTGACGGCAACGGGGTTTATGTTGTACTTTTTGGAACGCAACTCGCACAGTACGCCTTTGTCCGTTTCGGTGAAGTTGACGGTGATGTCCACTCCACGGATATCTCCCATGACTCCCACCATGCCACGTGAAATGGTAAATTCATCCACGCCCAATTCCGCAACACGTTGCTTTGTGGTGTAGATGTAACCTACATTGTGCGGTGTGAAACGTACCTGCAACACAAATTGCGCACGAAGTTTAATCATTTCAAAGTCGTCGGCGTACATTGGTGTGTACACTTCGTTTATGTCCACGCCCTGCTCCAACAAAAATGCCGCCATGCGGAAAGTGCGAGGGGTGGTGGCGTCGTAGCGGAAACGTCCGCTGTCCGTAACCATTCCCGTGTACAGCGATTCCGCCGCCGTTTTGGAAAACTTCCAGCCGTTTTGCATTGCAAAATCAGTAATAACGCCGCAGCAACTTTCAAAGGATGTTTCCACAACTTCTACGTCGCAAATTTTTTCCACAAAAAGGTGGTGGTCGAAACGCAACGTGGCTTTGGCGGTGGCGTATCTGCCGTCGGAAATCAGGTGCTTTGCCGATGTGTCCACAACAATGGCAAGGGCGTCGGCGTACGTTTCGTCGGGTATTTCGTCCATTACGCTGTCTTTCATGAAGGAATATCTTTTCGCATGGTCGCCCACGGCGTACACCTTTTTGTTTGGGTAGTTTGTTGCAATCAGGTGTTTCAGCCCCACCTGACTGCCTATGGCGTCGCCGTCGGGGTTGGTGTGGCGATGAATAATTATTGTGTCGTACTGTTCTATCAGTTGCAGGGCTTCTTTGTACATGTCAAACCTCTCAAAAAATTTACATTTCATTGTACCACACAATGCCGTCAAAGTCAATGCAAAGTCGTCCTCTTTGCGGATGTGAGGCTACGCAAAACCAAAAAGCACTTGCGTTTGCTTTATCGTCAGTTTGTCGGCGTTTTGTGCAGGCTACTCTGTTAGTGTGCCTGTTTTGCGCAAAAACACGGCACGGCAAAGACATTTTGTGATTGACGGGCGTTTTTCCGTGTTGTATCTGTCTTTTGTTTGAGTTTTCTGTTTACCTAGCGGCAAACAACGGCTTGGAAAGTGCAACAACGGCTTTTGTTGCAGCGCACAGACGTTTTCGGCGTCGAAGATCCCTGCGGTGCGAGCGTGTTTGCAGTTTGAATCAGGGGGTGTAGTACTTAAAATTGTTTTTTGCAAGTTAAAATAAGTTTCAAAAAGGGTGCACCGTGTAACAATTTTGCGTGCAAAGGCAGTTTCCGGACGTAAAAAAACTGCCACACTTGGTGGCAGTCGAAGTTGAAAATCTTACAGGTCTTCCAGACGTTCTACGGAAATTATTTGCGGATTTTCCCTCATAAATTTTGCAATGGTGTCGGCACTGCAATTTTTGGTGGGATAAATTACCGTTTCCGCCGTCAGTTTGTTGGGCAACGGTTGCCCGTGCTCTTTGGACGCATCCGTCGCAGGCGACGACGTAACCTTGAAGCGGTGAAAGTTTGTGGAACCGAAAAATTCCAGCAATTTGGCTTTTGTTTCGTCGCTGTACTGCATTTTTACCATCAAAAGGTGTTGCGAGTTGCGTTTGAACAGTTTGGAGTGGAGCAAAACCTGAACGATGATAATCATTGCGGTGGAAGCGACGGAAAGCCAGTACATTCCCGTTGCCACGCACATGCCGATGGCGGCAGTAGCCCAAATTCCTGCGGCTGTGGTGAGTCCACGCAAACTTTCCCTGCGGAAGAAAATCATTCCCGCACCCAAAAAGCCGATACCGGTAACAATCTGTGCGGCAATTCTTGCGCCGTCGCCGATGTCCCCTCCGTCCTTTTTGAACCACAGGGAAATGCACGTCAGCAACGTCGAAGCGCATCCCACAACAAAGTGTGTGGCTTTGCCCGCTTCTTTTTGACGGCGACTGCGTTCTATCCCCACGGCAAGTCCCAAAAGTCCGCCAATCAACACACGCAACATGTACGTTGCTTCAAATTGTTGTGGCCAAAAGCCGATGGGGTCGGCTCCAAACAAATTCAAAACTGCATTGTGAAACATTTTTTGCCTCTTTCAAGTTTTGTGCGCTGTCCGTATCAAACAGCAGGCACAAAGTTTTCTCGTAATTTTTTTGCACCTTATTATAGTACAATTTGCGTTCAAAGTCAATATCGTTTTTTTTTGTTTATGCGGCAAAATACGGCATTTTTTCCTTTCTGTTGCCTTGTTTGACGAAAATTTTGCATTGAGGTAAAATGGAAACAGAAACTTTCACGAGGAAAAAATGAAAAGACTGTTTCACACAATTTTGGCATCCGCCCTTTTTCTCGCATTGTGTTCCGTGGTGGGGTACTGCGCCTATTTTTTCAACATAAAAAACTTCTGGATAATGTTTGCCATTGCCTCCGCCGTGTTTGTGCTTGGTGTGATTTTTGCGCTTGTAAAACGCACGTCCTGCAAAGTGATTGCATTTTTCGTTAACGCCGTTGCAATGGGGCTGTACATTCAGTCATGGTACATCTACAGAGGTTTTGAAAATTCCCTGTGGCTCATGCTGGCAGTTTCCGCCGTTGCCGTGGCGTATCTGGTGCTTTTCTTTCTGCCGTTGCTCATTCCCTTTGTAAACAGACATTACGGCTGGTATGCGGCGGTGTTTGTGGTGCTGTCTTTGGTGGGATATGTTTTGTTGCTGTGCCTTACGCAAACCACGTGGGTGTCCACTTTGGGTTACTACGGAATTTTGCAGTTGGGTTTTGTGTTGGGGTGCAGTTTTTCCTGCAACGACGTAGACGACGAAATTCACGCTTTGCTGGCGTCTTCTTACAGCGTTGCCGTGTGCGCCGTTTTGATATTGCTGACAGTTTTGGGTGGCGACGGTTGCGATTGTGCCGACGGCTGTTCCGTAGGGGACGTTGGTTCTCCATTGCAACGCAAAGAGGTGCAAAAAGCCCCAAAAAGTAAACACGGTTTGTAAAATTATGCACAAAAACGCATTCTTTTACAAAAAGGTTTTGCTGTTACGCAGTTGTTGATTGTCCTTGTGCAGACGCCGCAACTTTTACATTTGCCCGAAACGTCGTTTTTTGTCGGGGTCATTTGAGGTATTACTTTCACTAAAAAAACGCCTTGTTTCAAGGCGTTTTTTTTAGTGAAGATTGTTGATTTTGAAAATTACCGTAATGTCGAATTACGCTGTTTCCCGTTTAAAGCGTGTTTCACATTTGACTTTTTTGCAATGTGAGTAGTGACGACGCTTTGAAACTTCAGTCGTGAAAACTTACTGTTTGTTTACTAGTTTTGCTTTGTACACAAAGTATTGGCGTTTACCGAAGCGGTAGAAACCATTTTCGCAGGCACCCACGAAACCGTCGCCCAGCATGTCGAACAAGTTGCAACTGACGGCAAATTCCGGAAGTTTTCCCACGAGTTTGCCATTTTCCACAAGGTAGGCAACCATAACCGGAATGCTGATGTCGCCGGAGGGAGTCATGTCGCCGCCTCCCGTAACGGAAATGTACACGGCTTTTCCCGTTACAAGTTGTTGCAGGTTTTCCGCCGTGGGTTGCACCGAGAAACCGCCTATTCCGATGGTGGGAACGCCGTTGTACTGTGCCGAAGCCGCACCGATATTTTCGGTGTTGTACTGTGCTGCGGATTTTTTACAGGTGAGAAGCGTTGTCAGTACGCCGTTTCTGACAATGTGTTTGGTGTAGCCGTCGTTTACCACACCTTCGGCATCGAAAAAGGGTAAATTGAGTTGTTTTTCGGGGTCTCGGTTTATTGTGAGGTTAAGTTTTTCACTGAAAAGTTTTTGTCCCAACTTTCCGTTGAAAATGGATGCGTTGTTGAAGTACAAATCGGCAACGAAATGGCTTATTGCGTATTGCAACGGCTCGGTGTTGCCTATTACGGTAACTTCATCCTCTTGTATTTGGGGCAACTGCGTCAGAAACGCACGGCATTTGTCGTGAATGTCTGCGCAAATTGCGTCCTCGTCGAAACTGTCGCTTTCGCAGTCGTAAAATTCGTCCATTATGTTTGCCGAACCTTTCTTTTGCAGGGCAAGCCCTACGGACAGGCAGTTTCCTTTGTAAAAAAGATGTGCGCCGTCGCTGTTTTCGTAGGTTTTTTCCGTACTGTCCAAAATGACTTTGTTGCTGAAAATAAATTCGGGGTTTTCCTTTGCCAAACGTGCCACAAGATGTTTGATTTTGTCTACAAATTCTTCTTCGGCAAAAATTTGTTTGGAAACGTCCACCGACAAAGTGCGTGGCTCGTCGTGTGTTTCGGGGTAGGCAATACCTTGCTGCAATTTGTCCGTTGCTGTCTTTTGCATTTTGTCGAAATCCGCACTGCCAAGACAGCCTTCCACGCCGATACAACCTTTGTCGTACACACGCACGGTGTTTTCAATCTGATTGTTTATACGCAACGACGTAACCGTGCTTGCCGAAACGTTGATGCATCTTCCCGATGTTCTGGTTATTGTTTTTTCAACTTTCATCTGCCTTCCCCCCTATTGAACATTCATTTTGGACACTCTTATGTGCGGTCCGCCCACGCCCACGTTTAATGGGAACTGCTCCATTTTACCGCATCCGCCTGTAACAAAGGAAAGCAGTTTTTTGTCGTTGGCAACTCCGTCGATAAGTCCCAAAGTTTCAAACACGTTGCCTGTAATGACGGCAATTTTCACCGGTCCCGCCACTTTTCCGTCCACAATTTCGTAGGCGATGTTGGGGGCGATGGTGAAGGTGGACATTCCAGAGCCGTGTTTCACGGTGTAAATGTAGTAGCCGTGCTTTATTCCAGCCACAAGTTGGTCAAAAGTGCTGTCGCCGTTTTCCACAAAGGTGGACGTCATCCTTACAATGGGTTCGAAGTCGCAGTTTATTGCACGGGCATTGCCTGTGAGGTTTTCTCCCAGGGCGGCGGCAGTTTCGGCACTGTGCAATCTGCCTGCAAGCACTCCGTTTTTGATGAGGTAGGTGTCGGTGGCACGGGTGCCTTCGTCGTCGTAGGGGACGTAGCCACTTCCTTCAAAAACTCCCGTTTCTCTTATGGTAAGTATGTCGCTTCCCACTTTTTTGCCCAACGCCCATTCCTTAATCATGGATTCGTCGCCCAGCATGAAGTCCGATTCCGACTTGTGCCCGAAACTTTCGTGTGCAAACACACCCGTTACAATGGGGGCAAGCACCACGGGGTAACTTCCTGCAACCACGGGTTTGGCGTTGGTAATGAAATCTTCGCAACGTTTCACAAATTCCGCAAGTTCGCTGTCGGAGTAGGCAAGTTTGTCAAAGGAAGTTTCCGCTTTGGAAAGTTGTTCCTGCATGTTTTCTTCACCCTTTGCAAAAGCCATACTGTAAGCGACGCCGCATGTCTGAAAGTCGTAGGTGATGTCGGCGCCTTTGGAAGAGTAAAAGTTGTACAAAGAGTATCTGTCAATGTACTGCGCAACTTTGAATGTGCAAAGTTCGGACTGTATTCTTTCCGATGTAGACTGAATCAGTTGCAGTTTTTCGGCAAAAGGCACGTTTTTGACGCACCTGTTTTCAAAGACGATTTTTTTGTCTTTGTTTGCTTCGTACAGTTTTACAACGGGATTATTGTCAATATCGGCGTTGGCATGTGCGTAGCGGTACAAATCGTCCAATTCCGCCTGTATGTTGTCCACGTCGCAGGTGGAAGTGTAGTACCACATGCTGCCGTCAAAAACACGAATAAACGCTTTCTTTTCGGTCATTTCTTTGGCTTCGTGCAGTTGTCCGTTTTGAAGACGAATATTTGTGGTAAATCTGTCTTCCACACGTACGTCGGCGTAGTAGCCTTTTTTGAAGTTGTACATTGCTTTTCTCCTTTTTGCAAGATAGGTAAATTATATTAGAAACAGCCTGCCGTGTCAACGGTTTGGCGTGCAACCGTTGGTTGCAAAACAGCCCTTGCAAGGCGTTTTAATAGTTGCCGACAACAAACAGTCAACATTTACACACTGAAAGGCTTTGCACAAGCACAACGTATTGACGGCGGAAAAATAGAAATTTTCAAAATTTTTGCGGTAAAGGGTAAATTTCAGTTGGCGTGTTTGCGGCTGTGTACAGCACAGTACGTCCCGTGCAGACGCCGTGTCAAAATTTTTCAAGGCGTTGTCAAAAATCACGGAAACGGCAATGTTTCACGCAGGTGAAAATTTCGACGTTTCGGCGTAAAAATTGGGTGTAGACAAAACACACCGTTTACTGTATAATGATTACAAGATAAATTGCGTGTCTAGGCACGCCGAAAACGCAGATTTTGCGGAAGAGAGGTGTAAAATGTCGCTGATGATGTTTGTGTCGGAAACGCTCAACATTGTGCTTATCGCATTGGGAGCGGTGCTGGTGTTGGCAGTAATTGCAATTTTGTCGGTAAAGGCGGTGAAACGCAAGCGCCTTGCCGCACAGCAACAGCAACAACAGGCAGTAGATGAAGGCGTGCGCAAAAAAATGCTGGAAATTCGCAACGAGTATCTTGTTTTACCACGCAACATTACCTATTCGGTGGGGCCCGAGGGGGAAATTGCCGTGGGAAGATACATTCTCAAAAGTTCTGTCGAGGGCGAAAAAACATTCAATCTGCGTCTGAACGGTTTGGTACAGCCTTTTTCCGACGGTACGGTAATCACCTTGGGATTGGGCGATACGGTGTGCGCCGTGTCCAATTCCGCTCTCATCAAGCCCTACGTTGAAGACAAACACGTGCAATAGAGTAGTTCCTCACCTGCTGACGTTCAGTGTTGCAAATTGCATTTATATTTGTGCATTATTAAAGGCGTTGTACTCTTTTGTCAACGCCTTTGTCGTTTGCGCATTGCATTTACAAATGTTTTTTCCTTGTGCCGATGCTTTTCATGGCTAATTTGCAAAAGCAACGAAACGTGCAAATATGCTTGCCGTGTGTTGAAAAAACATTTTCCTGTGGTATTTTTGCAGGCAAACACAAACTCTTTTGTGCAAAGCAATGCAAAAACGGTTTTGCGTGTTGCAGTTTTTTGTGCATGGAAAGGCTGACCTTTTCAACGGGCGTATTGTGATGCTTGTAACTAATTTTTTTGTACGGTTGCAACTTTTTGCGACATTTTGCCGTTATTTGAAGGATGTTGACAGAAAACTTTTTGCAAAAAGGCAAAAACGGTTTTTTGTAGAAACAATATTTGTATTTGCAAAAATAGTATGGTATAATTTTGTAAAACAGTTGTGTTTTTCAACATTAAGGAGAAAATATGCAAAGGGACTACAACGGTTGGGAACAATTATTCCTCGGGGAATTTGAAAAGCCCTATTTCAGGCAGTTGAAAAGTTTTTTACAACAGGAATACGCCACGCACAAGGTGTATCCGCCCAAAAAACTTATACTAAACGCCTTCGACAACACTGCCTACAACGACGTCAACGTTGTAATTTTGGGGCAAGATCCCTACTACAACGAGGGGCAGGCAATGGGCATGTGTTTTTCCGTCCCCAAAGGAGTGCTTCCGCCAATGAGTCTTGTCAACATTTTCAAGGAAATAAGGGACGACCTGGGACACGACAGTTGCATTGTGGGCGGCGACCTTACCCCGTGGGCAAGGCAGGGCGTGTTGCTTATGAACACAGTACTTACCGTGCGCGAAAAAATGCCCAATTCTCACAAAGGCAAGGGGTGGGAAATTTTCACCGACCAAGTGATACGCTATCTCAACGCACGTGAAAGAGGCATGGTCTTTATGCTGTGGGGCAGAAATGCGCAGGAAAAACGTGATCTCATCACAAATACACAGCATCTGGTACTGACGGCGGCGCATCCCAGCCCCCTTTCCGCAACGCACGGATTTTTCGGCTGCGGACATTTTTCCAAAGCAAACGAGTTTCTTCGTCTTCAACACCGAGAAATCAAGTGGTGAGTTTTGCACAATTACCGTTGCAACAATGTTTTTTCTCGCATATATTAAACCGCCCATTCTAAACAATAACGCCTAAAAAAACACGCAACTGTGTTGTAAACCTTTTTTTCGTCAAACCGCCCAAAGCGTTTGTGGAAATTGGGCAGTGCAATGCAAAACAGTACCGTGCGGAAGAATTTTGCTTATGTAATTACATTCTCAACACAGCATTGCAATGCAAAAGTGCAGGCGGTACGTGCAAAATACAGCGGACGTTTCAGCAAAAGTTAAGAATAGGTGTGTATATTGAAAATGTATTAAAGGCAGTCTGCTCCGCAGGGTGCAGACGATGACGGCGGACTACTGCCGTTATCAAAGGAGTTGTGAAATGCTGCAACTGAAAAACATCAAAAAAAGGTACGAAGCGGGGGAGTTTTCCGTTGACGCATTGAAGGGTATTACCCTCAGTTTCCGCACAAGCGAGTTTGTGTCCATTTTGGGGCCTTCCGGCTGCGGAAAAACGACAATGCTCAACATTATCGGCGGATTGGATAAGTACACCAGCGGCGATTTGATAATCAACGGAAAAAGCACGGAAAAATTCACCGACCGTGATTGGGACGCCTACCGCAACCATTCGGTGGGATTCGTCTTCCAAAGTTACAACCTCATTCCCCACCAGACGGCGTTGCAAAACGTGGAATTGGCGTTGGCGTTGTCGGGTGTGAAGCGTGCCGAACGTGTGCGCCGTGCCAAAGAGGCGTTGGACAGCGTGGGGCTTAAAAACATGTACAACAAGCGTCCCAACGAAATGAGCGGCGGACAGATGCAACGTGTTGCCATTGCCCGTGCCATTGTCAACAATCCCGACATTGTGCTTGCCGACGAGCCTACGGGTGCCTTGGATACGGAAACAAGTTTGCAGGTAATGGAAATATTGAAGGAAATTTCCCGAGACAGATTGGTGGTTATGGTAACTCACAACCCCGACCTTGCCGAAAGATATTCCACACGTGTTGTCAACATGCTGGACGGTTTGCTTGTGTCCGATTCCAAACCCCTCACGCAGGAGGAAATTCAGCAGGAAACAAAGGCGGACGAAGTCCGTATGCAACAGGAAAAAGTTGCGGAAAAGACGCTTCGACGCAGAGAGAAAAAGCCCTCCATGTCGTTGGGAACATCCTTCATGCTGTCGCTCAAAAACCTGTTTTCCAAACGTGGCAGAACAATACTCACAAGTCTTGCCGGCAGTATCGGAATAATCGGCATTGCGCTTATTTTCGCCGTTTCGCAGGGGGCAACAAACTACATTGCCTCCGTGCAGGAAGACACGTTGGCTTCCTATCCGCTAACCATTCAGGAAACGCACACCGACATGGGCAGTTTGTTTCAGTCTTTTGTAGGTTCGGCAACCTCACAGGAAGAACACGATCTTGACGCCGTCTACGAAAAAATGGCGTTGTACAATCTGGCGGAGTCATTTTCCAACATTCAGCAGACGGAAAACGACCTTGCCGCTTACAAAAAATATCTCGACAATCAATTGAAAGATCCAAACAGCGTAGTTTCGCAATCGCTGAACGGCGTACATTACGGTTACAATCTGGATTTGCTTGTGTACACCAAAAACATCGACGGCGAGGTGATACGTGCCGACACGTCGGAATTGGTAATGGAAGTGGTAAGCAGTTTCTACGGGGTGGACATCTCGCAGATGATAACTTCCGGTAGCGGTTTGTTTTCGTCGTTGCTGCAAACGGGAGGTACTCTCACAATGTGGGAGGAAATGCTTCCTGCCACAGACGGCGGTGTCGTCAATGAAATGTTGAAGTCGCAGTACGACCTTGTTTTCGGCAACTGGCCGGACAGTTACAGCGACCCGACCAACAAAATCGTGTTGGTGGTGGACGACAACAACGAAATAGACGACATGACGCTTTACGCATTGGGGCTCAAATCCACCGAGGAAATAAATGCCATATTGGACGCCGCTCAAAAAGGAGAGGAACCCCCTGCAAGTACGCAAAAACACTGGACGTATGAAGAAATTTGCAACTTGCAGTACAAAACCATCTTCAATTACGAACGCTATCAAAAAATGGGCAACCTGTGGTACGACGCCACGGAAATAGACAACGTGCTGAATTCCATGTACGAAGACGACAGTGTGGGAATGAAACTTGAAGTGGTGGGAATAATCCGTCCCAACCCCGACGTTGCGTCGCACATGCTTTCGGGAAATATCTGTTACACTTCGGCGCTTACGCAGTACGTGATAGAAAAGGCGCAGGATTCGCAGATAGTGCAGGAACAAAAAGCCAACCCCAATGTGGACGTCTTCACGGGGCTGTACTTCCAAAACAACAATTTGCCCGTTGAGCAGAAAGCGCAGTTTTTCACCGACTACGTTTCCGATTTGGACGTGTCGGGTAAAGCCGATGTTTATTTGACCATCAACACCGTGCCAACCGATGCCGAGGTGGAACAAGCCGCTACGCAACTGTACGGCATGGAAGAAGAACAGTTGCGTTCCACAATACTGAATTTGTACAAAATGGCAGGCAGCGTTTCGGGTACGCAATCCCCTCAGGTGGAGGACTATCTCAGCAAGTTGAGTTTTGAAGCGTTGCAAAAGTTGATTCCCACCATTGCGCCGGGGTACGCAACGTACACCAAAACAATTCAAATAATTATGACGCTGCCCACCGAGCAGCAACGTGCCGACAAACTGGACGAAGACATTGCTTCCTACACGGTGGAGCAAAAAGCCAACTGTTTCGACACGGCAATGCCGTTTTCTTCCACAACCTACGACGACAACCTTGCCGAACTTGGCGATCTGGACTTGGCGTCCCCCTCTTCAATCAGTCTGTACGCCGTTTCATTTGCCGCCAAAGACGACATCGAAAAGGACATTGCACGCTACAACGAAGGCGTTTCGGAAGAACAGAAGTTGGAGTACACCGACTACGTTGGTTTGCTTATGAGAAGCGTAACAACCATCATTGACGCCATCACCTACATTTTGGTAGCCTTTGTGTCCATTTCTCTCATTGTGTCTTCCATTATGATAGGGGTGATAACGCTCATTTCCGTACAGGAACGCACAAAAGAAATAGGTATTTTGCGTGCAATAGGCGCAAGCAAACGCAACGTTTCCAGCATGTTCAATGCCGAAACGGTAATAATCGGATTTGCTTCCGGCTTGCTGGGAGTGGTTGTAACCTATCTGCTGTGCCTGCTTGTGAACGTGATTTTGCACAGTCTTACGGGTATTCTTACCCTCAACGCCGTGTTGCCTTTCTGGGTGGCAATGGTGCTTGTGCTGATAAGCATGTTGCTTACTTTGGTTGCAGGACTGATACCTTCACGCAGTGCGGCAAAGAAAGACCCCGTCGTGGCTTTGCGCACGGAATAACAACGCTTTCGCAAAAATTTTCAACTTAAAAAGAGCTACGGCATTGCCGTGCCCTTTTTTTGTTGCACACGACACGGGCGCAAAGTTTTGTCAAAAACGTTTGACCTTTTTCCGCCGTTGTGTTGTCACCGATTTTTTTGTGTGTTACAATTGTATCATGAAACTTCTGATACCTTGTGCCACAGGGCTTGAAGCGGTGGTAAAAAGACAACTTCTATTGTTGGGTTACGGCGAAACACGTGCCGTAAACGGCAGAATATCGGTGGAAAACTGTTCCTGGTCGGACGTGGCACGTCTCAACGTTTTTTTGCGTAGCGGCGAAAGAGTGCTTGTGCAGTTGGCAAGTTTTCAGGCAACCACTTTCGACCAATTATTCGACGGAGTGGCTTCCGTTGCCTGGGGAGATTGGATTGACGCACAGGGCAAAGTTACCGTGGTAACAAAAGCGGTGGACAGCCTGCTTTTTGCCCACCATTCCATTCAGGCGGTAGGCAAAAAAGCCGTCGTTTCCGTTCTTCAACGCAAGTACGGCAGCGTTGAGGAAAGCGGTGCGGAATACAAGGTGGAATTGGACATAACAAAAAACACCGTATCCGTCAATCTGGACACCTCCGGCGTGGGTTTGCACAAGAGAGGGTATCGCACTTTGGCGTATTCCGCCCCCTTGAAGGAAACAACAGCCGCCGCCCTGATTGACCTTTCGGTGTGGAATCCCGACAAAATGTTTTGCGATTTGTTTTGCGGAAGCGGCACATTGCCGATAGAAGCGGCAATAAAAGCGTTGAAAATAGCCCCCGGCAGAAACCGCACCTTTGCATTTCAGCAGTGGAACTGCGTGGACAAAAACGCTCTTTCTTTGGCGTTTCAGGAAGCGGACGACATCAGACAAAACCGTCAACTCAACATTGTGGGAGGGGACGTCAACGCCAAGGCGGTGGACATTGCGTGGTATCACGCCAAGCAGGCAGGCGTGGAAAACAGCGTAAAGTTCAATTTGCGCAGCGCACAGGAATTTGTTACACGTCAAAGTTACGGCGTCAACATAAGCAATCCCCCCTACGGCGAAAGGTTGGGAGACGTGCAGGAGGCTCGACAAATTGCCCGTGATATGGGCAAACTGTACCGCACGTTGGACAAGTGGAACTTCTATTTTTTGTCGCCCAGTCAGGATTTCGAAAGGGATTTCGGACGCCGTGCCGACAAAAAACGCTACATTTTCAATGCGGGAATAAAATGCAGTTTCTACACGTTTTGCGGTCCCAAACCGCCCAAAAATTTGTGAAAAAAACTGACGTCGGGAAGCGTTGCAAGATTGTTTGCTTCCTATGCGTGTTTACTTGTTTCAAAACATTTTTGTACCAATTCCATGCGGGAATAAAGTGCAGTTTCTACACGTTTTGCGGTCCCAAACCTCCCAAAACTTTGTGAAAAAAACTGACGTCGGGAAGCGTTGCAAGATTGTTTAATTCCTATGCGTGTTTACTTGTTTCAAAACAGTTTTGCACCCAAAAAGACGGCTTTTGCCGTCTTTTTTTGCAGAGTTGGTGAATTATACTTTCAAGTGCAACACCTGAAGAAAAAAGAAAAAGTTCATATAGATCTCTGGTATAATAGGTTAAGCCAAAAAAATACACACCAAGGAGAAATATGTGAACTACAATCATCTTACCATAGACGAGCGTTGTTGTATACGAGAATCCTACAAAAAAGGTAAAAGTTTCTGCTAAATTTTGAAATTTTCTTGTTTGGCGTTTCGGACTTTTGCGAGTATCTTTTATGCCGTATTGCGTAAATTCGCCCTTTGCAATTTGTCTTTTGAACAAAGTTGTAACGGGGGGCAATTTCCGTTTTTCCCTTTCATGTATTCGCAAACAGTCGCCGTAGGGCGAATTTTTGTTTTTACTTGTTTGTTTTATGCTGCGGGGAAAAATACGCCTGTAATAAAAATTTCCAGTCCAATACCGATAAGTATTATTCCGCCGAAAATTTCCGCTTTGTTACCCAATTTTGTGCCGAATTTTTTGCCGACGTACACCCCTCCGACACAAATTGCAAACGTTACCAATGCAATTATTGCAACGCTGGTCAATGCCTGCCACACGTCGTAGGAGGAAACGGTGAAACCCACCGAAAGAGCGTCGATACTTGTTGCCACAGCCTGCGTAAGCAATACAACTGCGGTAAGATTTTTGTGCGACTGCTGTTCGGAGGAGTTTTCCTTGTGCGTTACACCTTCGTAAATCATTTTTCCGCCAATAAACCCCAACAACGCCAATGCAATGTAGGGGATTGCCACGGTGAATTTGTCAAACTGTTGCGCCACAGTGCGCACGCAAATCCAACCAATCATGGGCATAAGCGCCTGAAAAAATGCAAATATCAACGCAACAAGCACCACCTTGCGCACTTTCATGTTTGGGTCGTTGAGTCCGTTTGCCATAGAAACGGCGCATGCGTCCATTGCAAGTCCCACTCCCAAAAGAATACTGTTCAAAATAAGTTTCCACCACATATTTTATTCCTTCGCAATTCGGGTAATTCCTTTCAAACCGACAGTAGTGCAAAAACCGTTGCAGTACCTGACAAAAATTGCCGTACAAAATGACAACCGCCGCATTGTTTCAATCATTCTTTGCCGTCCGACGTGTGAAAATGGCTTTTGGTCTGACGTTGTTTGCCGAGTAAGCATCGGGATACTTCACAACGGTTGTTCGGGCAATTTGCAATTTTTGCAACTTGCCGTTGGGCGATAGCGCACATCGAAGAACTTGCCGACTACGTTTCCGACAAAGTTTTTGGCAGGGCATGGAAACATTTGTGCAACTGTTTTCTTTGGTGTGGTCGGACGTTCATGCTTGTCAACTCTTGCATTTTGGGCATTTTGGCGTCGTCAGGCGTTTTCAACGAAAACACTGCTGTATTTTCGACGAAAAGCACAAAAACACGCAACCGCTACTCAAACAACTTGCAGCAGCGCCGTCAAAAATCCGCCACGGCACAAACATTTGCGCACGGTTGTTTGTTGAAGCAAAAAAATAACGAGCCTTACACCGACAAAACGTCAGCATAAGTCTCGTTCTTCAATGTAGAACCTGGATATTGTCCATTGTGTAGGCACGACAACTAAAACTAGCGAACTACTCCCTTACGATGAAGTATTCTAACACAAAAGAATTTGCACGGCAACTGTTTTAAGGTAACCAAACGTGTAAAAACACGCCAACGGTGCGCAGGGTAACGTCCAAAAGCACTTTCAAGTACTCGACACGGCATTGTAACGCAAGCAGGCTTTTGTTGCAAAGCCACTGTCGGGGAATCTGCATGCACAGTTGATACCGTGTAGTTTTTGGTGTCTGCAAGTTGCCCGAGCAACAATTTCCAAAGGTATTTTCCCTTTGTTTTGCGCAGTGGCAATCGCTCTGTTTCGAAAAAAACTACCTCAACGTTCAATGCGGTTGCCACTTTGTGCAAATGCCTGAAATCTGCTTATTGTGCAATTTTTTCAAGTACGGTAGGGCAAATTGCGTACAATCACGCAATCTACTCCTTGTTTTGCTTTTCCCTTTGCAGGTCTGCGTAAAAATCGTCCGCCTGTTTTTCCCAGAACATGGCGTCGTCATCCGTTATTTTGCGAATTACCCTGCACGGGTTGCCACACGCGACCACGCCGTCGGGAATATCGTGCGTAACAACGGAGTTGGAACCTATCACCACGTTGTTGCCGATTGTAACGCCGGGGTTTATCACGGTGTTGCCGCCAATCCACACGTCGTTTCCTATCGTAACGCTGTACCCGTATTCGAGTTGTGCGTTGCGCACGTCCTTGTCGATGGGGTGTCCAGCAGTGTACACGCACACACGTGGAGCCATGAAAACATTGTCGCCTATGGTAATTTTGTTTACGTCCAGCATTATGCAGTCGTAGTTTGCGTAAAAGTTGTCGCCGATACTGATGTTGCAACCGTAATCGCAAAAAAACGGTTTGTTGATAAAACTGTTTTCGCCAAGGTGTGCAAAAAGTTGTTTTGCAAGCGAACGCCTTGTTTCAAAGTCGCCGAAAGAGGTGGCGTTGAATTTGTCCAAAAATTCCTCTTTGTTTTTTTGCATTTGGTCTCTTTTTTCATCCGGCACAAGGCAACAGTACAGTTTGCCTTCCAGCATACGTTTAACCTGAGACATAACATTCCTCCTGATTTGTACACACATTGTACCACACGCCGAGCCTGGGTGCAAACTGTTTTGCATTGTCATTTTCGTCTGTGAAAATTTTTACCTTTTCAGTTTCGTCTTGCCCTGCTTTGTGTGCAAAGTTTTGCCTTTTTTGACGGCTTTTGTACACATTTGGATGTGCTTGTAAAAAAACTTCGCTTGTGTTACAATTTTTGTGGCATAAAAGCGAAAATTTGCAACAAAAAACCCCTTTGCAACGTTTAATTACTGAAAACACAACCACGGAAAGCATATGCGAGAACAAAGAATCGATTTTTTAATAACGGAAATTGCAAAAAACAACAGCGATGCGGTTGCGGAACTTTTTGCAAGCATAAAAAACGGCGTGTATGCTTTCTTGTACCCCTACTTTAACAACCGTGCCGACACCGAGGACTGTTTGCAAACTACGTTTCTGAAAATCTGCAACAGTGCATCCTGCTACCAACCGCACACAAACGGAAGGGCGTGGATTTTCCAGATAGCCAAAAACACCGCTTTGGACGCCTTGCGCCGAGAAAAATCCACCGTAAACGTGGATGACTTGCCGGAAAAAGGCAGGGAAATGCCACAGACGTTTGTGTTTGACGCCATGCAGCGAGTGCTGGATGTTGAAGAAAACACCATCGTGGTGTTGCACGTTTTGTGGGGGTACCGTCACAGAGAAATTGCCGCCATGCTTAATTGTCCCGTGGGTACGGTAACGTCCAAGTACAAACGTGCCGTGGAAAAGTTGAAAAGAGAATTGAAGGAGAACTGACAATGAAATCGTGGAAAAAAAGATTGAAAAGCGAATTGGATGCAATAGTACCTGCGCAACCTGCAAACGTGCGTTGCGACAGGGCGAAGTCCTCATCCGCAAACACGTTTTCCCGCCGTCCTGCCCTGTGGATTTCGGCGGTGGCTGCCGTGCTGGTACTTGCCGTAGCGCTTCCCTTTGTTCTCCCCGTAGGACAAACCGCATCGGCATGCGTAACGGTGGAACTCAATCCGAAAGTAGCCTTTGTAACGGAAAAAGGCGTCGTTTCCGACAGTGTCGCCCTCAACGAAGACGCCGACATTGTCCTCAACTACGACAGACTGTATGAAAAACTTTTGGGGTTGCCGATAGACGAAGCGGTAACGCTTTTTGTGGATTATTCGGCACGTTTAGGGTTTGTGGATATGGACGACGTTGCGACGTTGCGTGTCAGCGGAGGGGATGGCGAAAGCCTTGCTACCGTTGCAAACAGCCTAAACGACTACTTCCAAAAGAAGGGCGTGTACGCCGTTGTAGCGGAAAACGTAACGGATGCCGACGGGCTTGCGTCCATTTTGGGAGAAAGCCTCAAAAACTTTTTCAACGACACTGCCCGCCAATCTCCCTTTATTTCTCAAAGACAGGCGGAAGGGCTTTCCGAGCAACAGTTGCAAAGTTACTACCAAAGTCATTATCTCTACGGCGAAGTGAAAAACACCGTGCGGTTGCTTGTTGCGCACTTTTTGGATGAGTTGGGAGATATTGCCTCTTCGGCGATAGCACACCTCGAAGAACTTGCCAACTACATTTCCGATGAAGTTTTCGACAGGGTAGGCGAAACGTTGGTGCAACTTATTTCTTTGGTGTGGCCGGACGCCTCCGCATTGCAGGATTTGGTGCATATTCCGCAAAGTTTGCAGGAATTTGCCCAAAAGGTAACGGATTTCCTCAACGTGCAGGTGCAAATGCGGTTGCAATTTTACGGTGAAATGTATCAAACGGTAAGGGAAGCCATTTCCGATGCGGATTTTGACGCCTTTGTTCAAAACATAGTAGCGCAGTACGGCTCTGCCAACGACTATTGGCAAAACGCCAACAACTGAAAATTTCAAAAAAAATCAATTTGTGTGCAACAAACGGCACTTTGATTTCGTTTAATGTGCGAAAAGACAAAAACGAAAAGGAGGTTTCGTTATGAAAAAAGTAGCGTGGATATTATCCGTGGTTTTGTGCGTTTCCCTTTTGATTGTGTGTTTTGCAGGGTGCGCACCCAAGGGGGACGAAGCCAATTCCTTTGTGGCATTGGACATAAATCCCTCGGTAGAAATGGTAGTGGACAACAACGACAAGGTTGTCAGCGTCTACGGTTCCAACGAAGACGGACAGGTTTTGCTGTACGGCATGGTGGAAGACTTGGTGGGCAAAGACGTGGAGTACGTCGTTGCACAAATCACCCGTGAGGCGGCGGAACTCAACTATCTGTTTGACGGCAAAGCCGTACATGTAAGCGTATCGTCGGGGCGTGGCGAATTTGTCGCCGACAAACTGACGGGAAAAATTGAAACGGCAGTATCGGAACAGGCGGCAGAGGCGGGCATCACAGTTGTTACCGACGGCGAACTTCCCTATTCGTTGCAACGCCGTCTGGAAGAATTCAAGGCAAAGTATCCCGACGACGAAGTAATTCAGAACCTCGGTTTTGCGCAATTCCGTTTGGCGGTGTCGGCATCGGAAACAGGACAGGTAACGTTGGAAGCAGCCGTCAAACTTGACACAAAGCAACTGATGGCAATGCTGACTGCGGCAAGCGAAAACATTGCGGAATTTGCCACCAGAACCTACGAGCAGGCAAAAGCCGCAGCAAGCCAGGTGTACGACCAACTTGCCGCCAAAACGTTGGACAGCATCTACGCAGCTTACTACACATTGCACGCTTTGGAACACCCCACAACAGTGTACTACGGCGTGATGTACGAAATGTACTCGTGGAGTGCGCACGGTATCGGAGCCATTGCCGACGTTGTAAAATACATGCAGACCGTTTCCGAAACACCGCTGACGGAGGAACAAATTGCCGTTGTCGTCCAAGCGTTGAACCTTTCCGAAGAGGAAGTTGAAAACATACGCAATGCTGACGGCGAAGTAACGGTAAGAAGTATCGAAGCGTACGCAAATAAACTGTTTGAAAACAGCGAAGCGGGCGAGTTGGTGGCACAACACAAAGAGGCTTTGACGCAGGCTCTGCACGACATAGAAGCCCAACTGACGGTGGAAGTTGCAGCCTTTGCCGAAGAGTACGCCGATGAAATTCAACTTGTGGCAACTTCTGCTCAACAATTTGCCACACTTGCCGAGTCGTTGCTTCCCCCCGTCGTAACGGAAAATGCCAAAGGTTTCATCAACGAAATGAAAGAAACGGCACGGCAACTCAAAGACCTTGCCGACAAGTACCGCAACGAAGGTTTTTCGGCGGCACCCCTGTATGAGGCGGAAGCGTTGCTTACGGAGCGGGCAAACGCAATGTTGGAAAACATCAAAGCCGACCTCACCGAAGAGCAACTTGCCGAAGTGGAAGAAATCAGGGCATCTGCCGAAGCGACGCTTGCTTCTGCAAAAGAAACGTTGGAAAATGCCCTTGCAACTGCGGAAGCGGAAGCACGTGCCTACCTTGAATCCCTGAAAGAACAAAGGCAAAGCCAAGCGTCCGCTCAATAACTTTCAACTACAGTCCCTTCCTTAAATAGTGTGCCGTCCGAGGTTTATGCTTCGGGCGGCACACCTTTTTGAAACAAGTCCCGCAAAAGAACGTTGCCTTTTGACGTGGCGCAGGTACACGGCAGACGTGTTTTTACAGCAAAAACACCGCTTGCGTTGCGCAAGCGGTGTTGGTATTTTTTGCAGAAATTTTCCGAAAAACTAGTTTGACGACAAAATGTTTTTGAGTTTTCCTTTAAGGCGGTTGTGCATTTTAATTACCGTATCGTAGGGTTTGTCCATGATGTTTGCCGCCTCTTTGAGGGTGTATCCGCAAAACCATTTCAAAATCACCACGTCACGTTCGCTTTCCGTCAATTGTCCCATGGCATGCCAGATTTCCACCGACATTTCGTCGTTGAAGTCGGAAAACAACTTTGCCTGTTCGTTTACAGTGGGGTTGTTTTCCGAATTTCTTTTGCCCAATTGTTTGCAAATGGAGTACAACCATCCTTCGGGGTTTTGTATGTAAGGCAGGTCCGTTGTGCGTATGTACTGAAAAAAATCTTCCGACATGGCTTTTGCAACTTCTTTGTTTCCGTACTGATACAAACAAAACTTTGTTGCCAACGGACAAAATTCGTCGTGAAAAAGGCGGAAGTTGTCTTCGTCCTTGATGTTTTTCAGTAATTCGTTGAATTTTTCCCTTGTCATAAGTTTCGCTCTTTGAAGTATACTTTATTACATTTTAATGTCATTGCAACTGTTTGTAAACAATTTTACAGCAAATTGTTACAAATTTTGCAAAAAAAAATACAAAAAACGCCACGGGAAAGTGGGTAAAACAACTCACTTTGCCTGTGACGTCCGGTAAACTTGCAATTTGATTGACTCTGCAAAACCTCAAACAAAGGGAAATGCGGCTTCTACCGTACACGCACCAATCCGTAACTGTCAAGCAGCATTTCCACGCTGTCGCAACAGTTTCCGTAACAAATGACGTGGTGGTTTCCGCAGGGGCGTTGCAACAGCAGTTTCACGTCCTCGTCAAGATGCACACGTATTTGCGTCCTGCACAAATTATCCTCTTCCAAGTTGCCTGTAATTTGTCCGCTACTCAAGAAGTAGTGTTTCAGGTCGGAGGAAAGACGCAACACGGTAACGTCGCCGACATGCATTTTGCCACGCACGGCAACGCCTATGCCGCTTTCAAAATGCGTGTCCAGTTTGAAACTTTCCGTCATGGAAAGGGGCAACGTACAGTGGGCAAAAACAACGCTGTTTTCCGCCGTTTCTATGCGAGAAGGATTTGCCTGAAAAGATGGTTTTCCGCACACGGCACGCAGTACGCACATGGAAAGCATTGCCATAAGGTCGCCTTCGCAGGTGGCAACGGTATTTTCGCTGTTTAAGAAAGCCAACGCCATGCATCCCGTCATCTTCACGTCGGAAAGCAGGTCGAAACAGCGCAATGCAAACCCGTCAAGACGGTGTTTTTCCACAATCTGTTTCACGCATTCGTAAATATTAAGCGAACTTTCCAATTCCGATTTGTCAAAGGCACCGTCGGGAAGTTGCTTTTGCGACGGATGCATAGTCTTGGACATATTTTCCAATTCCGCAAGGTCTATGTCCTCTATTTCCGTGCCGAACAGTTTTCTTACTGCGGCGTAGTCGGGCACCGAGGCAATCAGCCAATCGGAAGGTTTTCCTATCATTCCGAGACGCATGTCGGCAAGTTTCTTGCGTGCTTCGCCCAATTTGCACAGTTGCGTTATTCTGCGAGCAATGTGGTCTGTGTCGCCGTGCAGCACCTCGCCTTCCAACTGCCTGTTTTTCAGATAGGTCAAAATTTCCAAAGAAGCGGCAAGGCTGTTGTTTGCGCCGTTTGTCAGCAGGTAGTAGGGAGGTTGCAGTTGTGCAAAATTTTGCAAAAACAAACCTTCCGAACCGCCCGTCTGCACAAAAATGAGTTTCAAATCACAGTCGTAGTCATCAAGTGCCGCCGTTTCTATGGGTAAGTCCACGGCTTTTTGTATCGCCTGCAAAAAATCTTTTTGTTGTTGAAGGAAGTTTTCCGAGTACTTCAATGCCGAACGGAAAGTGGCAATTTTAATTTTCATTTTGCACCTCTTTAGATTTTGTGTTAGCAGTATTGTAAGCAGTTCCGATACGATGCTGTATTTGATTTGAAATAAAAGTAAAAACCAACTTGTGACAAACACAATACTTGTAATTTTACCAATTTTTCAAATGCATCCGACTTAAAACTTACAGTTTACACCCAAATTACAAACACGGTTATTTTATTTCATCTAATGTTTCAGGTGCAGTTGAAATATATTCCGTCTTTTCAAATTTACGCAATATTTTTTTCTCAATAAATACCATGGCCACGGCAATTGCAACACACAGTAGGTACGTTACAAGCAGAATAAGTGCAATAAAAGTTACTTCAGGTAAGGTATTTAACAATTTTAATGCCAGCACTATCAAGGCAAATCCCACGATTATTGGAATTAGGCTAAAAAAATACCATTTGAATGCCAACGAAGGTCTTTTTCTGCCTGTCTTTATCAAACAGGAAAACAGAATAATCAACAGCCCCACAAAAGGTATCAACGACAAAAAATATTGAATTGTATAGATATCTTTTTTCATGTATTCCTCTGTTAACATAAATTTATTGAAAAGATCACTTCCGCAATATGCGCCGGATTTTAAGTTCTACGTCATAAGTTGATTTCTAACGGCAACAACTCTGTTCGGCAACGTAGTAGCGGTGCAGGTAGCACAAACAAAGGTCCCTGTCAAAGTAGTAACTGCGGTAGCGGAAGGGGTTTATGCTTGCAAGTCCTGCAGTGTCCTGCAACACCGTACTAGTACCGTCAGCAGCACTGCAATCACTAGTAACCAAATACATCTTCTGCGAAATTCTTTCATGTCATCTTCAAAAATAACTTTTTCCACAACCGTACATCCTGTTATCGGTGAAAATGTAGATTTTTCATTGTAAAACTTGCGTTTGCGCCGTTAGTAAAAAACAAATGCGTTAGTTGTAATGTTTTTTGATTACTTGATGCTCTTTTCAAGTAGTGTTTTACATATACGAAAGTTTTTTTTCGTCATTTTACACATTAAAATCGCCGTTACTTGCCCTTTCCACAAGGGTTGTTATCAGGGCAGAATGTAAAGCGTTGATCAAATTTTTTTCTTCTTCGTTCAACGGTTGCCGATTTTTTGCCTTAACCAACACATCCAAAACACCCAACGCTTTTTGTTTGTCCGTTTCGTTTGGGTTGTTTTGCAACGCTTGTTGCCAGCGGAAAAAGCCCTCCGAGTCGTTTTGCGAAAAACAGCAAATCGCCTGCCAAAGAATTTTTCTGTTTTGAAGAATATCGCTGTTAACTTTGCCGATAATTTTGTAAAACTCTTGCGTGTTGCCAAGTTCCAAGTAAGACACCGCCACAACAAGCCAAATTGTCTCTTGTTGCACTTGGCGCAAACCTATTATGTTTGCCGTGCTTTGCATTTCTATTACCTTGTCGTAGTTTTTGTTTTGATAGGCTGAAAATAATTTTGTTATTTTGCTTCGCACTGTCAAAATTCTTGCCAATGCAACGGCAATCACCACGGCAATAAAAATTGCGTAGGCTCCCCAGTTAACGGTGGTTTTGTCGTCAGTTGCCGAAAGCACGAAATCCAACACACTTCCGCCTATCACAAGTACCAAAAGTAAGACAATCAAGATTTTCCAAGATTTTTTCAAAATTTCCTCCCCCTCAATTACCAATGCAGTAGCAATAGCCGTAAAGCAGGTGTTATTTGGGATGATTTTACAATACACGTACTGTTGCAACACATTTAACGTTTGCTTAATGATTTTTTGTTACAGACCTTGCGTGTCATACAAAAACAACACTTGTTGGTATTTCGGCGAATACAAAACTTCCACTTGCTTGTCTGCAAACTTCGTGAAACTTCTCGAAAAGCCTACGTTTGTAAACACGGCATATTTGTACGGGTCTCCGCTGTACAAGTTGTAGATATGTTTTTTATACCGTAATTTCACTTTTAATTTGGTTGCATTCCTGGGCGTTGTGTCAACGGTGTAGGTGGTTGCCACAACTTTTATGGCGTCGTCAAGCCAAAGGTAAATGTCTTTTTTTAATTTTAGTTGTTTTGCAAGAAAAATTGCCGTGCCGATTACGCTTGCCAGCATGCAAATTCCCAATACGATTCGCCAAGAATCATCCTCGGTAAATTTCACATTGCCTATCAGCACAAGAATGCCCCAAATCGCCTGCCACAATAGCATTAATCCGCAAGTTACCAAAATAAAACAGCAAAAAGTCCAAGTGTCGGCGTGTGGCACACGTCCGTGGAAAAGCGATGCGTCTATTAGTTTGTAAGTTTCATCTTTGTTTTTCATAACTGCTTTTTACTGTATATTTTTTTGCTGCAAATCTTGTTTGTACTGACGTTTGTCCGTTGCAATTTATACCTAAAACAATGACGTAGGCTTATGGAAATATTCAACCAAGTTGTTTATTGAAATTCTTTTGCCCTCAAACGTAAGTGTTAACGGTATTTGTTATTTATGTTAAAAGTCAAAGTTTTTCAAAAATGCACCTCTGTAAAGTTTCTTCTTTTCACTTTTGTGCAAAAACTTAACAACCATTTGCTTTGCCGCATGATTTTCACTTTCGTGTTGGCTTGTTCCACGTACACAAAAAGTGATGGAAGTAACAACCCTTTGTGCAATTTTGTCTGTATATGTTTGTAATTATATTATACGGCAATACGTTTCTGCCGTCAATATTAAAAGTTTCAGTGCAGGCTGTTCGCCCGAACATAATAGTGTATTTGTTGTGCAATATTTTCAATGCGTAAACAAGCCAAAAGCAAAGTTGATTTTATTGAAACAATGTGAAAAAACAAGCCGAAGGCAATCGCCCTCGGCTTAGGTTTTGGTGTTTGGAAAGCAAATTTTGTCAACATTTATTCAACAACAATATTAAATTTTCCCCAGTATTCATGATTGCTGTAAACTTCAAATAATTGTTGCGGTACAACCACGGTAATTTGCGTCCCCCACGAAAATGCTTCACCGTCAACGGTGGGCGGAGGACATTTCATATATAACGTCATTTGTTGTGCACAGTTTACAAATGCATTTGCCCCTAAAAAATTGAAGTTTTCGTCAAAATGCACAACGCTCAAATTGCTGCATTGCGCAAATGCACTTTGTTCTATTTTTTGCAGTCCCCATGGAAAGGTAACTTCTTTCAAACTTTCACATCCCCAAAACGATTCTACACAAATAGTGGTCATTTCCTTTGGAAAGGTTATTTCACGCAACTGTTTGCAATTTTTAAATGCCTTATCAAGTATTTTTTCGAAAGTGCACAACATTTCGGAGCTGTCAGTATGGAAAACATTGTACGGCGCTTTGTAGTATTCTATGGTAACTGTTTCCACATCGGAGTTTTCAAAAGCGTAAAAACCAATCGCCCAGACATAATACTGTGGAAATTGATTTGTTTTGCCCTTGATTACCAAATCTTTGGTGGAGTTTTCTTCGTCCACAAAGCCCAAAACGCTCGTTGCCCCGTCAAATTCTCGGTATTTTATTCCGTCTTCCTCAAAATCCGTGCTGTGTTCGCAGGCGGTAAAGGACAATATTATTAATATCAGCAGTAAAACAATCAACAAGGATTTGCTTTTCATTTTGCACCTCATTTATAAATATGCAGGGATTTTTTTTATCATATCCCATAATGCCTGCCAAAAAGTTTTATTAGTTTGATATGGTTGAGCATTGACTGGAGAAGAGGCTATATAAGAGACGTTTATTCCTGGTATCAATTTTAAAAACTCGTCTGCTTCAGATGGATAGGTAATGCCAGATGCATGCGAATGTATAAATCCGTATATTTCTTCATTATAAATCAATGATTTCATCTGCTGGTGCATATATCCAAAATAAAACTGGAATGCTACGCTATCTGATGTCCCATCATATACTCTTTCGAAATAATACTTTGTTTTACCATCAATTACCTTTGTCATTATTATGGAACATCTTTCGTAACTAGTATTATAATACGCCTGAGCCCAATCTTGTGCCAGTTGGTCGGGACTATCATAATAAATAACATTTGAGTTTTTTTGGGAATATACAGCAGTGCCAATTTCGGGAACTAAAATTCCAATTACAAATCCAATCACAACTAAAATGCTCAAAGAGAAACACCCTATTGGATCAATATTCGTTATAGGATTATTCCCGCAGTACGCAAACAGGTTCATTCCTTGCAACGAGTCGGGTTGCAAAAATGATGGGTGGTCGGCATTCAGCCAACGGCACCATTCGGGAACGTAGTAGCGGGTGTGGCAGTAGTACATTCCGCTTTCGCTGCCGAAGTAGTAGCCTTTGTAACGGAAGGGGTGGGGTAGAACGTTGCTACAATATTACTATACGACAATTTACCTGTTGTGTCAATGCACATTTACTTTTGCTTGAGTGTGTTGAAAACAGTAATTTACAATTTAAGATGTTCTCTTTAGCTTTTGTTCCATTTTCCGCAATGTCTTTTGTAAAAAAGCGGCTACACTTTAATGTGTAGCCGCCGCAATTTTGTGCACGCTTTTCATGATCCTTATTGCTTAATTAATCATCACAATCATGTAAAGATTATAGATGTTCATATAAGCAATACCAATCCAAAAAGACAATTTGGATTCCAAAAAGTCTGACAGTAACGAAGGATATATCCAATACACGATGTAAAGTATTAAACACGCGATTAGAATAATGAATGTTATCACAACGGGAATCCATTTTACATACAGTAATGGATTTCTTTCGTCTTCTTTAAAAGGATATATTTTTCTCCACACTGAATTTTTCGGTATTTTTCTTTTACAAAATCGCGCACCAAATTTCCACTTAAACTGACAATTACAAGCAGCGATAAATACTATTGCTACAAATATCAAGAGTAAGTATGCCATTTAATATCTCCCATTAATACCAGTCAGTTAAAAGAGTATTCCTATCAAACATTGAATTCCGGATGCGACTATTGTGCTTTTCCATATGATGTGAGCACTTTCAGTAAACACCTTATTGATAGTATTCTTAGTAGATTCGGAAATTGCTTTTCCGTATAAGTTCATTACGTTTCTGTATGCGGAACTATCAATTCTATAGCGGTTTATTGTTGTTGTTAATGCTTTTATGCCTGATGCCGCTCGTCCCGTCAGCACTTCGCCGTTGTACAGGAATGTGATGTATTTTGTTCCGTTTGAAGTTACCGTCTTTTCCTGCACCAAGGTCGAGGCGTAAATGATACTTTTTCAATTTTGCTATTATATAGATATTTTACAGCGTTGAAATAATTTTTGTCAATAGTGGAATTTTGCAATGAGTTTCTTTTTGGAAATAAAACACTGCGTTGCTTGTTGATTGTGTGCTTATTTCAACATACCGTTTGATAAAAAACGTTACAAAACAGGTAATTCAAACTAACTCTTAAAGTGGTGCAAAGTAACGGCAATTTGTTTTCAGTGGGTTAGTTTACAAACGGTTATTGTTTTGTTACAAAGAAAAAGAGTGCAACTGCCTTGTGGACAGTTACACTCTTAAATGTAGGTTTTAACAAACTGCTATTATTTGGGCGCATAACAAAAATATGGTCCGCACAAATCGCCTTCATGCGTTACAACGTAACACCACGCAAAATCTTTGCCTATTACATAAAACTCAATTAACCCCGATTTATCTATATCACAGGCAGTTCTGTGCTCATCAGATAACGGATACGTATTTAAATCATCGTATCCGATAAAATCACTGCTAAACTGAATTTCTTCCGCTCCGACTTTATTTGCTTTATCGTATTCTTGACGAGCTTTATCTCCCGACAAACAAGAGATTAATTTTCCTGCAAATAAATTCCATAAAAACTCTCCGCTCTTTGCTCCAATACGATACGTTTTAAGTTCTTTTGGGGAAATATTTTTAGCAAAGATATTTAAAAATTTATTTATAAAATCGTGTCTGTCCAAATTTTCCTCCTATTTATCTAAACCAAATCTTAAATAACTTGTAAAATACATGGACTTTATTTAATATAGGACTTTTGCCGAGCCATATATTTGCTGCATGTTCTGAAAGATTAAAGTGATTCGTTGTTTTTACGCCATCTAAAAAATGATGAGTATTATCAAAAATCATCTGTCTAAATCCATCAGCAGAAACCCACCGTCTTGGACTTACCTTTTTATAACCTTTACCTAAAAATTTTTGACCATATCTAGCGGCCTTATACTGTCCGGTCATATGATATACGCCAAGAATGGAGCTTCCTATAACAGCAATTCCTTCCGTAATTCCTGCATACCAACTATATGCAGTGTCATTGCCTTGAAATACCTCATCTCGCACAAAATTACGCCCGGTATCTGCTTCTATTATTGTTGCAATACCGTTGACTCCCGTCAAAATTCCTGCGCCTAATGTTACACCAGCAATTAATCCCATCGCTAACGGTATTCCTGCACCGAATGTTGTAACCGACAATGCTATTGCTACTACCGCCGTAAATATTAACCCTACTCCTTCCCCAAAAGTTCTCCAATCCCAAGTGCCAGCGGGGTCGAATCCTATCACGGGATTATTCCCGCAGTACACAAACAGGTTCATTCCTTGCAACGAGTCGGGTTGCAAAAAGGACGGATGGTCGGCATTCAGCCAACGGCACCATTCGGGGACGTAGTAGCGGGTGTGGCAGTAGTACA
>ERZ825525.396-NODE-396-length-60053-cov-11.426464_pt1 | contig 60053 bp, 43 predicted proteins | sample MGYA00519930_ERZ825525 | MGnify/ENA primary metagenome ERZ825525 (study PRJEB31778, sample SAMEA3449203) | human gut metagenome | biome: human gut; feature: human-associated habitat; material: faeces | place: United Kingdom | collected 2010/2012 ... | reverse complement strand
CTTTGTGTATGAATTAGTTGGCTAATTTTATACTATTTACTGAATGTTCCTAAAAAACAAACCGTTCTTCGGAAATGAAAAATTCCGGCAAACGGTTTGTTTTTTTATCATTTCCAGAAGTTCTAATATTCGAAATGTCCGAATTCCGATTCGATAACGAGACTATTCTTATCAGCTTTTTCGACAAATCCGATAATCTGGGCATCGATCCCGAATGAGCGGGTAATATCTATGACTTCTTGTGCTCGGTCTGGTGTCACATACACTTCCATACGATGTCCCATATTAAACACTTTATACATCTCCTGCCAGTCAGTTCCCGACTGTTCTTGTATCATCTTAAAGAGAGGCGGAACAGGGAAAAGATTATTTTTCGTGACTTTCACACCTTCTACAAAATGCATTACCTTAGTTTGTGCTCCACCCGAACAATGTACCATACCATGTATTTCCGGCCTCATATAATCCAATAATTTTTTAATTACCGGTGCATAAGTACGGGTAGGCGACAATACAAGTTTACCTGCATCAAGCCCCAATCCCTTGATCTCGTCTGTAAGACGAAGTCCTCCGGAATAGATAAGCTCTTCAGGAACAGCCGCATCATAACTTTCGGGATATTTCTCAGCCAAATATTTAGAAAAAACATCATGACGGGCAGAAGTCAAGCCATTACTACCCATGCCTCCATTATATTCTTTTTCATAAGTAGCCTGTCCGAATGAGGCCATACCTACGATAACGTCACCATCCTGTATACGATGATTCGATATGACATCCGACCGCTTCATCCGGCATGTCACCGTACTATCCACAATAATCGTACGCACCAAATCCCCTACATCGGCTGTCTCGCCTCCGGTAGCATAAGCGTTTACACCTAACTCACGCAATTCCGAAAGCAATTCGTCCGTACCGTTAATAATGGCAGAAATGACCTCACCGGGAATCAACAATTTATTTCGTCCTATGGTCGAAGACACAAGAATGTTATCGGTAGCACCGACACACAAAAGATCATCGATATTCATAATAAGCGCATCTTGGGCAATCCCTTTCCAAACCGAAAGATCTCCGGTTTCTTTCCAATATATATACGCTAAAGAAGATTTTGTCCCCGCCCCGTCGGCATGCATGATATTGCAATACTCCGGATCTCCCCCGAGAATATCAGGAATAATTTTACAAAAGGCTTTCGGGAAAATTCCCTTGTCTATATTTTTTATGGCATTATGAACATCCTCTTTCGATGCGGAAACGCCGCGCAGATTATAACGTTGATCGCTCATTATGGTAATTTTCTGATTCGCTTACAAAAGTAATGTAAAAAAAAACGTGTACAAAATTGTACACGCTCTTATTTCTCATTCACATTCAATAGTGATTGGCAGATATTACCGTATCTGCCGATTTTCTTTTTTTATCACGATGTTCCTGCACCGAATATCCTACTACAATATCGAGTATAACTCTTTTTCCGGAAGGAATTCCCAAAACCTTACGCATGGCTTTTTCGTCGAACCACCCCAACATACAACTGCCCAATCCTTCGGCAGCCGCAGCCAAAACAATATGTGATGCGGCTACTCCAATATCGATATGGGGAAAATGCTTCCGCTTGATCCAGCCTCCCAAACCGGCAGAAATATTAGCACTTTCTTCAACAATAACAATATGTACCGGAGCTTGTTTGGTAAAGTGGTTAATGTTCAATATACGATTCGATGTCGCATCTGCCACACGATTTTTCAACTCCGGATCATCGACTACGATAAAATGCCAAGGTTGCGAATTACAAGATGACGGAGCAAGCCGTCCTGCCTCTAAAATGCGCTCCAGCTTTTCCGGCTCGACAGAACGTTCCGGATCAAAAGCCCGATCGCTCTGCCGCTGTTTTACAAGAGAAAGAAAATCCATATATACAGATTTAATCAGAATACTTCATCATGCGACTGATATACTTACCGATAATGTCAAACTCAAGGTTCACTACACTCCCCACTGTAATTTGATGAAAATTAGTATGTTCATGAGTATAAGGAATTATTGCTACTTGAAAGCTGTCATCTTTAGAATTGCAAACTGTCAGGCTCACGCCATTTACCGTTACCGATCCTTTCTCCACTGTCATATATCCTTCGCGAGCTTTCTTTTTGTCAAAATCATATACAAAAGTATAATACCAACTGCCATCGGCTTCTTCTACAGCAGTGCAACGAGCTGTCTGGTCAACATGTCCCTGAACGATATGCCCGTCTAACCGTCCGTTCATCACCATACTTCGTTCGAGATTGACTTTATCGCCGACCTTCAACAAGCCCAGATTGCTTCTGTCAAGAGTTTCTTGAATTGCTGTCACGGTATATGCCCCTTCTTCTATACTCACCACGGTAAGACATACTCCGTTATGCGCCACGCTCTGATCTATTTTCAACTCGTCAGTAAACGAACAAGAAAGAGTCAAATGCAAATTTCCCTGTTCTTTTTTAAGAGCCACAACGGTAGCTGCTTCTTCTACAATTCCTGAAAACATAATATTCCGTTTTTAAATTATATCTGCCTCAAAAATAAAAAAAAAATGGCAGTCGGACACTTTTATAAATGATAATTCCGTACATTTGAGAAATACAAGTTTTTCTAAAGATAACATGTTTGTATATGGAAATCACATTACCTCCTAAAAACGATTTATCGGAAAGAATTGTTTTACAGAACCCTCATAATATAGTCATAATCGGTGCAAACGGCGCAGGCAAGAGTCGTTTCGGAGAAGAAATAGAACGGGAATATACTGAACAGACATTTCGCATATCCGCACTGAACTCGGTTTGTATCGTTCCTGATTCTCCCGATTCTCCCAACTCTATTGCCCGACAGTTTAAAGAAGCTTTCGGTGAAAAACCGGCTTCTCAAACACAAACGGAATTCGAGCAACTGTTTTGTCTACTCCAATATGAAGAATTCAAAACATTGACAGAATACAAAGAACGGTTAAAGAATGAGATCGGAGTAGCCATTCCGGTTACCAAACTCGACAGGACTCAAATTATATGGGAAAAAATATTCCCACACAGCCGGCTATTGCGCAAACCCGATCGCTTGGAAATCATATCGGATAAATGTAATAATCCATATAATGCTTTGCGCATGAGTCAAGGCGAAAGGGTGGTATTCTATTTAATCGCAGCGGCACTATCGGCATCGTCCGACTCTATTTTGATTATCGAAGATCCGGAAGTTCATCTGCACCGCTCGATCATGAGTTCTTTATGGGATTATATAGAACAAGAACGCCCCGACTGCACATTTGTATATCTGACACACGACATAGAATTCGCAACGACAAGAACCGGTGGAATAAGAATATGGGTAAAATCATACGATGCAGATCAACACTCTTGGGATTACGAACTCATAGAAAATCAAGAACTTTTTCCAGAAGAAGTTTATCTTGAACTGTTAGGAAGCCGGAAACCTATTCTTTTTATAGAAGGCACGGACTCATCCAGTATCGATATAAAATTATACCCGTATATTTTCCCGGAATATATGGTAAAACCGCTCGGAGGATGCTCTAAGGTCATAGAAACGACTAAAGCTTTTGCCGAAATGAAAGGATTTCATCATCTCGAATCAAAAGGAATTGTAGATAGAGATAGACGTACACCGCATGAAATCAAATATTTAAGAGAACGAAACATTTATGTTCCGGATGTTGCTGAAGTAGAAAATCTGCTAATGCTCGAACCTATAATCCGAGTAATTGCCAGAAGAATGTTACAGAATGAAGATGAAGTATTTCATGCTGTAAAACAGAACGTAATAGCTCTTTTCAAAAAGGATATAGAATCTCAAGCCTTACTACACACCCGTCACCGCACCCGCAGAGAAATCGAATACACGATAGACCGGCGTTTAAACACCATCGAAGAGTTTACCCGGCATATAGAAACGTTGACCGATAATATAGACACGGACTCTATATATAGAAATATTCTCGATGAGTTTATCCGATATGCTGAAAATGAAGATTATCCGGCCATTTTAAGAGTATATAATCAAAAAGGAATGCTACCCCAAAGCCGAGTGACTCATTTATGCGGATTGGCAAATAAAGAAAAATATCTTAGCTTTGTGCTTTCGATTTTGAAAGAGGACAAAGAAGATGCCGCAACAATACGTAAAGCGATACAAGCTTGTTTCGGTATCTTACAAAAGGAAAACGAAGAAGAACTTTAAGATAGAGTTTCAATGATAAAGAAATGGATAGAGGCTGCCCGTCCCCGTACTTTACCGACATCGGTAAGTCCTGTAATTGCAGCTTCGGCATACGCATGGTATCAGAATACATTCAACGGATATGCAGCTACAATATGCCTTATATTTGCATTATTGGCTCAAATCGCTTCAAATTTCGGCAATGATTACTTCGACTATAAAAAAGGAAGTGATAATTCTGATCGTGTAGGACCGCGTAGAGCCGTAGCATCCGGTGATGTTTCTCCCAAATCCATGCTTCTGGCAACAATACTGACTTTGGCTTTAGCTTGCGTTGCCGGCTGTTTGCTTATCCCCATAGGCGGTTGGGAACTGCTCATCGCCGGTATACTTATCGCAATTTTTGCAATAGCTTATTCTGCAGGACCTTATCCCCTATCCTATCACGGATTGGGAGATATCGCTGTATTCATTTTTTTCGGACTCATAGCTGTTAATCTTTCTTTTTATGTCCAGGCCCTTTATTTCGAACGGCAAGTGTTTCTTTGCAGCATAGCTATGGGCTTATTATCGGTCAATATTCTCATGGTCAACAATTATCGGGATAAAGAGACCGATGAAACTTCGAATAAAAAAACACTCGTCGTATTATTCGGGCGTAAATTCGCAGAATACGCATACCTTTTGAATGGAATTGTAGCATTAGCTGTTACCGGAACTATCTGGTTCACCACCAATATAACCGGCTATATCGCCGCTATTCTATATTTAGGTATACACCTGAAAACTTGGTATGCAATGACGAAAAAGAAAGGGACAGAACTGAATCCGATTTTAGGGAAAACTGCCCGAAATCAACTGATTTTTACGCTATTACTTATTCTTATTTTAATTATAACCCGATCGGCAAGCTTCTAACATTCATAAAATATGACTTTTTCAAATATATACGGAACAGCTTCTTTTTGGACGAAAGTATTCATTACGCTTTGTATTATGCTGATAATGCTCATCATATCGGCAATATTGATATGGTTATTCAGTACCGGTTTTAGCAACATTTTATCTCAATCGGATATTCTTGTAGGAAGTATGTCCATCCAATGCATTTTTCTTTTTATTTCCACAGCCATAGTTGCAGCCGGACTATTCAGCCCCCGTCCGTTTTCATACTTGAAAATGGATAAAAAACCGACTGTTACAGCATTTATCGGTGTTATAATCTGTATGATCGTATTTGTACCTTTCATGAATTTAGTCATTAGCTGGAATCAGTCTTTGTCATTGCCCGAGAAATTTTCGGCTATTGAAACATGGATGCGTAATAAAGAAGCCTCAGCCCAACTGATTACCGATCAACTACTAAACGTACATTCTTTAGGAGCTCTGGTATTATTGATTTTTGTTATCGGCATTCTGACCGGTATAGGGGAAGAGGCCTTGTTCAGAGGACTCCTTCAAAAGCTATTATGGGAAAAAACAGGTAACAAACATGCCGCAATATGGATCGGAGCAATAATATTCAGCGCTGTACATTTTCAGTTTTTCGGATTTATTCCTCGCATGTTGCTCGGAGCTTTTTTCGGATATTTGCTTGTATGGTCAGGAAATATATGGTTACCGATAACCGCACATTTTTTTAATAACAGCATAACCATTGTTTTCCGTTATATAGAAAATCAGGGATACGAACTTTCTTACTTTGAAAAACTCGGTACTATAGAAAACGGTACTTGGGATATTGCCGTATATAGTTTGATACTTTTTATCTTATGCAGCTATACCTTATATAAATATCTACAAAAAAAGTCGTTACGGATATAAAAAACTACCGCGGTATATTCCTCGAAAAATTAATCGAATTTCTTACGATGAAAAATAAAATTACGCCCAAGATATTTTTCCCGAACTACCGGATCGACGGCCAGCTCTTCAGAAGTTCCTTGAAATAATATCTTACCCTCAAACAACATATACGCCCGATCGGTGATACTCAAAGTCTCAGGAGCATTATGGTCGGTAATCAAAATTCCGATATTTTTCTCTTTAAGCTTATATACAATATACTGAATATCTTCTACGGCAATCGGGTCAACCCCGGCAAAAGGTTCGTCAAGCATAATAAACTTAGGGCTGATAGCCAGACAACGAGCAATCTCCGTACGTCGTCTTTCTCCCCCGGACAACTGATCTCCCAAATTTTTCCGCACTTTTTGCAAGCGAAATTCAGCAATCAGACTTTCTAATTTCTCTTTCTGAAATTCCTTACTCTTTCCGGTCATTTGCAAAACCGATAAAATATTATCCTCAACCGACATTTTACGAAACACCGAAGCCTCCTGCGCTAAATATCCGATTCCATGCTGAGCACGTTTATATACGGGAAACTTCGTAATTTCAAGATCATTCAGAAAAATACGCCCTTCATTAGGGGTGACTAAACCGGTAGTCATATAAAAAGTCGTGGTCTTTCCAGCTCCGTTCGGTCCTAACAAACCGACAATCTCACCTTGTTTTACATTAATAGAGACATGATTGGCAACCGTACGTTGTCCGTATTTCTTCACTAAATTTTCGGTTCTCAATACCATCAAATCGTCATCCGACACGATACGGGTATCCGTCGTATTTTTTTCTGTCTCAACATTCGGGATAAACTTTTCTGACATTCCTAATATCTGATTTACTTGCGACTGATTATTTTTATTGCAAAGGTAAAGATTTTCATGAACTTCGGTAATTTGGCGTTCTAAATTTTATAAACATAAAAAAATAAAGCCAGCCCGTCTTTATCTCTTTGGTGTTGTAGACGGTAATATAACCGTTTTTTAGGAGCTCAGCGATTCACATCGCATATTTAGGTGTGTAAGAGTATGACAAGCCGACTTTAATACATTTTATATGTGCAAATATACATTTATTTTTTCATGAAAATTTTCCATTTCCTTATTTTTTTCGTTTTTTAAAATATTCTTATAAAGAACTGTTACACTGTATGCAAATGAAAGATAAAGGTATTTTATATCAATTTTTAAGTTTAAAACAGCCATGCCTGAAAATTTTTCCCTAAGTTTGTAGAGTCTGATTAAATTTTACTCGGGTCAGGCTTGAGAGTTTCTTTTGAGAATGTTTTATAGTTTTTATGAAGAGGATAGCTGGCTATCGAGTAAAAACGGAAAAACAGACCGAAAGAAAATGCAAAGATGACCTGATTATATTTCTTTATTGGAAATTTTAAACAGGCTCTCATTAAAATATACATATTGTTGTCGTAAAAAGAATACTCTTTTTACTGAAATGGTATCTATTAAAAACGAAAAAATATGTTTATATTAAAATCGCTAAACAAGTTCGGCGAATATATTTTATTAATGGGTAAAGTTTTCTCGATTCCCGACCGATGGAGCGAATTTTTCAGACGATATATAATGGAAGTTTATCAACTCGTGATAGACTCTATTGCTATCGTGGTAACGATCTCTCTGTTTATCGGTGCTGTTATAGCCATACAGACATCTTTGAACATTATGTCTCCGTTGATTCCCCCCTATACGGTAGGTTTAATAACGAGAGATACCCTCCTGCTCGAATTCTCATCATCTATAATGTGCCTTATCCTCGCAGGAAAAATAGGCTCTAACATCGCATCCGAAATAGGGACAATGCGTGTAACCGAACAGATAGACGCACTGGATATCATGGGGGTAAATTCGGCCAATTATCTCATCTTACCTAAAATCACGGCATTAGTAACGTTTATCCCCATCTTGGTAGCATTCAGCATGTTTACCGGATTATTCGGAGGGTATCTGGTAAGTATTTTTACATCAATTATTCCGACATCCCGGTATGTTTACGGACTACAATCATATTTTAATGAATATTATATCTGGTACTCGATCATCAAATCTCTTTTTTTCGGATTTGTAATTAGCAGCGTAGCATCTTTTTACGGCTATAAAGTAAAAGGCGGTGCTCTTGAGGTAGGGCAGGCAAGTACCGACTCTGTAGTTGTAAGCAGCGTAACCATCTTATTACTCGATGTTTTACTGACCAAAATATTATTGCAATGATAGAAATTAAAAATGTTACAAAATCGTTTGAAGGTAAAACTATCTTGCATGACATTTCTGCGACCTTTCACACCGGAAAAACGAATCTGATCATCGGACAAAGCGGATCAGGGAAAACCGTATTGATGAAATCGATTGTCGGATTATTACATCCAGAATCCGGACAAATACTATATGACGGCAAAGATTTATTACAAATGTCCGGAGCGCAAGTTAAAGCCTTACGCTCCGAAATAGGAATGTTGTTTCAGGGATCGGCACTATTCGATTCTCTGACCGTAATAGAAAATGTCATGTTTCCGCTAAAGATGTTTACTCGTAAATCTTTAGCCGAACGGATAAAGCGTGCAGAATTTTGTCTGGATAGAGTAAACCTGAAAGGAGCAAACGACCTTTTTCCTTCTGAAATAAGCGGAGGCATGCAAAAACGTGTTGCGATCGCCCGAGCGATTGCGCTAAATCCAAAATATTTATTTTGTGACGAGCCTAATTCCGGATTAGATCCTCGTACTTCCATTCTCATTGACGAATTGGTTCGAGATATTACTCGTGAATATAACATTACGACAATCATCAACACGCACGATATGAATTCGGTTATGGGTATCGGAGAAAATATAGTATTTTTAGACAAAGGACACAAAGAATGGGTCGGAAATAATGAAGAAATTTTTACTTCGGATAATAAAGCGTTAAATGACTTTGTCTTTGCCTCCAATCTTTTCAAAATGGTCAAAAAATATGTCATAAAAGAACACCTGTCCGATTCCCTGAAAGAATAGTACAACTGCAAATCCCGTCAACGAACACGAAATTTGTAACACATTTGTTGACAAGCGTCTAAAATAAAGCTAAAAAGTTTGTTTTTATTTTTGCGCAATCGATTGTTTAAAATCAAAGATTTAGTGTATATTTGCACACTGATATTTTATAACTATATTTGAACCATGAGCAAAAAAGTAGTCACATTCGGAGAAATCATGTTGCGGTTGGCCACACCGGGTTACCAACGCTTCAGTCAGGCAACGGAATTCACCGCCACATTCGGAGGGGGAGAAGCCAACGTATCGGTATCGCTGGCCAATTACGGTATGGAATCGGAATTCGTAACCCGCCTGCCCCAAAATGATATAGCCAGAAGTTGCGAGATGGATCTCCATAAACACGGAGTAAAGACCGATCATGTCATTTACGGAGGCGACCGTCTGGGAATCTATTTCCTCGAAACGGGAGCGGTAGCCCGTGCCAGCAAGGTGGTTTATGACCGGGCACATTCGGCGATCGCCGAAATCAAACCGGGTATGATCGACTGGGACGAAGTCCTCAAGGGAGCGGACTGGTTTCACTGGACCGGTATTACCCCCGCACTTTCACAAGGTGCTGCCGACGCCTGTCTCGAGGCCATACGGGCAGCCAACCGTCTGGGTGTAACCGTATCGTGCGACCTGAACTACCGGAAAAACCTGTGGAAATACGGCAAACAGGCATCAGAAATCATGCCCGAGCTGGTAGCCGGCTGCGATGTCATACTGGGAAATGAAGAGGATGCGGAAAAGGTATTCGGTATCAAACCGGAAGGTTTCGACGTTGCACAGACCAATGGAGAAGTGAATGCCGCCGAATTCGAGTCGGTATGTACTCAGTTGATGAAACGTTTTCCCCGAGCCCAAAAAGTCATCATTACGCTCCGCGGCTCGATCAACGCCAACCACAACACATGGGGCGGCGTATTGTACAGCGGCGGGAAACTGTATCAATCCCCGCGTTACGATATTACCCATATTGTGGATCGTGTAGGAGGAGGCGACTCATTCATGGGCGGACTTATCTACGGGTTATTGACCTATACCGGAGACGATCAGAAAGCACTGAACTTTGCCGTAGCGGCATCATGTCTGAAACATACCATTTACGGAGACTTCAATTTGGTAACGGTAGAAGAAGTCGAGAAACTGATGAGCGGTGATGCTTCGGGTAGAGTGTCGAGATAAAATGCGATTACTTAAAACCTGTCTAAATTTTCCGATAAAAGATTATCTAAACAGGTTTCCATTTTTATAATATAGAGAAGTCCTTTACCAAATCACTTCTCAATTATTATTTCGTTTTATACAAAAATAATATGGCAAGATTTTCAAAAATAGAGGTACTCAACGCTATGGCCTCTACAGGTATGGTACCTGTGTTCTACAATAAAGACGTTGAGATTGCAAAAAGCGTAGTAAAAGCATGTTACGAAGGCGGAGTAAGAGCTTTCGAATTTACTAATCGCGGAGACTTCGCCCAAGATGTTTTTGCGGAATTAGTAAAATTTGCAGCAAAAGAATGTCCTGAAATGATCTTAGGAATCGGCTCTATCGTCGATCCGGGAACAGCATCTTTATATATACAATTGGGAGCAAACTTTGTTGTCGGTCCGTTATTTAATCCTGAAATAGCAAAAGTTTGTAACCGTCGTCTTATCCCTTATACTCCGGGATGCGGATCGGTATCTGAAATCGGATTTGCACAGGAAGTCGGTTGTGATCTCTGTAAAGTATTCCCTGCAGGAAACGTCGGAGGTCCATCATTCGTAAAAAATGTAAAAGCTCCTATGCCTTGGTCTATGCTTATGGTTACCGGAGCTGTAGAACCTACCGAAGAAAATCTTTCGGCATGGGTCAAAGCCGGAGTTACATGCGTAGGTATGGGCTCGAACCTCTTCCCTGCAGACATCATAAAAGCAAAAGACTGGGCTGCCATCACAAATAAATGCAAAGAGGCACTGGCATTTATTAAGAAATACAGATAAACACATATAAAAATACTTTTCCGATTCTTTTATCGGAAAAGTATTTTTTCATTTGAAAAACACAAAAACAGAACAAATAATGAGTAGATTACAAGAAAACGCCGCGAAAATGACAAATTACAGATGGGCGATCTGCGCCATGTTATTTTTCGCAACAACTGTCAATTATCTCGACAGACAAGTATTATCATTAACGTGGGATGAGTTCATAAAGCCCGAATTCCATTGGGATGAATCACACTACGGAACTATCACATCCGTATTTTCAATCGTATATGCGATATGCATGTTATTCGCAGGTCGATTTATCGATTGGATGGGAACAAAAAAAGGATATTTATGGTCTATCGGTGTATGGTCGGCCGGAGCATGTCTCCATGCTGTATGCGGTATCATCACCGAATCATACGTAGGATTGCATAGTGCCGCCGAGCTAATGAGCGCAACTGGAGATGTCGCAGTTATTATCGCAACGATAAGCATGTATTGCTTTCTTGCCGCCAGATGCGTATTGGCATTAGGTGAAGCCGGAAACTTCCCTGCAGCGATTAAAGTAACAGCAGAATATTTCCCTAAAAAAGACCGCGCTTATGCAACATCTATTTTTAATGCAGGTGCTTCGATCGGAGCATTGATTGCACCGCTAAGCATTCCCGTATTGGCGAAAATCTGGGGATGGGAAATGTCTTTTATTATCATCGGTGCTCTCGGATTCGTATGGATGGGATTCTGGGTATTTATGTACAGCGCTCCTTCTAAAAGTAAATTTGTAAATAAAGCAGAATTAGAATATATCGAACAGGATAAAGATCAAGATGTAACTCCCGTCGAAGAACTGAAGGAAGCCCGCAAAATGAGCTTTTTGGAATGTTTTTCTTATAAACAGACATGGGCTTTTGCTTTCGGAAAATTCATGACAGACGGAGTTTGGTGGTTTTTCCTTTTCTGGACACCATCTTATTTAAATACTCAGTTCGGAATTAAAACATCCGAAGGATTAGGGATGGCCTTGATTTTTACACTTTATGCCATCACGATGTTATCTATTTACGGCGGTAAATTACCGACCATATTTATCAATAAAACCGGGATGAATCCTTATGCTGCTCGTATGAAAGCTATGCTCATTTTTGCATTTTTCCCGTTACTTGTATTATTAGCCCAACCTTTAGGTACAATTTCTCCTTGGTTTCCTGTAATTATGATCGGAATCGGAGGTGCAGCACATCAGTCATGGTCTGCCAATATCTTCTCCACCGTAGGCGATATGTTCCCTAAAAGTGCAATTGCTACTATCACCGGTATCGGCGGTATGGCAGGAGGTGTAGGATCTATGATCTTACAGAAATGTGCGGGTAACCTATTTGTATATGCAGATGAAATACAAATGGAATTCATGGGATTTATAGGTAAACCGGCTGGATATTTCATTATTTTCTGCATCTGCGCCGTAGCATATTTGATCGGCTGGATCGTTATGAAAACTCTCGTACCGAAATACAAACCGATTGAATTATAAAAATATACAAGGTTTTTACCCGATAAAAAATCCCGGAATCTGCCGGGATTTTTTTATTTATAATATCCCCCTATGTATTTATTTGATATTTATTACCATATACTTACAAAACAAATATCCTCAAACAGATGTTTTAATTGCACAAAAGAATAAAAACTAAAAAATATCAGGAATATGGTAAAAATAGATTTAAGTAAATACGGAATTACGAATGTAGAAAAAATCATCTATAATCCCTCATACGATGAACTTTTCAAAGCAGAAACCGATCCGTCACTCACCGGTTATGAAAAAGGCATAGTAACCAACACCGGTGCTGTCGCAGTAAAAACAGGAAAGTTTACGGGAAGATCACCTAAAGACAAATATACGGTTAAAGATAAAACGACAGAAAATACCATGTGGTGGGACGGAAAAATCAACAAGCCGATCTCCACTGAAATATGGAATGAGTTGAAACAGCTCGTAATTAAGGAACTATCCGATAAGAAAAAACTATATGTCGTAGATGCATATTGCGGAGCAAATAAAGACACTCGGTTAAAAGTCCGTTTCATTATGGAAGTTGCATGGCAGGCACATTTTGTGAAGAACATGTTCATACGTCCGACCGAAGAAGAGTTAAAAGAGTTCGGAGAACCGGATTTTATCGTACTCAACGGTTCTAAAGTTACCAATCCCGAATGGAAAGAACAAGGATTAAACTCCGAAGTCTTCGTTGTTTTCAATCTGACAGAACGTATGCAGATCATTGGGGGAACATGGTATGGCGGTGAAATGAAGAAAGGGATGTTCAGCATGATGAACTATTATCTGCCGTTAAAAGGAATAGCCTCTATGCACTGCTCTGCAAATGTCGGATTAAACGGAGATGTCGCTCTCTTTTTCGGATTATCCGGTACTGGGAAAACGACCTTATCAACCGACCCGAAGCGTCTATTGATAGGAGATGACGAACATGGGTGGGACGATAACGGAGTATTCAATTTTGAAGGAGGATGCTACGCCAAAGTAATCAACCTAAGTCAAGAAAACGAACCGGAAATCTGGAGCGCAATACGAAGAGATGCTTTATTGGAAAATGTTACCGTACACGCCGACGGAAGTATCGATTATGCAGATAAGTCAATTACGGAAAATACTCGTGTCAGTTACCCCATTTATCATATAGACAACATCGTAGAGCCATCGAAAGCCGGGCATGCTTCCAAAATTATTTATTTATCGGCAGATGCATACGGTGTATTGCCTCCGGTATCAATACTTGATGAAAAACAGGCACAATATCATTTTATCAGCGGATATACATCAAAACTTGCCGGGACAGAACGAGGTATTACCGAACCAGAACCCTCTTTTTCCCCTGCATTCGGAGAAGCGTTCCTAACCGTGCATCCAATGATGTACGCTGCTGTATTAGCCAGAAAAATGAAAGATCATCATTGCAAGGCATATCTTGTAAACACCGGTTGGAATGGAACGGGAAAACGTATTTCGATCAAGGAAACCCGCGCTATTATCGATGCAATACTTTCGGGTGATATTGAAAAAGCCCCGACCAAGCATATTCCTATTCTCAATTTGACCATACCGACCGAACTGCCGGGTGTAAACTCTGGAATCCTCGATCCGAGAGATACTTACTCTAATGTCGAAGAATGGAGTAAAAAAGCACAATCTCTGGCCAATAAATATGCCGACAACTTTGTGCAATATGCCACAACACCCGAAGCCGAAGCATTGATAGAGTTCGGCCCTCAACGTGAAAAGAAATAAGAAACTCTTTTTTCATATTCCCTGTCAAACGTCTTCTAATCCGGAATCCCGCAAGCAATGTCTAAGTGAGAGAGTTTTCCTCACGGTATCAGGGATTTCTCATTGGCTGAATCTGACAGGGATTTTTATTGAAAAGTCTGTCCTCTACATTTTCAAACAATCATTCCTTACAATAAACTCGCCATCGATAAATATATTAAAAACTAATCTCAATCGTTTTTCCTGAATAATTTATCCGTTTTGTCGGCAAAGAATGTGAAATAAAAAAATACTCAATACAGAGTACTACTGATCCGTTAACAAAATTTAGACAGTTCCTCAATATCATGAACAAAATTTTAAACAAATTACAAGAAACTCATATACAGACAAAAAGCTCTTTTATCAAAGGAAAAGTAACAACATCTGAAAATAAAATTTGTCTGAAATAATTTTGAGATTTAAGAATTAGTACTACCTTTGCACAGCATTACGAAAGCAACTCATGCTGCTTAAGGAAGGATGGGTGAGTGGCTGAAACCAACAGTTTGCTAAACTGTCGTACTCGTAAGGGTACCGGGGGTTCGAATCCCCCTCCTTCCGCCATACAAAAGCCTGTAAATTGAATTTACAGGCTTTTGTATTAAAACGACATTCAATATTTCTCAACTAAACAAAAAATCAATATTTTTGTAAATAAACCATCGAAACGATATTGAAAGGCAATACCCAAAACCGGATAGATAAATTCTTAAAGGATATAGGCATTTATGCGATAGGCAATTTAGGATCAAAGCTGATCACATTTATGCTTGTGCCGCTATATACACACTATATTACGAATACAGATGAATTCGGATATTATGATATTTGCCTTACCGTAATCTTTCTTTTTATCCCGTTCGTGACATTGCAATTAAGGGACGGCGCTTTCCGATTCCTTCTTGATTGCAATACAAAAAGAGACAAAGCTCAAATAGTATCCTTCGTATATCGCACGCTAATCACATCCATATCGATCTCCGCAATAATAGCTTTAATCATTTCATTTTTCATAAAAGTCGAATATTTATGGTATTCTTTATTATTGCTATGTGTAATGTCTTTTTATGAGGTAATTACACAAGTAACACGAGGATTAGGATACACAAAAGTTTTTGTTACTACCGGAATTATTTCATCCTTTTGCATAGGAATTTTCAGTATCCTATTTGTCGTATTACTAAATATGGGAATCACAGGAATATTTCTCGCCAATATTCTTGCACGTATAGTAGCCCTTATTTATATAGAGATGAGAATAAAGATTATAGCAAACTATTTTCATTTTAACATAAAAAACCGTGCGTTGAAACGTGATATACTGAAATACTCTCTTCCGTTATTACCCGGAGTGATATGCTGGTGGCTTACCGGAAGCAGCGACCGTTTTTTTATCGAACACTATTTAGGATTAAGTTATAACGGAATATATGCAGTAGCACTGCGTTTCACGTCTATATTGCAAACTTTAGTAACAATTTTTTATCAAGCATGGCAAGAAACCGCTATCCGTCAATATGAAAGCAAAGATCGGAATAAATTCTTTTCCGACATGTTCAATGGCTATATATATATACTTTCGATCATCTTACTACTTTACTCATTTGGTCTTAAACTAAACTATTTCTGGCTTATCGACAAAAGTTATCAAGAGAGTGTGAACTACATATATCTCATGGGGGTTTCAACCATGCTTTTCGCAATAGCGGCATTTCTTGATATGGGCTACCAATGTGCACGTGATACAGCACGCACACTACCTGCTATCATATTAGCTTCAATTGTAAATGTTGTTATGAATTACTTCATGGTACAAAAATTCGGCATATATGGAGTAATAACAACATCGATAGTAACATACGGAGTACTTTTAGCATATCGTCTTCACGACATGAGACGCTACTTTAAGCTAAAATTATATCGACTGACATGGATTCCGATTTTCATAACCGTAATAAGCTCAATTGCTTTCCATATATGCAATATATGGTGGCAAGATATTATTTATGTTACAATCATGTTATCTCTATTAATTATAGCTATTCCTAAAAAACTTCTAAACAAAATATCTCAGAAACTACATCACTTCACATAACCTGCCTGTAGAATTATACATTAGAGATAGCTTTTATTTTAGTTTTAACAAAGCGATTTGCTTTAATAAAAAAAGTACAAAATACCGGATAACGAAGCAACATCTTTAATACTCGTGTCTTAACAGGAAAATCCGAAGAATCACAATGAAGAACTTGCTTTACCCAATCATCATTTTTATCGACACGTGATAAATAAAATGCTAATCTGTCGATCTCCATAATACGGACCGATTTCTCATACTTCTCATATAGACCTCTATTCTCTAAATCGGTTCGAATAATTTCAAAATATTGTTTCCAAAGAATCTGATTACTAAGCTTTCCTGTTATCGACAACGATGTATCGATACAATAATATTTATAAACAATATCATTAAATATTCCGGCCTGATTTACATATTTCGAAAGTTTGATATTCATCAATACATCTTCACTCGGAAGTTTAATATTGCTATCAGTAAACACATCATCATGCCAAATATCGCGACGAGTCATAGAGAAACAACCGCATATAGATCTTAAATCCAAAATATAGGATAAAAACTCTTCTCCCGACAGAATCTTTTCAAAAGGATGGTAAACCGGATATTGCTTTTGAGATAAAATCCTCATATAAGCACCATAAGCAATATCGAGATTGTTATCTATACAATGATGATACAATGTTTCTACAGCCGTCGAAAGTATTTCGTCATCAGAATCCACAAAAAACAAATAATTTGCAATAGAAATCCTTATTCCTGTACGTCGTGCTTCAGCAGCTCCCATATTTTTTTGATGAAAAACTCTTATTCGGGAATCTTTATGTGTATATGCATCTGCAATCTGACCGGAATTATCAGAAGAACCATCATCGACAAGTATAATTTCAATATTTTCCAATGTCTGAGCAATTACACTATCAACACAACGTGATAAATACCTTTCTGTATTATAAACAGGAATTATAACTGCAACGTCAGGTTTTCTCATAAATTCATCTTTTTTTCGGATAAACAAATATAATCAAATAATAAATAACCATCAATATTTTCTAAACTCCACAAACATTACCTATTCTTTTTATCCATAACAAAGAACTCTTTTTATAAAATTCTTACTTTTGATCTGATTATTCTCATATATGATAAAAATATAAAATTCTCAATCTATAGAGTCATATATCTTTGGTCAACTGATTTCCGGAATCAACTTTAATGAAACTCCTCTCTGCAACGAATATGAACAATGCATTTTTAAGAATTGCATATTTCATAATTGTGACCTATCCCATAAAATTTTCAGAGAATGCAAATTCGAAAGCTGCGACCTCAGCTTATCCAAAATGAACAATACGACTTTAAGCGAAATAGACTTTCTCGGATGTAAGATTCTGGGAGTTCAATTCAATGAGTGCCGTCGTTTTCTCCTTTCGTTCAGATTCGAAAACTGTTCATTGCGACTATCTGTTTTTTATAATCTCAAGTTAAAAGAAGCTTGTTTCAATAAATGTGATCTGCAAGAAGCCGATTTCACCGAGACAGATTTAACCAACGCATCTTTTCAGGAGTGCAACTTATACAGGGCAATATTCGATCACGCAAATTTGGAGAAAGCCGACTTCCGCACATCAAATTACTATTCCATCAATCCAGAAACAAACCGATTAAAAGGCGCTCGTTTTTCCCTCAACGGACTTCCAGGATTATTAGAGCGATACGGAATTATAATCGAATAACCCTACCAATTAAGTGTCTTGTTTAAATTTTATGGAAATGTTTTCTTTTTCCAATCCACTCCACTTGTAATAAAATGCTTTTTTGACTCTCTCCCCTAATTATAATCAATTCTCACCCCCTCTGTCTCAATCATCATTATTTATCTCCAGATAAAAATTTGAACAAACTCTAAAAAAACAGAGATTTTACTTTTGGTAAAATCCCTGTTTTTTTCTATACAATATATGCCTTATGCAAGGAATCCCAACAAAATACCGGCTGCAACAGCAGAACCTATAACTCCCGCAACATTAGGTCCCATAGCATGCATCAACAAATAGTTAGTCGGATCATATTCCAACCCTACTACCTGAGATATACGTGCCGAATCGGGCACAGCCGATACTCCGGAATTTCCGATCAACGGATTGATCTTATTTCCTTTTTTCAAAAACAGATTAAAAAACTTAACAAATAAAATTCCGGCAGCCGTAGCAATTACAAATGACAAAGCACCTAAAGCGAATATTTTCACAGAGTCCATCGTCAAGAACTGCGATGCCTGAGTCGAAGCACCTACCGTAACACCCAGCAAAATCGTAATGACATCGATCAGCGGTCCACGTGCTGTTTCGGCAAGACGACGAGTTACTCCACTCTCTTTCAATAAATTTCCGAAGAATAGCATTCCCAACAAAGGAAGGCCCGAAGGCACTAAGAAACAAGTCAACAGCAAACCTGCAATAGGGAAAATTATCTTCTCCGTCTGAGAAACGACACGAGGAGGTTTCATCCGGATAAGCCTTTCCTTTTTAGTCGTCAGCAAACGCATAATAGGAGGCTGTATCACCGGGACTAATGCCATATAGGAATAGGCTGAAATAGCGATAGCACCCATAAGGTTAGGAGCAAGTTTTGAAGACAAGAAAATTGCAGTAGGTCCATCAGCCCCGCCGATAATACCGATCGCCCCTGCCTGATTGGGCTCAAATCCCATCATCAACGCAATCGCATAAGCTCCGAAAATACCGAATTGAGCAGCAGCTCCTATAAGCATAAGTTTAGGATTCGATATCAAAGCCGAAAAGTCGGTCATTGCACCGATTCCCAAAAAGATCAAAGGAGGATACCATCCCTGCACCACTCCTTGATAAAGGATATTCAACACCGAGCCTTCTTCATAAATCCCCACCTGCAATCCGGCATCTTTAAAAGGAATATTTCCGATCAAAATACCGAAACCGATAGGAATAAGCAACATCGGTTCAAACTCTTTTGCAATAGCCAAATAAATAAAAAGGATACCGCAAAGGATCATTATCAGGTTTCCCATCTCAAAATTGGCAAACCCGGTATAAGTGAAAAACTCCTGAATATTCTCACTTAAGAATGTTAAAAATTCCCCACCCATACGCTTATCCTATAATCAGAATATCCGCACCTTCGAGTACAGAATCTCCTTTGTTTACTTTTATTTCAGTTACTTTTCCATCCCGATCGGCATTAATGACATTCTCCATTTTCATAGCTTCAAGAATCGCCACTTTCTGACCGCGTTTTACCGTGTCTCCAACCTTAACCGATATTTCGAGAATAACACCGGGCAGCGGAGTGCGGACAGCACCTGCCGTTGTAGAAGCTACCGGGCGGCTCACCACCGGCTCTCCGGTAGGAGTCACAGGAGCAGCTTGCGGACGAGTCAACGGTTTTATTTGTTTTTTTGCAGGTTTATCCAATTGCACTTTATAAGGAGTTCCATTTACCTCCACTTCGGCAACAGACTCATCTACACTATTAATACTTACCTTATAAAGATTACCGTTTATTTTATATTTAAAATCTTTCATGTGTATAAAATTTCTGAGTTATTTTTTTGTAGGTAATTCACGCAAGCCGTAGATCTTAGAGTTCCACGGAGAATAACGGCGCGTAACATGCTTCATCGTCAGAATAGTTTCTTCATAATCATGTTCTGCCTCCATATACTCATATAAAGCCAACGATATCACAGCCAAAACTTCTCCCGGGATATCTGCTTCTTCTTTAGCACTCTTCAAATCTCCTCCTTTAGCTTTCATTGCCCGTTTGGCGCTCATCCAAACGGCCGTACGACCAATCTGCTTAAATACCAAATATAAAAGTATCAAAGCGAGAAATACAACAGACATCGCCGTCAATGACATAGCAACGCCATCCGGATCTTTTTCTGCAAATTTATCTACTTTCGGATTGCTGTTTTCTACATAGTTTGCCGCATCAGGTGTAGGATGCGGAAGTATTTTCAATTCCCTGCTCCCATCTACCGGAGCACCATAGCTCTCATCAGGTCCCAGAGGAGGAACAATGACCTCATCGATCAGATTCTTACCACTTGCATCGAACAGACCAATATAATTTTCTTTATTCGGCTCTAATACGAAATTCGTATGAAATGCTCCATGATGGGTCAGATTATCCGCCCACAAAAGAACACGCTGACGAGGTCCTATCTTTGTCTTAAGATCTCCTTTAGAGATCATGTATTTTTTCGGGTTACTCTTATCATTAGTAATATAACAACCCGCCATCTGCACTGTCCCGGCAGAAGAATTATAAATCTCAATCCAAGCTCCCCGATTACCAAAAGGATCGACATAATTGCTTACATTATTCGTCAACACCTCGTTGATCCGCAAAGCTGAAGTCGATTGCGCTGTTACAGTACACACAGAAGCCAAAACCAGCAGCAATACTCCTATACTACGTTTTACCATACTTCTCAAATTTTTAAGAGTTACTACAATGGCAGATTATCGTGTTTCTTTGCCGGATTAGTCAACTTTTTCGTCTGTAATTGCTGCAAGGCACGAATAATACGGAAACGGGTATTGCGCGGCTCGATCACATCGTCGATATAACCGTAACGGGCTGCATTATAAGGATTAGCAAAAACTTTTTTATATTCAGCCTCTTTTTCAGCAGCCGTAGCAGCAGGATTCTCCGAAGCTGCTACCTCCTTAGCAAATATCACTTCTACTGCTCCGGACGGACCCATAACGGCAATTTCAGCAGTCGGCCATGCATAATTGACATCCCCCCGCAAATGTTTAGAACTCATCACACAATAAGCTCCTCCGTAAGATTTACGTAATGTAACGGTCACTTTAGGTACGGTAGCCTCACCATACGCATATAATAACTTAGCACCATGTAAAATTACTCCGCCATACTCCTGTCCCGTTCCCGGCAAGAATCCCGGAACATCTACCAAAGTTACTAAAGGTATATTGAAAGCATCGCAGAAACGCACAAAACGGGCGGCCTTCCGAGAAGCATTTATATCAAGTACTCCGGCCATCTTATTGGGCTGATTAGCAATAATACCTACCGACTGGCCGTTAAAACGAGCAAAACCTACAATAATGTTTTGTGCATAATCTTTATGCACTTCAAGGAACTCGCCATTATCGATAATCGCTCCGATTACTTCATACATGTCATAAGCACGATTCGGCTCATCCGGTATAATATCATTTAACGAATCTTCAAGGCGATCTATCGGATCTTCACAATCTACCAACGGCGGTTCTTCCATATTATTCTGAGGCAAGAAACTCATCAGATGCCGGATCAACTTCAATCCATCTTCTTCCGTATCTACCGCAAAATGTGCCACTCCCGATTTTGTAGCATGCACACTTGCCCCGCCTAACTGCTCTTGAGTCACATCTTCACCCGTAACAGTCTTTACGACTTTCGGTCCGGTAAGAAACATGTAACTAGTACCACGAGTCATAATATTAAAATCGGTAAGAGCGGGAGAATATACCGATCCTCCGGCACATGGTCCGAATATACCTGAGATTTGAGGGATGACCCCAGATGCCAAAATATTCCGCTGAAATATTTCGGCATATCCAGCCAAAGCATTAACCCCTTCTTGAATACGAGCACCACCGGAATCATTAATCCCGATTACCGGTGCACCCATCTTCATGGCCTGATCCATAATCTTACATATCTTCATAGCAAAAGTTTCGGAAAGAGAACCTCCGAACACGGTAAAGTCCTGTGCAAAAACATACACCAGACGTCCGGCAATCGTTCCCGTTCCGGTCACTACGCCATCGCCCAAATAGCTTTCTTTGTCAATTCCGAAATTTACGCTTCTATGCCGCACAAACATATCTATTTCTTCAAAAGAGCCCTCGTCTAGTAGCATAGAAATACGTTCGCGAGCCGTATATTTACCTTTCTTATGTTGAGATTCGATACGTCTCTCTCCCCCTCCTAAACGAGCCTGTTCCCGCAAAGCGATCAGCTCTTTCACTTTTTCAAGTTGATTACTCATGGTAATGGATTTATTGTTTATTTTTTATTTGGATCTTCACACAGTTCGGTCAATACGCTGCAAGTCGATTTCGGATGCAAAAACGCTATATTCAACCCTTCCGCTCCTTTACGAGGAGCTTTATCGATAAGTCTCACACCCTTGCTTTCCACTTCGGCTAAAGCATCGGCTACGCCATCTACGGCAAATGCGATATGATGAATGCCCTCTCCCCGTTTCTCGATAAACTTCGCAATCGTACTATCTTCACTGGTAGGCTCTAACAATTCTATTTTAGTCTGGCCGACTTTAAAAAAAGCAGTTTTTACTTTCTGATCGGCAACCTCTTCTACCGAATAACATTTTAACCCTAAAACTCCTTCATAATAGGGAAGAGCTTCTTCAATACTTTTCACAGCAATCCCCAAATGTTCGATATGTGTCAAATTCATAATATAAAAATTTAATTAGTCAATTTAATCAATATAAATAAGAATAAAGAAACCGGGTTTCCAGAACGAAATCCCGGACCATTCCCGACAAATATAAAAGAATAAACCCATATAAAGAAATATTTCCATAAATAAATATGGTTACAAATCTATACAAAACCGACTTTCTCTTATTTTCAATACGTCCAAGACTTCTTTCCGATTCCACCGACTTCAGAAAAGCGTTTATCCGTTAATCTCAATCTCGTGATTTAAAACATTTCCATATCAGTTCCGTCCGACATATCGTAAATGATTTTCACGACAAATACCAAATTAAAAAACAGGCTGTTCCGGTGTAAACTATTTCTTTCCGAATTTGTTAGAAATCTATCCGGTCAACCCTGATGAAAGAATGAATATAGAATTTATTTTTTACTTAAATTCTGCCAATTCGACAGAAAAATATGACAAATATTTGGTAAAATAGCCGTACAAACTGACAAAAAAATGGAAACATAAACTCATTTTTTCTGGCACATGATTTGATACACTACTTGTGCTACCGTTTAAAAGGTACGGATAAATCAATACTCCGATCAGACAAACGATACAAATTAAAATCAAGAATATAAACAATTAAAAAAATAATTACGATGGGAAAAATTATTGGAATAGACTTAGGAACAACCAACTCTTGTGTTTCCGTTATGGAAGGTTCAGAACCGGTTGTTATTGCGAACAGCGAAGGTCGTAGAACGACTCCTTCTATTGTCGCATTCGTAGACGGAGGTGAACGTAAAGTCGGAGACCCGGCAAAACGTCAGGCGATCACCAACCCTACACGTACGATTTTCTCCATTAAACGTTTCATGGGAGAAACTTATGATCAAGTAGCTTCCGAAATAGCTCGTGTTCCTTATAAGGTTGTCAAGAGTGAAAACAATACTCCGAGAATCGATATTGACGGACGTCTTTATTCTCCTCAGGAAATTTCGGCTATGATTCTTCAGAAAATGAAAAAAACAGCCGAAGACTATTTAGGCCAGGAAGTAAACGAAGCCGTTATTACCGTTCCGGCATATTTTAACGATGCTCAACGTCAAGCGACTAAAGAAGCCGGAGAAATCGCCGGATTGAACGTAAGACGTATTGTAAACGAGCCGACTGCCGCAGCTTTGGCATACGGGCTCGATAAAGCTAATAAAGACATGAAGATCGCCGTATTCGACTTAGGTGGAGGTACATTCGATATTTCTATCCTCGAATTAGGAGACGGCGTATTCGAAGTAAAATCCACAAACGGTGATACTCACCTTGGGGGTGATGACTTCGACCATGTTATCATCGACTGGCTCGCCGATGAGTTCCAGAAAGAAGAAGGCGTAGATTTACGCAAAGATCCGATGGCTTTACAACGTCTGAAAGAGGCTGCTGAAAAAGCGAAAATCGAACTATCGAGTACGACTTCTACTGAGATAAACTTGCCGTATATTATGCCTGTGAACGGAGTGCCCAAACACTTGGTGAAAACTCTAACCCGTGCTAAATTCGAACAACTGGCAGACAAATTGATTCAGGCGACTATCGAACCTTGTCGTCAGGCTTTGAAAGATGCAGGATTAAGTGCTTCTGATATAAATGAAGTAATCCTTGTCGGTGGTTCTACTCGTATTCCGGCAGTACAGGCTATCGTCGAAAAATTCTTCGGCAAAGCTCCTTCAAAAGGTGTAAATCCCGATGAAGTCGTTGCTGTCGGTGCTGCTATTCAAGGTGCTGTATTGACAGGAGATGTCAAAGATGTATTGTTGTTGGATGTTACCCCGCTTTCTTTAGGTATCGAGACTCTCGGTGGCGTCATGACGAAATTAATCGATGCGAATACGACTATTCCGACACGTAAATCGGAAGTATTCTCTACCGCCGTAGATAATCAGCCTTCTGTAGAAATACATGTACTGCAAGGTGAACGTCCTATGGCAAAAGATAACAAAACAATCGGACGTTTCCATCTCGATGGAATCCCCGCTGCTATGCGTGGTGTTCCTCAAATCGAAGTAACATTCGATATCGATGCCAACGGTATATTGAACGTATCTGCAAAAGATAAAGGAACCGGTAAAGAACAAAGCATCCGTATCGAAGCTTCAAGCGGTTTGACAGAAGAAGAAATCAAACGGATGAAAGAAGAGGCTGCAGCAAATGCCGATGCTGATGCTAAAGAAAAAGAACGTATCGACAAATTGAACCACGCAGATTCTCTGATCTTTCAAACTGAAAAACAGTTGAGTGAAATGGGTGATAAAATACCGGCTGACAAAAAGTCTGCTATCGAAAGTGCTCTTTCTAAATTGAAAGAAGCTCACAAATCTCAAGACATGGTCGGCATAGATTCGGCAACAACCGAATTAAACACTGCCCTTCAATCGGCAGCCCAAGATTTGTATAATGCTCAACAAGGAGGAGCACAGCAACAAGCTGGCGCTCAACAGCAGCAACAATCAGCTCCGAACAATGACAACAACGGTGATCACGTAACCGATGTTGACTTTGAGGAAGTCAAATAAACTGCGATAAAAGACAGTAACAATAAATAGTAAAAAGCGTGCAGCTCAATGAGTTGCACGCTTTTTGCGTTTATGGGGTTCATGGTTGCTATGCCTTTGATACTAATACAGATCCTTATTACTTCTGATGGCTTCATCTACAAACAGTAATATTTCTCCCTCAAAAGTCGTATTTCACAATTAAAATATGAATATAAACAAGATAACAGAACTATAGATATTGTCTATCGATGTTCAAGAGTTTATTAAAGCCATTTTGAAGGATGTAGTAAATGGTGAGATCAGGCTTTATTGCAATAAAATGAAATGCCCTTTTATTGAACTTCATATCTCCCAATTCTCTAAAAAAATCCATTGTAAATTTCCACATTCAATTAACTGTTTAACAACTATTCCTGTAAACAGGATACATCAATCAACCGACAACAAGCTTCCAAAAAGCTCTTAAAAAAATCATACTACAAAATATAAAGCAAATCGGTAATAAAATTGTGTATCTAATCTTTTTACATTACATTTGTCAGAATTTTATAATTCATAGTTCCACAAAAACGAATATTTATTAAGTTAGAATTAATGCCGTTTATGAAACAAAAGCTTCGTTACCGTGAACTTTTCCGCTTCATTGTCACCGGTACGATCATTACGGTCATACATTATAGCATTTATTTAGCACTAAGCAATTTTCTCTCTTTAAACATTGCTTATACTACCGGATTCATTATCAGTTTTGTCTGTAACTTCTTATTATCGAACTACTACACATTCAAAACCAAACCTTCGGTTAAAAACGCAATCCGATTTTGCGGAAGTCATGTCATTAACTATCTGTTGCAAATATCTTGTTTCAATTTATTCATATTTCTCGGTGTACCCAAAGCGTATGCCCCTATGCCTGTTTGGATTGTTATTCTTCCGATCAATTTTTTACTGGTACGTATGGCTCTGAAGCCATCTTTCAAATGGATAAAAAAGATTCACCCTCATAAAAACAGATAAATATCTCTGGAAATTAATTTCACTTTCAACGATTTGACGGCTGTTGTAAGTGTAGAATAGGAAAAGGTTTACCTGAAGAATCATATTCATCTCGTCCTATGACTTCATACCCCATATGCAAATAAAATTGATAAGCCTGTTCGTTATCTTCATTCACATCTACTTTATAGATATTACATTTGTTGATCGCATAATCCACTAATCCTTTGCCATAACCATTTCCTTGCTCTTCAGGCAGTACAAACAACATTTCTAACATATCATCACTTAACCCCATAAAAGCGACAATTTGTCTGATTTCATTTCGTATTACAAAAAGTTCAACTGCCGGAAAATATTGATTTCGAATTAAAGGTCGGAAATATTCTATATCTTCTTCTTTTAAGAAATGATGAGAACTACGTACAGACTTTTCCCATACTATCAACAACTCATCTAAAATTTCATCTGATAAATATTGTAATTTTTCTATTTCCATTTTTGAATGTATAATCGATTAAAATAGGCTATAAAGTTACAAAAAAGCACTACTTATCGTTTATGAAGAACAGCGCTTTTTTGTATTTCTGCGTAATGAGTATATTACAATTTTATTCTTTCGTTTTTCCATTGCGCAGAAAAACGATGAAATCTACTACACCCTCTCATAGAGTATAATGAACCGATGACCGGACTTCTGTGCAATTTGGCTACAATAAGGTTTTCTATGCCTTAATACAAAAAAAGCGTAACGAAAGCTATTTATGCTAATTCATTACGCTTTTCTCAAATTTATTTTTGCGATGTATTATTTTAAAAGCCCATCCAAATCCGATAATATATCCGGACTTTTTGGCTCTATTCTTCTCGAAATAATAATTAAGGGACCATTACTTTAACAGCATTAACACCGACTTTTACAACATATACACCCGCCGACAAAGAACTACATATCGTACTATTGCTCTTTATCAATTTACCGTTCAAGTCATAAAAAGAAACCGGGCTGCCATCCGATACTTCAACTTGTATAGTGCCGGTTTGTACCATAACTTTAAAATTCATCGTGTCGGACTTCGCTTCAGAAATACCTCCGGTATTATGAACCGTATAATAATATGTGTGTACATATTGGTCCATATATTCGAACCCGTCAAAAACATCTTCTTTTATAGATGCGATATCGTCATTTTCATTATAGGTAGTGGTTTCTTTCTTTTTCCCTTCCCAATTATTATCAAGTGTACTCCACTGATAAGTAGTTTTTTCAATTTCCTGATCTTTATCATTAAAAACTTGTACTGATTTTGTAGTACCTTTTCTCGCACCGCTTGAATACGAATAATAAGCTATCATATTATTACGACCTTTATCATCATATCCATATTCTGTTTCAGAATCATCCTTCAAGTTATCGTCTTCTTCAACAACCCATCTATGAAAATAGATTTTTCGTCCGGCATCATCGTAAGCATACTCCATTTTTACATCAGCTTTCCACTCTCCATTCTCCCACTCATAATCCATACGTTCAGTAGTCACTCCTGCATCATCTAAAATATAGTCCTCTTTAGACGAACCTTCCCATGCTTTCGAATCATTATTATAACTCCAATATGTTTTACAATCAAGACTGTCTTGGGCACTAAATTCTCGCTCTAATTTACTGGAAGGTATCCACTCTCCATTTTCATAATCTTCATATAACTCAAGAGAAGCATCTTTCAGTCTTTCATTACTATATTCAAAAGTTTTTCGGCTACTTTTTTCCGTCCATTCTTCTGAAGCACTTTTATCGAAGGATTCTTCCAATACTACACGGCCCTGGTTGTCATACGTATAAACATACATCAATTTATCCTTATAAGGTAACGGAGCACCATCTTTATAGCCTCCACTTGCCATCAACTTAGTATGAATACTCCCATTATCATAATAAGTATATGTATATCCACTACTAGCATACCATTCCCCTTCGGTATCGGCATTCGGTTGAAAATAGCTCCAATTTTTTTCCTTATAAAGTTTCCCATCCGCATAATATTCATTCTCTTCCCGAGAAGAACCTTTCCATCCGAGATACCTTGAAGTACGCGGGTATGTCCATTTCTCACGAAAGATCATATTCCCCTGCGCATCATAGCGATAAAAGGTACTATCCTGTTTCAGACTGCTTCCCGTATTATCCCATTTGATATATTTCACAACCTGTTGTTTCTCGTCATAAGTATATTTTTCCGATTTCCACAAATCGTTATACACATCTCTGGTCATAATGCTGTCCAGAGTCACCACCTGCCCGTCAGCATACAAACTATACGCACAAAGGGCAAACAAAGCAATTAGTAAATTCTTTTTCATACACTGTCAATTTTTACGGTCGGGCAGAAAATTTCTTTTTTGCCCGACCTGATTAATCTTCTATTTTTTACATCCTATATTTATAAAGAATTTTTACAGGCTTATCGACAATTCCTTCGTAACTCTTCACCAAATTTTGGGTCGCAAAATCGTAAATATACAGGCTTCCTTTTTTCCCTGATCTGGCAGGGTTATAAGTACCTACATAGAGATAGTTCTCATCATAACTACGTCCCAAAGTCGTTATTTCTTCCCCTGCAGGAGGAGTAATAGCAGGCTTCGAATTTATTGTCGGAATACGGGATGCGTAATCCCAACGATAAACCTTGTTGTCATAATTATAGTACATCTGCGCCGATCTCCGTGTGGTAATCATTACCGAATTTTCATCCATAGCCATAGGTTCTGTTTCAGCATAATCCAACCGTTTGGCATATTGAGTAAAAGTACTGGACATCTTGTGCAATACAATATTGTTATCGGACTTGCGACGAGTAATTACCCATAATTCTCTTGAACCTCTTCTTCTGAAAACCATGTTTACGATTTTGTAATCGGTCAATGACGATCCGTTTGCAACCGATGTACTATCGATCTTAGCATAGCTTGGAGCATAAATTACCGATTCTTTATAGAAGAAATGATAATGATCGTCATCAAATGTGCCATAATAAGCTTTTTCGACCCCTAAATTTCTCGAATCTGTACGAAGCGCGACATCATTTGTCAACAGGTCATACCGGTAAATGGCACCATCCGTTCCGTTCATCATCGTATATCGGCCACTGGCAGACGAAGAAAATCCGGCAAAATTGAGGCATTTTACACCGGGATAAAGTTCCTCGACTTTTAAAACTTTCTTCAATTCAAAATTCCGGGGATCCATACTGATAATCGAGCCTTTGTCATCGGCCGAAGAAACGACCAGATCGGGATAGTTACCTTCTGAATTCTTATTGGCGATATAAAGATCGACGCCTTTTGTTATCTCAATACCCGGATTTATCATCCCGACAATATCTTCATATATTTCCTGCGCTCCTTCTTCTTCCTCTTCCGGAGTTCGGGTTTTAATGAATGTCAGCAAACTATGATCCTGATCATCGGTATTCAAGATCAAGATTCCTTCGTCCAACCCCGAATTGACATTTAAAGTATAGAATTTAAAGACAATAGACTCGCCGTTATCTATCTTCAACCGCATAATATAATTGCCGACACGAGTAAACGTATATCTTATGTTAGGATCTGTCGAGATTACTTTCAGATCACCTTTTATAGGATATACAGCCGAAGAAGACGGGTTCGGAGTGCCATAAGCCCATTCATATTTTACCGTTTGGTCATTTGCACTGGATACCTGAGCATCAAAAACCAATTCGATCCCCAAATCGGCATTAATCACATCGGTAGGATTACCGATTGTCAATTCTGCCAACGGAGTCAGTTCTTGCTCTTCCACACCGTAACATCCTGTCAACAACAGCAGTATCAAAAAACATATATTAATTTTCCGCATAAGAAAAATATTTTACAATTAAATAATATCATCTGTACAACGCAACCGGATCACGCCAAAACTCACCTTGATTGCCGGACTCGGCAAAAGGACAATCATTCGGAATAGGGTTCGCCTTATAATACTCATACAACGGGATCAGAACATACTTAGCCCAGACAGCAGGATTGTCTTTTTGATAAAATCCGGCCGTAATACCCTCTTTATCCAGATATTTGCCATACTTACTTACAGCTTCTTCATAAAATTCAGGTTGTGTTTCTTCCATATCCCAATAATATTCAAGCATCAGCCTGAATTTTTCCGGGAAAAACTTACCGATATACATTTGCCACCCTTCAATGAGTCCCGTACCTGTACCTCCGTTGTTCCACCATGTCGGAAGAGGCACATCTCCATCGGATATAAAGAACCGATAATAATCTCCGTATAACGGTATAAAATTTTCATTCGTACCGATTTCCATCAACACACTTCGATAGGTATTTTGCATCTCCGGAATGCGATGCAATGTAAATACGATTTTTCCCATGATAGAATCTGCTGGTATAATCAAATTTCCCATATCGAAATCTTTTCCCAATTCGGCTGTTTCGACAGGATAGCTGACACCTCCCGCCTTTATCGTAGTCATTGTATCTTGTTTTAATGTCACTACAAATTCCCGGTCATAATTGCAAGGCATCCCCATCAGTTTTACCGGGACTTCATAGGTTATCTCATCCTCAGCTTCAAAAACAAACGAACATACCGGAGCATCGGCCGATGCTGTTTTTACAAAGTACACAGTACCCGGCTGAGAAACATCATACATAAGACCCGTATTCTGACAAGAGCTGAACAGCAAAAGCAACGACAGCAAAAAACTCCCGACTATTCCTGTTTCATATTTTTTTAATCTGTCCATATCTTTACTCAATATTATAATGAATTTACTCATAATTATCACGCAAATCCTCATCATTCGGGATCAACATTTTATAGTTTTTATCTAAACGACCGTCCAGAACATTCGACTCGCTGATCTGAATATCTTTCTTCAAACGCTTCATATTGAACCACTGCTGTCCTTCTCCATAAAATTCTTTCCGCCGTTCAATATAAATATCGTCTGCTGTAATTCCGCCCTCGACGCGATCAGCAAATTTGACCATGCCTCGCGATTCGATTACTTTATCAAAATAAGCCGTCGCTTGCTGAGGATCTTTTTCAAGCAACGCCTCTGCCATGATATAATACATCTCCGGAACTCGAATCAAACTTACTCCAAGATATGAATCTCCTGAATATTGTGAATCGGTAGAACCGCTATCAAACATCGAATTGATCATTTTCACACAAGCCGGGCTTACTTCAAGTGTAGAACCGAACCATGCAGATAGACGTAAATCAGAGCCTTCCGGTGTAGGTCCTTGTGTATCACTATACCAATTTTCATAATCAGGATTTAACGTTAACATATCCGTACTACCTGTTTTTCCGAATATCGAATAACAATTTGAAGCATAAGTAGGTGCATAAAGTCCAAAAATCGTCTCTTTCATATTCAATACCCCTCTCTCGAATTGAACAAAATCAGAAGATGTCATCAACGGAAATTTTTGACTGTCGATTACTTTCTTGGCATAAATAGCTGCACTATCCATATCCTGTTTCATCCAATATACTCTAGCCAAAAGAGCTTGTACAGCATAAAGATTCATGTGAATAACCCGACAATCGGTAAAAGAACTGCCGATATTAGTGCGTTCTGCCTGAACCAATTGCCGATCCTCTTCTAAACAAACTTCAGCATCTTTCAAGTCCTTTATCACTTTATTATATACCTCACCTACCGTATAAAATGGAGTGATATCATAGGAGTAACGCGTGACATAAGGTATAGCTTTATTCCAAGCTTCCCTGTCATTAGCATTATAATCCACGGCAAATAGCCTTAGCAAGTCAAAATGCAACATTGCCCGCAGTCCCAAAGCTTCTCCCTTATACAAATTATAATATCTGAACTTTGTCGGACTGATTGCTTCCAAATTCTGTATTATATTATTTACATAACCGATAGCCTGATAAGATTTTTTCCATGTAGCATTACACAAAGAACGTGCAGAAGCATTCTCAAAATCGGCATGAGCAAGGTAGTCTAAGCCTCCACCACCTTTTGCGGAAAAATTTAAAGACATAGCTTCCGGATAAAGTATGGATATATATTTTCCATAAATCTCATTAGACCGATAAGTCGTATATACCCCATAAAGAGCATCCTCAACACCTTCATCCGTTTCAAAAAGATCTTTATCAAGCACTTCCGCCTTCGGATTAACATCCAAGAAATTTGCACAACTCGCCAACAACAACGGCAATACCGTCACACAAAGCAGGAGTTTGATATATTTTATTGTTTTCATATTCTTTAATAAAATAAATTGACAACACGTTTATCAGAAAGTCGGTCGGAATATAAGATTCAGACTTCGTTGGTAAGGATATGAAGTACCTCTTTCCATTTTTACCGACGAAATTCTGAATACGTCGTCGTAAGCAATTCCGACAACTAATCTCTCCAATTTGATTTTTTTCAGAAACGACTTAGGCAACTCGTACGTGAAAGTTATGTTCGACAGATAAAATTCATTTTTCTTTTCTACAAACCTTTCAGAACGATAGGTCTCTTTCTTCTCACCTAATCCAAGAAAACGCGTATGGTCTCCCGGTTGTTTCCATCGATCGGTAAAAGCTCGAACGTCAACGTTGAAATAAGGATCAATATTCTCAACAGCATCGGCAATCGTCGAATTGTAAATATCTCCACCAAACGTATAGCTCGAAGTAAGATTCAATCCGAATCCTTTGTACGCCAATGTCATTCCCCAACTTCCTTTCAATATAGGATTTTCATTTCCCACAGCAACTTTATCATCTTCATTATACTTCAAAGTATAATGTCCGTCTTTGGTAATAAAAATTTCCTGCCCAGTAGCCGGATCGATACCGGCAGAACGCACTGCATATATATCGTACTGAGAACCGCCCTCTTTGTAAAGAAGTTTAGGTTTAGTCCCGGTATCTCCTCCTTGATTGGTTTTTTCCAAGGCATCGCTGATCTTCGTTATTTTATCGAAATTATGAGACCCGTTGATATAAGAGCTCAGATACCAGTCTTTTGTTTGCAAAATTCTTCCGGACAAACTAAAACTAAGTCCTTTATTCAGTAATTCTCCCATATTGACTTTCACACTGGATACCCCGACTGAAGGAGGCAAATCGATGGGTACTAACATATCAAAAGTCTTATCTAAATAGAAACTAAAATTAAATGAGAGACGATCCTGAAACATACGAGTATTTATCGCAAATGTATTCTTCAAGGTCTTTTGCCATTTCAATAAGGGATTTCCCATATTTATCGGGGTAGCACCGACTCCTGTATAATAATCATTATCCTGATCATATTGATATCGGGTTACCGCCTGTTTTGCACTAAACCCGGCATTTCCCGTAGATCCCATATTCCAACGGAGGCTCAAATCATTCAGCCAACTCTTTCTAAAAAATTTCTCTTCATGGATATTCCAACGAGCACCAACCGACCAGAACGGTCCGAAACGCTTATTTGCACCGTTCGAAGAATTTCCCGAGTAAGAGAGATTTCCGTCTATAATATATCGTTTTAAAACAACAATCGTCGTATTTCCATAAAATCCTACACTTGTGCTGATATTCTCATCACCACTCGGCTTTCCATTCTTGGTATATCCCATAGCAAACTTGATATCATTCAAATTATCCTTCATAAACCCGATCCCTTGCGCAGAAAAATCGCTGGAGTATTTATAAGATATACTTGAACAACCTGCATTAACAGAAAACCCGACATCCTTAAACTGTTTTCTATAACTGGCTGTAAATTTTCCGTCCCATGCCGAATTATTTGTTCCGGAGATCGTATAAGAACCTTTTTCGGCAGGATTTACCGTTAACAGATATTGAGAATCATCCGGAGAAACATATACATCGGACTGACTGTAATCTGAAGAATAATTTATTTGTCCGGTAACATAGAATTGAGGTACGATATCCCAACGTATCATTACCGAGTTTTTCATATTCCGGCTCTGATTTTTACTAAAACTCGATAAAGTCGCATTATACAAAGGATTTTCGATCTTTTTTTCTGATCCGGAAGGATCGAAAGGATCGAAATAATATTCTTTGATATATTCCCCGTATTCATCATAAATCGGTTCATACGGATTCATTTTACTATATGTGGAATAATCTCCATAAGGAGAACTCTTACTTCCGCCCAATCCATAACTTCCTGTAAAAGAGATAGTCAACTTATCAGTCAACCGATAACCGAAATTTATATTGAATCCGTAATTACGACGATAGTCTCCTTTCATAATACCATAAGTATCTCTAAAGCTAAGTCCCGCCGAATAAGATAAGTTTTGCCCCATACCGGTAAGTGTCAAAGAATGGGAATGGCTGAAAGCGAAGCGCAATGGAGCTTTATACCACTCTGTATTGATTCCTTTCCGAATATTTTCCAATTTATATGCGTATGCCTGATCTAAAGAACCATCATCGGTATCATAAAGACCGGCAAGGCGTTCCAGCTCCAACTTCTGCTCGGCATTGGTCAAGTTCATCGAAGAAAGATCAGCATAAGCAAATGTCGGAGTAAAACTATAACGTAAACGCACTTTACTATCCTTTGCCCTGACACGTTCTACCAAAATTACACCGTTGGCAGCCCGTTCACCGTAAAGTACCGTAGCCGAAGCATCTTCTAATATCGTAACAGATTCTATTTCATTGATCTCCATATCATAAAGCTCTTCCATAGAAATCTCTACTCCATCCAATATTACCAACGGATTATTAATTCCCTGTTCTCCACTAATAGCCAAAGAGTTAGCACCACGAATTATCAGTTCAGGAACTACATTCGGATTTGATCCCGCTGCATTATTCTCTACAATTTTCATATTAGGGGTCAGTGCCGTAATCGCTTTCAAAACGTTCGTACTGGAAACCTTCAACAAATCATCACGCTGTAACGTCGTCGCAGTTCCCGTAAAAGTTTTCTTATCTTGCGCAAAAAAACCATTTACCACAACCTCACTTAAAGCGACATTATCCTCTTTTAAGTGAACAATCAATTTTCGTTCAGGCTTTACAACCTTGATAGAATGCGGCAACATACCTACAAACGAAAAATCGAGAAATATGTCTTTATCCGATTTAGGAATCTGTATAATAAACCGCCCGTCAACATCCGTAGCTACCGCCTGTGTTGTTCCTCTTACTTTCACAACAACTCCCGGTAACGGCTCTTCTTTACTATCAAGTACCGTACCGATAACCGTAACTCGTTGGGTTTTAGGTTGCTCTTTTTTATCTGAAGTTTGTTTATTTTCATTTTTAGGAGGGGTTTGAGCATTTATTAAGCCGGTTATCATTACTAAAACAGATAACAGCAAAACTCTCTTCAACCACCGTCTCAGAACAAAAGTGTATAACATATAATTTCTGAGTTTTTATAATCTTTCCCCGTTCGGAGAAAACATGTTCGACTATTTTACATAAAATTAAAATCCGGAATAGGTTCAGGTTTCAGTATCCGGAACGATATAACCTACAATCTTACAAATCTTGCATAGTTTAGGAAAAGGTCAGGTTCGGAAAGAAAATAAGAATTTTCTTCCGAACCGTTCAAAACCCATTTATTTAGATCTTGCATCCAAAGCTTCATCGATCAAGTACAACATAGCTTTAAAGTGAGCTTTTGTATCGGTATCGACAGCACCCATTCGTGACTTCAATAAAGATTGAACACGTAAAAGTTGACCGAATAACAGATCTTTCGAATTATCTATACTTCTCAAATTTACTTTATATTGCCAACCGTAACCATAGCCGATCTCATCTTGAGCCATTTTTCGTGCGACAACACCTGAGCCTTCTTTCATTTCCAATTCACGCAAAACATCTTTATAACGTTCTACAACTCCGCTTTCATCCAATTCCATAGAGACAATTTCGTCAACAGACGGAGCATAAGCCGCAGCAATACTATTTTCGTCGGTCAATCCCATTTTTTGTAAAGGCTTGGTTGCTTTACCGGCTACATATACAGCTCTTTCTAAGAAAAGACGTTGCAACATACGGTCAGATTCGGGTACATGATTCTTCTTTATGGCGCTTTCCCAAACCAAAGAATATAGATCATCAAAATATTCTTTGAGAGAATAACCCTCTTTTCCGGCAATATGAGACGAAAAAATAACATTGCTGTATGAATTAAATAATTCAAGTCCGGTATAGTATCTCATAATCGGAGCTAATCCGACTCTTAATCCGAAGTTCTTTGTCACTTCTTCATTGTCTAACCAGTCGCAATTTTTCAACTCGTTTATCACCCATTTAAGGGCAGCTTTTTGTTTCGATTTTTCTACTGCCCGAACTCTTTCTCCCGGAGTACCGGCTTTCAAATCGGTCAAATAAATTCCTCCGATATTCAACATAACATGACGGAAATAGCGGTCATATTGTTTAGCCAAGTTCTCATAAGTCATCTCCCTGTATGAACCGTCCGGATCCATTTCATCTGTTATCCATTCATTCATGTGAGCAAGAATATATTTCAGATTCTTTACACCGTAATCGGATGCCTTGATCGCATCATCGCCAAGATCCTCCTCCACGGCACTCGGATCATAACGTCCTGAGACTTGTTGTCTTCCGTAACGATAAAGCGGATCTCCTGCTTTTGCATCGATCATAGCTTCGAGATACGGAATCTCTTCCATCTCATCTTTTGCCTCAAATATCGGTTTATAAGCATATTCTACCAGATAATAATCATATACACCTAAATCAGGAGGAGTCAGTTTAACCCCCTTATCTCCCGGTTGAGCAACATAATTGAAACGAGCATAATCCATGATAGAAGGCGTAGTTCCGTATTTCTGGGTAAAGCTTGCCGAACGTAAAGAATCGACCGGAAAAGCGGCAGATGCTGCCATATTGTGCATAAATCCGAGACAATGTCCGACTTCATGAGCTAAAATATAGGCAATAGATTCGGTAACCATATCCTCATCCATTTTCTTACATCGAGCTCTTTCATCTACTTGTGCAGTCTGTACAAAACGCCATTGGTTTAACAGCTTGACCACATCATGATAAACCAATACTGACGCATTGATAATTTCTCCGGTAGAAGGATCTACCCATGAGGGACCCATAGCATTCATAACTCGTGCAGGAACATAACGAATACAAGAATATTTTAAATTGTCTGGATCAAAATTAGGATCATCTTTCGGAAAATCGAGAATCTGAATCACATTCTTAAAACCGATTTTTTCGAATGCTTTATTCCAGCGAAGAATACCCATACGCGCACCTTTAGCCCAGGCTGCAGGGAAAGCGTCATCTAAATAAAAAACAATCGGCTTCACCGGCTCAACCAATTCACCTCGTAAATAAGCCGCAGTATCTTTAGGCTGCAAATTCCAACGGTGAATCATCGAATAGGTTTTGATAAAATCTTCATTCTTATCGAAATTCAAACGGTTTGTATTAAAAATACCTATTCGTGAATCTGAAACACGAGGACGCATTTTCTGCTCCGGTAAAAGTAGAATCGTACGAGTTACCTGAAATGTCACCGGAACATTCTGCGATAACGTGTACAGTCCCATCAGTTTTGTCGAAACCGAATAAGACATATATGACTTGATAGAAGCATTATCTTCGAATGCTTTTATTCCTGTCACAGTCGAAGCTTTAGAATTGAAAGAACCTGAAACACTCACTACACCACCGCCATTCGACATAGGAGATAATTGGTCGTTCGATCCGGTAAAAAGAGTAGTCATATCGAATACAACCGCCGAACTGTCAGGAGTATAGCAAAAAACAGGCATTGTATTCAGAATCGGATCTAAAGTACTGATACCAATAGCCTTTTTCATTGCTGCATCTCCTTCATCATATCGTGGAGCGACATTTACCTTCGACATACAGATAAGACTGTCCATTTTAACAAATTTCACATGCATCGGCGGTTTAGGCTTATACCCGATCATCCCAAGATCTGTATCACTCGCACCTGAGATAGTAGAAGCAATCAAAACTTCCCGACCGAGATATTTTACCGGCATTTCAAAATAGATTTTCCCTTTAGTCCAATGTAATGTAAGAAAGTCTCCTTTCGCCGTTTCACAAGCTTTCGTCTTAAAAGTCCGTTTGTACTTGCTACTCTCTTTTTTCACTGAAGAATCTTTCGAAACTTCTGTTTTTTTAGACTTTTTAGATTTCCCCCTTTTGGCATAAACATCGGGAGATCCGAACAATAATACTGCCGACAGCAATATTAATCCAACTTTTCTCATTTGCACTTACCTATAATTTAATTATTAATCCTAAACATGTTCTATGATTTGCATAGTTAAGTTAAACAGCTAAAATACAGAACACGCCTTTTCTCTATTTCCAATTTCTGATACCCAAACAAAGGAGATCCCGTAAATCAACGGGTATCTCCCGTTTTTTTTCATCTATATGTTCCTCTATTTTACGGAACTATTACAGAACAACGTTTATCGCCGATTTTAACAATATATGAACCCGGTACAACTTTTATAGTCTCCGTATTTTCGGATGCTTTACGCACTGTAATTAAAGCTCCATTCAGAGAGAATATTTCAATCATATCATTATTTGCGACGTTCAATACTTTAATCAAGCCGTTTCCGGTAGTTACGATTTTGTCACTTACTGTATTTCCTTTTACTCCCGCAGGGACAGTAATGTGAACATTTGTTGTTTTAAACATATTTGCAGTACCCGTAAATTTAGGATAAGCCGCTGTTGCCATAACGCAATATACACTATCCAAAAGCGCCGTTCCGGTAAACGTAAATACTCCGTCTTGTTCTCTATAATCTACATCTTTTTGCAATGCCTCTCCCGAAGATTTCAACTTCCATGTATAGGTCGTGGTTTCTTCTTTGTCAGATACTCCGATAGCCTTCAATTCTGAAGAGAGATCGACTGTTTCTCCCGCAGTAATATCCTTAGGCAATACATACGGAGCTTGGGGTGCATAAGTAAGACGAGTGGCAGAAGACATGCCTTCGGTCTTTTTCGGAAGTGTGGAAATCGTTAATCGGTTATTCTTAACATCCATCATTGTCTTAGGTGCAACACCTTCACTCGGCATAACAATGCTTTCCAATTGATTGCTGTATATCCGACATGTTCCCAATGCATTGCAATTCGACAAATCGATGGTAGATAACTGATTGGTGCTCAAATCTAAGTTATACAAATCGGGGCAAGCTGTCAAATCTATCGAAGCAAGATTATTCCCTTTTGCCGTCAACCAGAATAATTTCGAACAATTTGTTACATCCAACTTCGACAAATTATTTTCTTCTGCATAGATATAATATAATTCTGCATTATTCGTAACATCCAATTTTTCGAGTTTATTTGTAGGTACTTTCAGAACACCTAACCGAGTAGCTGCAGTCACATCGAGTGCAGTCAGTTCCTGTTCATCAGCTCCAAAATAGAGAATATCGCTTCCGTAAACTTTTATTGTTCCCTTGGGTGTTCCCGTAATCGTTGTCGGTTTCATTGTTGCCTGTCCGAAAACAGTAAGCGAATCGTTTATCTCTACCGTTTCTACCGGTGCACCATCTCCCCAATCGATAAATATTTTATGCCCTGTGGCACAACCGACCATCAATTCAATAGCATCGGTTTTGGTAGTACTCAATGTAATTGTCGGATCTGAAACGACAGCCGAATATTCTGTTCTGTAAAGGTTCGAGGAAGTAAATTTAGGGAAAGCATTTGTTGCCATAACGCAATACACACTATCGGACAATGCTTTGTCGAACTTAAATATACCATCGCTTTCTATTGTATAATCTGTTCCGGCAACCAACTCGGCATTATCGCTTTTTTTACGCCATGTATAAGTCGTGGTTTCCTCTTGTGTAGAAAGTCCTTGCAATTTCAATTCTGAAGAAAGGTCAATAATTCCGCCCAACGCTATTTCTTTAGGAGACGGGTACGGATTTTGCGGATAATAAGTATAAGTTCTGGCTGTCGTAACAGGCAAAGTAGATAATTTAAAATAATTATCTTTCAATAAAACTTGTGTTAGATTGGCACTTGATGTCGGGAAAATTACCGAATTCGCAGCTGCGAATCTATTCCCTGACAACCGAAGATATTTTAAACTTTCACATGCCGAACAGTCAATCTCTGTCAAAAGATTATTCGTCAACGCTAATGTCGTCATTTTAGTATTCTTGCTTACATCGATCGTAGTAATCTTATTATCTGCAAGATTTACATTTACAAGACTAGGACATCCTGTCAACTTGATCTTAGCTATCGACATATCGGTTGCAACAATTTGCTCCAAATTAGGAGCATCTCCCAAAGTAAGGGTTTCGAGTTTATTATCGTCAAGATTCACATATTCCAATTGATTATTTTTAGATAAATCAATTGCCGTAATACTATTCTTATTAACTTTAATATATCCCAAATCTTTTGCACCTTTCACATCCAATTCAGTAACTTGCTGATCTGCATCAATAACAAAAAACTTGATATCATCTGCATAAATCTTTATTTCTCCACCATTTACAGGAGTTCCGGTAACAGTAGTAGGATAAATTGCTGCAGAAGAAGCTTTTGGATAAACCGTCGCTGAATCAGCAATTTCTACTGTTTCGACAAGTTTTCCATCTCCCCAATCAATATGGATCGTGTGAGCTGTTCGACAACCGAATTTCATTTCTATCACATCAGTCTTAGTCGTAGTCAATGTAATAGAAGGCGTAGTAGTTTCTGCATACATATGTACAATAGAAAAAAGACATAATAAAGCAGATAAGAGTAAACATCTTTTCATAAGCCTTAAGTTTTAGTTATTTAAGAATAAAATTAACACTATCAAAATCCTATTTAAAACCTTATAGTCCACAGATGTCTATATTAACGAACGTTAATCTGGACGTTTTTTTTATCAAGGACATTTTTTCTATTAGCACTTAAGAAATTACATTTCAGGACAATATCCTCTTTTCCTCACCAACACAATATCTTTCTTCCACAATCCAAATAAACGTTCAATTAATTGGACGATTCACCTTATATATAATAAAATATTAGCATAAAAATACGCTAACCCAGCATAAACATTCAAGCCTAACGGCTACAAATATAATAAATTTATTTCTTTTCTTATCAAAAACATATTTTTTTGTGTAATATATGCTATGCAGCAACTATTTTATCAAGAAAAATGATAAAATATACACCATTTATGCAGAATTATGTTTTCATTCTTTTACTACTACGAATTGAAAATTTATTTATTGACTCAAGATTATTAGTTAAAAAAACCGACTAAATTCTACTTAGATCAGTTTCGAGAGAAATCAACATGAATAGTCAATTCTCCTCTCGAGAAAAAAACATCAACACCATTACAGACTAAAAGAAAACGTAAAGATGACCTAATAATATTTTTTATTAGAAAATTCAGACAACTTTAAGAAAACAACACTACTCTTTATCTACAAATAAACAAAAAAAGAATCCCTATAAACTAAGAAGTTATAAGGATTCTTTATAAAATAGTATTGTTAATTACTTACTCAAAGCAGTAGCAACATCAACCGCACAAGCCACTGTACATCCTACCATCGGGTTGTTACCGATACCCAGGAAGCCCATCATTTCTACGTGAGCGGGAACTGATGAAGAACCGGCGAACTGAGCATCAGAGTGCATACGGCCCATTGTGTCCGTCATACCGTAAGATGCAGGACCGGCAGCCATATTATCAGGATGCAAGGTACGCCCCGTACCGCCACCTGAAGCAACAGAGAAATAAGGTTTGCCTGCCAATACACGTTCTTTTTTATATGTTCCGGCAACCGGATGTTGGAAACGGGTCGGGTTGGTAGAGTTACCTGTGATAGACACATCTACGCCTTCTTTCCACATAATAGCCACACCTTCGCGAACATCGTCAGCACCATAGCATTTTACTTTGGCACGAGGACCATCGGAATATGCAATTTCTTTAACCACCTTCAGCTCTCCGGTATAGTAATCGAACTGAGTCTGAACATAGGTAAATCCGTTGATACGAGAGATAATCTGTGCAGCATCTTTACCAAGCCCATTCAAAATACAACGTAAAGGTTCTTTACGTACTTTATCGGCCTTTGCAGCAATTTTGATAGCACCTTCAGCCGCAGCAAACGACTCGTGACCAGCCAAAAATGCGAAACATTTAGTTTCTTCACGCAATAACATTGCAGCCAAATTACCGTGTCCTATACCTACTTTACGATCATCGGCAACAGAACCGGGAATACAAAACGCCTGCAATCCTATGCCGATAGCCTCTGCTGCTTCTGCCGCATTCTTGCAACCTTTTTTCAAAGCGATAGCAGCGCCTACGACATAAGCCCATTTCGCATTTTCAAAACAAATAGGCTGAGTTTCCTCACACGTTTTATAAGGATCGAGACCATATGATTCGCAGATAGCATTTGCTTCTTCGATATCTTTAATTCCGTTTTCGTTCAATGCAGCAAGAATCTGTTTGATACGACGGTCTTGACTTTCAAATTTTACTTCTCTAATCATTATCTGTTCCTCCCTATATTATTCGTGACGTGGATCAATATGTTTAACTGCACCCTGTTCTTCAGTGAAACGTCCGTAAGTGCCGGTCACTTTTTTCAAAGCTTCATTGGCATCCGTACCTTTCTTAATCTCATCCATGAATTTTCCGAGGTGAACAAATTCATATCCGCAAATCTCATCGTTCTTATCGAGAGCGATAGTTTTAATATAACCTTCCGCCATTTCAAGATAACGAGGGCCTTTTGCCAAAGTACCATATAAAGTACCTACCTGACTACGCAAACCCTTACCGAGATCTTCTAACCCTGCACCGATCATCAAACCGCCTTCAGAGAAAGCTGACTGAGTGCGTCCGTAAACAATTTGCAAGAAAAGTTCACGCATAGCCGTATTGATAGCGTCACATACAAGGTCGGTATTCAATGCTTCCAAAATGGTTTTCCCGGGAAGAATTTCAGATGCCATAGCAGCTGAATGAGTCATGCCCGAACAACCGATAGTTTCTACCAGGGCTTCCTGAATTACACCGTCCTTTACATTCAAAGTCAGTTTGCACGCACCTTGTTGCGGAGCACACCACCCCACACCGTGAGTCAAGCCTGAAATATCAATCACTTCTTTGGCTTTCACCCATCTACCTTCTTCAGGTATAGGAGCCGGACCATGATTAGGTCCTTTCTTTACAACACACATGTGTTCTACTTCGTGTGAATAGATCATAATAATTCGCTCTTTTTATTTAATGAAAATTTAAAGCCTTTTATAAGCACCGCAAAGTTAGAACTTTTCCCGATTTTAACAACATATATATTTGAAGAAAAATCAGAGTAATTGGCATCAATCTATCATCATCAATCAAATTTAAGATAAATATTATTGAATAAACCCAATATTTTTATACATTTGTATTACATTCACATTACTATTCACACACTAACTACATCATGAAAAAATTAATTTCAGTTCTGTTAATTTTCATTCCCGAAATTTTATTTGCGGCAAACAAAGAATGGAAGTCGGGATATGTTGTCACCACCCAAAATGACACAATAAAAGGATATATCGCCTATCGGAAAAGCATGGAAGATCAAGAAAAATGCTTGTTTAAAAAAGACATGCGATCTCCAGAATTTAACTATACTCCGAACGAATTGATCTCATATCAATACGATGACGGACTATGTTTTCAAAGTAAAAATATAAAAACAGCTCATCTCAACGGAAAATATTTCGTAGAATGTTTATTGGAAGGAATTATCAATTTATATTGCGCACAAATAGATTATTCGAAAGAAATGAATAATCGAAAATCATTCGGGCCTATCGTCACAGCATTCTTAGCCGAAATCCCGAAAGAAGACAGTTGGGTTGAGATAATCTGTCCGGCTGATATTTTCAACGACCAACTGGAATCGAAACGAAACGACAAGAAATTGGCCAGCCTTTTTATAAATCAAATAGAGAAATTGAAAAACGATATACCTAAATCAAGTTATAACCAAGATAAGATGATCGCTCTGTTCAAAAAATATCATGACCTCGTATGTACAGACAAAGATTGTGTCATATATAAAGAACCCCATAAAAGACCTTCTCAATTTTTGACTTGTTTCACAAGTTTCGGATTTCAAAAAAGACGTACAACAGATCTGCTCGATCCAAAACAAGAAAATTTTCTCTGTCCCATGGCACATGTCGGAGTGACATATAGCCGCAGCCTTAATAAATTCACAGACAGGCTTCGATTAAATGTCGCACTTGGTCTGTTCTATCTGAATGCTAAAAAAAACACCTATTACGACAAAATATTTTATCATCCCGGATATGAATTCACAGATAATGAAGGAAACGTTACAGGACCAAAAACATATCACGATATAGAATACCATTACTTATTTCGTACTTTAGGGATATATAATCAAATCAGTGTAGAAGGCAGATTGATGGTGAAAAAGGAAATACAACCTCTACTCGAAATAGGATTTTATCAACAAGTATATATTCCGGTAAAAAATAAACTCGACATATCTGTTCGAGAGTTAGGACACAACATCAATCCGATGGAATATCCTCACTATATTGTCGGGATAATTGCTTCAGCCGGAATATCTATTAATAAAGGAAAGTATCAAATTCCCATAAAAATAAACACTTATCTCCCATTTACCGAAAGTATAGACAGACCGATGGAATTACGGACACAATTCAACCTTTCTATCGGATATACGTTCAGCATCGGAAAAAATAACCGATAAATTTCAATGGTATCTCATCATATCCATGATTAAAACGGTCGCATATCACTACAATGTGCAATCGATTTTATCTTTATTTTTTGTCAAATTGATAAAAGCTCTTTTTGCATTCTGAAAAAAATTGACGAAATTTGTATCGCTTTTGTAAGATTGACAGTAGTTTTAATTATTAACACAAATAAATTCTCAATTACAATGAAAAAAAGTGCTCTGCAAATAGCTCGTGCAGCTTATCAACCGAAGTTGCCTAAAGCGCTTAAAGGGTCTCTCAAAATCCAAGAAGGAGCTCCGACTCAGTCTGTAGCTGACCAAGATGCTATTGCGAAATTATTCCCCAATACTTACGGAATGCCGGTATTATCGTTCATAGAAAGCAATGAAGTAAAAAATTACCCGGCAATTAATGCAGGAGTTATACTTTCGGGTGGACAAGCTCCCGGAGGTCATAATGTAATTGCAGGACTTTTCGACGGATTAAAAGCGCTGAACAAAGACTCCCGTTTATACGGATTTTTATTAGGACCGGGAGGTCTAGTCGATCACAAGTATATCGAATTGACCCAAGATATTATCGATGAATATCGGAATACCGGTGGTTTCGACATTATCGGCTCAGGTCGTACAAAACTCGAGACAGAAGACCAATTCGACAAAGGGTTACAAATTATTAAAGAATTAAATATCAAAGCCCTCGTTATTATTGGAGGAGATGATTCTAATACCAATGCTTGCGTATTGGCAGAATACTACAAAAAAAACAATACGGGTGTACAGGTAATCGGTTGTCCCAAAACAATCGACGGAGACCTCAAAAACGAAATGATAGAAACATCTTTCGGATTCGACACGGCTTGTAAAGTTTATTCCGAAGTTATCGGAAATATCCAACGTGATTGCAACTCTGCAAAAAAATATTGGCACTTTATTAAATTGATGGGACGTTCGGCTTCTCATATTGCTTTGGAATGCGCATTACAGACCCAACCAAATATCTGTATCATCTCAGAAGAAGTAGAAGCCAAAAACATGTCATTAGACGATGTTGTGACATATATTGCAAAGATCGTTGCCGATCGTGCAGCACAAGGTAATAATTTCGGGACTGTTCTTATCCCTGAAGGATTGATCGAATTCATTCCGGCCATGAAAAGACTTATCGCCGAATTGAACGACTTCCTTGCACACAATAGCAATGAATTTGCTATGATTAAAAAATCAGAACAACGAAATTATATCATCAATCACCTCTCTTCCGAAAATTCGGCTATTTATGCAAGCCTTCCCGAAGGTGTCGCCCGTCAATTATCATTAGACCGCGATCCGCACGGAAACGTCCAAGTATCATTGATCGAAACTGAAAAATTACTTTCAGAAATGGTTAGCAAAAAATTGGCCGAATGGAAAGCTGAAGGCAAATATAACGGCAAATTCGCTGCTCAACATCATTTCTTCGGATACGAAGGTCGTTGCGCTGCTCCTTCTAACTTCGATGCCGACTACTGCTACTCATTAGGATACACAGCGGCAATGTTGATCGGTGAAGGTAAGACCGGATACATGTCTTCGGTACGTAATACTACAAAACCTGCAGATCAATGGATTGCAGGAGGTGTTCCTGTAACCATGATGATGAATATGGAACGCCGCCACGGAGAAATGAAACCGGTTATACAAAAAGCATTGGTAAAATTGGATGGTGCACCTTTTAAACATTTTGTAGCACAGCGCGAACAATGGGCTAAAGAGACTTGCTATGTTTATCCCGGACCGATCCAATACTTCGGACCGACAGAAGTTTGCGACCAACCGACAGAAACATTGAAATTGGAACAAGCCTAAAGATTATTATTCTTATATAAAAATGAGTCTCGTTTCTTTAATTGAAACGAGACTCGTTTTTTATATAAAAAAGCCTGTTATTCCATTTCTTTAAACAACCGGTCTGATCATAAAAAAATGCAGAGAATAAAAATATCCTCCGCATTTTTCTCAAAACATATTATACTTCCTTTATCTCTTAAACTGTGCCCTTACGAAATCAAGATATTCTGTTCCATAGCCATCACCGTAAGCCGGATCGGTAGGTTCTATCGCTGTATTGGTATTCCAATCGTTAAACGAATCGACAAACACGATAGGATGTCTGCCCAAATTACGTTTTGCCACATTACATAATGTTTTAAACGTATCTTTATTACGAACGACCAACGGGTATTGAGCATAATTCTGCAGATTCTCTACATACCAATTAAATGCAGGAGAAACTGTCGGAATAAATTCGTGCCCGAAGTTGCTGGACAAGAAACTCTGGAAATAAGCCCAGTTCTGGTCTATCAGTTGCGGGTACATTTGCGAACGGTTATAATTAGTCTGTTTATACATCGTTTCACAACACAATGCATCTACATTGCCCACAAAATAATATTGATAGCGTCCCGGAGGCGTAAAAGCTCCCTGACGGGCGACCAAGAACATATCATACCCTCTTTCTTCTTTCACATAAGCCCTCATATCGGCATATAGCTTCTTGCTATCTAAAGAATGGGTTTTATCTGCAGCAATAATAACAACCATAGGTTTCCCGTCAACCTTAAAATAATTAGGATCACTAAAATAATCGGCAATACGCTTAAAGATATCATTAAAACGCTGAAGCCGAGTCTGATACTTCAAAGGACGAGTAGAAACCACATCTTGCACCTCTTCAACACGCCCGCCCTCTTCGGCTTTCAATGCCGTCGGCTGATTATTAAAATTATTCATATTCACCGAAATCACGTACTTCAGTCCCTTTAAATCGACAAGAGCACCACAAGCCGGATCATTCGCCGCCTTTCCGGTTACATCACGACGTCCTGTCACCACATTAACGAATGCAGTATCTCCTAACACATTAGGATATTTACCCATCGAAGTATTGCAATTCGGTAAAATGAAAAAGTCCAGTCCCGCCTGTAATGCCCAATCTACTTGCTGCTGAGCTATAGCGATAAACTCCTCATTATTCGGGTTCATCGGATAAGGAGCATCTGTGGCTTTAGATCCTTCCTCCGGATAATTCACAGAAGACAACATCGGTATGACATTCGCTCCTAAAATAGAGTTAGCATAATCTAAAGGTTGTTTCAACCGTGCATATTTCTCTGCGTTAAGACCACCGCTACCCAAATTCATATAATAAGCTCCTAACTGTAGACCGGCAGGCGGCTCAACATCGGGAATTTCATAATTCAGAAAATAATCATCTATACTGGGTCCGTCATCCTTCGCACAAGAAGAAAACATCAATAATCCGGCACAGAGATACAATCCTATTTTACTATTTCGTTTCATTCTATATTGATTTTATGTGTTCTAACTTATACAAATATATATTACCAATAGGGCGTAAACTCAACTTGTTTAATCACCTTCATATCGATATACTTGCCAAATTCCGTAGTATCCTTGATTGCCGGAAACTCTTTCTTTACGCCTTCCAAGAAATGATCCCAATCTTTACCATACCATTTTTGCGCAAATTTCGCACTGTACACTACTGTACCGGTTTTCCATTTGGCATCTCCGGTTGCTACATCAAACGGTTTAGCGAATTGCAACAAAGTAAAGAAGTTATCACCCCAATGAAAAATAGGCGATGATTGCGGAGAATTGGCTTGTAACAAATCGATAGCTTTATAATATTGCACCTTATTTTTAGTAAGTTCTTCCGTCGGATAAACCAACCGTTCCGGAATATAATCATAAGTCGTTTTCGAACCTTCCGGCAAATTATTAACAGATGCATAAAAATAAGGAGGATAATTCATTACCCTTGTACGACGTTCCAAAGTCCACGCAGCATGGCCATTAAAGAAATCAGCTAAATAACGTTGCTTCCATATTTGCTCCAAGTGGTTTTCATCACCGCCTTCTCCGTTAACTTCAACTTTGTAAATACCCTGATAATCATACATACCTTCTCCATTCGTATTCCATTTCACACCATCTTGCTCATAATAATCGGAAGCGCCCGATACCCCCCATTGGTCGAACGACGCAATAATACCGGCTTTATAATAATCTTCAGCAGATTTTGCTCCCAATCCATATTTAATTTGGGCTTCAGCAGCCAGAAAGTTAGCATCTGCAGCTGTCAGAATCGGATGAAATGCATCCATCTTAACAAGATCATAAGCGACTTTCGAATAAGTATCTCTACTAACATTGGCACTTGAGAACGGACTTGGGATTTTATTGACACCGTCATAAGTACCTACTTCCCAAGCACCTGTCGTAACCGGAGAATACTCTTCACGAGGACAATACGGAACTTTATATGTAACAATCATAGAGTCCATCATCAATTCATGCCCCTCAATTACACTTTTACGGAACAATGTATCCCGCACCTCAAAACGATCTTCAAAATCAAACGTTTTCTGACAATACGCTTCCAAACGCGGATCATCGAAAGATCTCAGCCAGATAAAGAAGTAGAGATTAACATTCGGATAGGAATCGATATTATTCGGTTTTGTATCAAGTTCTTTCAAAAAACGAGTATAATACCAAGATACATCGATATCTTTCTGCGTTCCCCATCTCGGACACATATTATCTTCTACAGTAGACATCAGTAAATCTTCCCTGCCCATACTTGCCTGAATAGCCTGAAGCGAACGTTCTGGAATCGCACTTTGCGTATTCATTGCCACTTCAAGGCGCAATGTATTGGCAAACTTCAACCAACGAGACATATCGCTCTTTCCTCCAGAAACAGCATACACAGGATCTTTATCAAAACCGTCTTTATTCAAATCGATCTTGCCGATTGCATCATCGAGCATATTCAATACTGCCGTATAAATCGACTCTTCTGAGTCATACCTGTATTCATTCAAATCGGCATTTAAAGCATCCTGCATAGGCATAGGACCGAAAGAGGACGCCATAAAGTAATATAGGTATGCTTTCCAAATTTGGGCGATCTGCACTCTATTTACAGCTTCAGGTATATCTTTTTCTCTATCAATACCGATCTGCAGATTCTTTAAAACATCAATATACATCTTATTGAATGATCCGCTCGTATTATCTTTATCGCTTGGACCTCTGAAAGTAAGGAACGAATAGCGAGAAAACCACATAAAGTAGTTATAATTCATCTCTGCCATACAATCAATACTTTTATAAATTGTACCAGGAAATACATCCTGCAAGCGAACAGTGTATATTTTATTATGATTTGTATTAGCTTCCTCAAAACGGTCTTCACAAGAAGTAATTCCAGTAAAAAGCAAGAGTCCGGCTAATAAATACATTATCTTTTTCATATTCATCTCTATATTTTAGAAAGTTACTTTCAAGTCAAAACCATAAGTTGCGGTAGGCAACGGATAACCTTGCTCAAAACCTTGACCGTTCCCAGTCGTAGAAGTCGCTTCAGGATCGATTCCTTGTGGAGTATTCTGGAACAGAATAGCCAGGTTACGTCCAACAGCCGACAAACGCAAACTCTGGAAAGGAGTTTTCCGCAAAAGCTTTTTCGGGAAAGTATATCCCAATGCAACTTCACGCAATTTCACATAAGTAGCATCATAAGTATTCATCTTGGCATTACGTCCGGATATGTGACAGAACATTACGTCCGGCTTCACCCAATCATTTACAACCGGATGTCCGCCTATTCCTTCAATACTTGCTTCAAATACACGTCCCGGGAAATATACCCCCTTAGGACGAGCACCATCCATATACGGCACACGATTAGCCAAATTATCGGCCGGGAAAGGCACATCGGTCGGTCTCAAATAACCGGCACGTTCCTGGTCGCTCTCATCCAATACCCATTTAGAGAAGAAATATTCATCACGGCCTTCCAAAGATTTTATACTGTTACCCATATTGTTCCCTTTATAAGCCGTTTCAGAATAGAACAATCCGCCTTTTTTAAAGTCAAACAAGAATGAGAAATCAAAGCCTTTATATCTGAATTGGTTTTTCCAACCACCCAAAAAATCCGGTTCTACATGACCGATATATACATCTTTTTGTTCAAGAGGCTTACCGGATGAATCAGCAATAACATTACCTGCAGCATCTCGTTGCCAGTCAGTTCCATACATCTGACCATAGGGTTTACCCACTTCAACATAACTGATACAACCATCCGCTCCGGCAGCACGCACCTGATAACGGTCTACTCCAGGAGTCAGAGAAACTATTTTAGAATTATTCTTAGACCAGTTGAAAATTGTTGTCCACTCAAAATTTTTCGTTTTTACCGGAGTAATAGAAGCTGTCAACTCAGCACCACGGTTTTGAATCTCTCCGGCATTTACGAAACGTTCTCTATAACCTGATGCTGAAGATACGCTCGCCCGCATGATTTGATCTGTCGTACTTTTCCAATAATAAGTAAAATCGACAGAGATCCTATTGTTCCAAAAACGGAAATCGGCACCTACCTCATAAGACGTTGTCTGTTCGGGTTTCAAATTAGGATTTTTACGAGTATTATCAGTCATATAATAAGGCATTCCCAAATAGGTGTTTGCAAGATTCAAACCATCATATAATGAATCGAACGGGGCATCATTACCAACTGTAGCGACAGATCCGCGCAATTTTCCGAATGTCAATATCTCTTTAGGAATCTCAAATGCCTGAGTCAATATAAAACTCAACCCCGTTGACCAATAGAAATAAGAATTATTTCCGGGAGACAAAGTAGAAGACCAGTCATTTCGTACTGTCCCGTCTAAATAGACCATATCTTTATATCCGACATTGGCCATCGCAAATACAGAAACTTTCTCTTTACCATCATAACTGTCGTTTCCAGTCAAAATAGCTCCATTATTTGCCAAACTCGGCATATCCGGTTGAGAAGTCGTTCCTACAGTCAAATTTGTACGCTCATTTCTCCGATTCTGCCATGAATAACCCAAGGATGCTGTCAGATTCCAGTCTTTCTTAAAACGTTTATTAAAGTTCAACATCGCCTCGATATTGTTATTCTGAGCCATTTGAGAGAACTCTTTGAACTGACCGTCCGTATCGAACTGGCTATACATATTGGTATATTCCCATCCTCTGGCAGTTTGCAAATCGGTAGCAATACGCAAACGGAAATTCAAATAATTCAAAATACGGTAATTCAATGTGATATTCCCCATAAACCAATGTTTCGTATCATGGTTCGGCAATTCATATAACAACCAGTACGGGTTAGTAAACCCACCATTCAAGTTATATGGTTTTCCTTCTCCATCTTTCCAAGGAATCAATTCTTCAACAGAAGTATCTCGAGGCAAATTTCCCAATATAAACAACGGATTACGGCTCGAAGAGTTACGGTATCCACGGTTATCCATGGCATCGTATGTATAACTTGCGTTGACATCGGCTGTCAAACGATCGGTCAACTTAGATTGTGTACGCAAATTGAACGAATGACGAGTACGCTCATTCCAATCTTTTACTACATCATTAGCTGTTAATACGGTATAAGAAAAACGTATCGAAGCTTTATCCGTTACCTTATCAAAAGACAAAGAGTTTGTCCAGGCAATACCGGTTTTATAAAGATCCGAAATATTATTTTTATTCGGAGAATAAGAACGAAGTTCTCCTCCACGCCCGATAATCGGGAAACCCAACATAGGAAGACCGTAGCTACGATCACTGGCATCTTGAGATGTCAAGTTAAATATTCCCCAAGGCAAATTAGGATTATAGGTAGTATTTAATCCGTTCTTACCTGTCATATTCAATGCATTCTGATTAATTTCGGCATTCATACCGGAACCATAAATATTCTGATATGCCGGATATTGGTACAGACGACTCAACTGCACGTTAGAAGAGAATGAGACACCCCAGCCTGCACGAGCCTGAGCCTTTTTCGTCGTAATCAAAATAACACCGTTCGCACCGTCTGACCCGTACAAAGCCGATGCATTTGCACCTTTCAGAATTTCTATACTCTCTATATCGTCCGGATTGATGTTGGCAGCAGCATTACCATAATCGAGTTCACCATTTTCTCCCATATCATTCATAATAGGAATACCGTCGATCACATAAAGCGGCTGGTTATTACCCGTAATAGAGTTATTACCGCGTATAACTACACGTGTCGAACTTCCAGGACCTCCACCAGATATAATCTGAACCCCCGAAACCTTACCTTGCAACATATTCAACAAGTTCGCATCACGGGTCTGGGTCATTTCATCATCCATCTTTACGGTCTGACGTCCGTAAGTCAAAGATTTAGCATCACGACGAATACCCAAAGCCGTTACAACTGTTTCTTCCAACTCTTGAACTTTCGGTTTTAACGTGATTTTCAAGAAAGTCGTTTTAGAATTGACTGTAATGTTCTGCGGTACACATCCGATATATGTCACATTAATCGTGGCATTCTCAGGAATCTGTAACGTAAACTTTCCATCGATGTTAGTTGTTGTTGTCCGTTTCGATGACAAATCCCGTATCGTCGCACCAATCACAGGTTCCCCTTGCTCATCAAATACCGTACCTTCTAATTTACGGTTTTGTGCAGACAATGTCTGAAAAGAGGAAAGAATCAGAGCAAAGATCAGAGCAAAAAAACTCATTCGGAACGGACGTCTAACCGTCATCCGATCTTCACATTCTCTATTGTTTTCCATAATTATAAAATAAATTTAATAAATGTGTGTATATCTCCTCGCTAAAAAAATTTTAGCGTAACAAAGATCAAAAAGCATAAGTTCAACAGGAATTTTCTTAAAAATATCAGATATAACAAAATCTATTTTTCTTACAAAATCTGACTTCCATGGCATCAAGAAAATCTTAAAATTAGAAAATTGAAGTGTCTGTTTAAATTTCCAGACACTCCTATTTTCCAGCACTCACTAACTATTTTACACTAACTAAAATACTTTTTACTTGATTTCCTGCAATAACCTGTACCGCATAAATACCAGAAGACAAGTTTACCGGAACTTCTTGAGCAAAAGCTCCCGCTTCTATAGATTTAGTAGCAGAAGATAGCAATTGAGAAGACATATTATATATATTGATCTTAACAACTGATGATTCAGAAATACCGTTAACATGAATATTTCCATCTGCATAATATATATTCAATTCAGAATCAGATACAATACTTTTATCTACAGCCGAAGGATATACTTCCGAATCTTGTTCGATAGCTCCAATTGCACATTTTCCATCTGTAAATTTCCGTTCCAAATTCCGCCCATCTGTTGTTACATCAAACGCCTGCAACAAACGACCTTCTCCAAAAGTCAAACCTTCATTATCGGAAGGTAAAAACAGATATCCTTCATCAATATAATAGTCGAAATTATCCCAAAGTGAAAATCCTGCTTTAAGCTCTCCATTAGAGGAATAGTTCCAGCGATTTTCTTCTTTCAACTTAGCCAATTCTTCTTCTGTAGCAATAGCCGCATCAGCAGAAGTTCCTACTAACGCATATTGACCGCCGAAAGAGATGCGCCCCAACCATGAACGTCTCAAATCCAAATTGGCTACAACATCTTTATTTTTTGAATTCTGGAAATTAACATCTCCATAATAAAGATCGGGACGTCCACTATTAAGTTGATCTGGAATCGATGCGTGATTGTTCTCAATTATGCTATTCCAAATTCTCTTTCTCATTGCTTGAGGCGACAAGTCTCCGTCCGCATCCAAAGTGCGTATTCCTGCGGCATCATATCCATTGCCGTTAAGAGCTCCGCTCATATTCTCGGTTATCGTACAATTTATAATATTCAACTCATTAGTCGACCGACCATATTTACAAAGAATAGCACCACCTGCACCTTGCGCATAGTTATAAAGAATCGTCGTATTTACCAGATTAAACTTTACAAAAAATCCTTGCATATTAGGAACAGCATTGTGCATATAAATAGCACCTCCGCCCTTTCCACCATCGGCGTTTCCGTTTCCATTCCAACTCGACATTGCAAAATTATCTGCTATAACACAATTTTCAAATGTGATAGGAGTCTCCGCTCCATTATTGGCAGCCCCTGTTTCTTCAAAATAAATAGCACCACCGGAATTATTAGCTCCATTATGGACCATACGACAATTTTTTACATGCAATTTATTATTCTTTCCATTGCTCAAAGAAATACCTATTGCACCGCCTTTATTCGCTGCGCCATAACCATCGGGAATTCCCCACATACCACCACCTTCATCATCCAGCACCCAAGTAGCATTATTAGCATAAAAGAGTGTATTTGTAATATTAACAGCACCACCGCCCTGCCAAGAAATAGCACCACCGAGACCACCGAAATTATGACGGAACTCACAATTATCCATATTGATGTTTGCTGCAATAATCACCATAGCACCTCCTTGATTACTGTTGTCATTACCACGAGTCAGGACTTTGTTCCCCGTAAAAAAACAATTTTCAAAATCGACACTTATACTTCTTATATAACAAGCACCTCCTGTATCACTAGCGCCTTTACCATTCGTAAAACGCAAGTTCTTAAAAGTATGTTTTCCACCGGTCAAACCTCCGTCAATCCGAAATATACGACTTCTATCACTTCCGGTAAACCCACAAGTCACGGTATCTTTCCCGATAAATGTCATCGGTACATCCAAAAATAATACACCCATATCTCCACCGTTTGCATTCCATGTGCGATATTCACGCTCTACTCCATCAGGACCTTTTAACAATTGAGGATAACCGGTAGCGTAATCTCCCGCATTACCGATAATATCTCTCCATCCCCCCGATTTTGAAGGTTCTTTAGTAATATCGATAATTCCGTCTACATAAACCTCCACAGGTGTATGCCCCATTGTATCTTGAGCCAAAGTCGGACTTTTATAAATTTCAGTAATTACACCACTAATCGAGGCCTTAGCTGTAGCCTCTGTCAATCCATCATTATCATCACTACCTTCAGGTGACAAATAATACTTCTTGGCATCAGCATAAGATGAAGTAAAAAGACCTGCAAACAAAATAGCAAGCGCTATCCTTTTCAGAGTACTTACATTTCTCATGATAATCAAGTTTTAATTCTACAATTTGTTATTAATTTATTATTGATTTAAGATCAATCTTTCTATCATATTAAAAAAACTATTACATTTTTCAAATTCAAAACCCACAGTGTAAATTTTCAGCAAATCCTATTATTGCCTACTATTTCTGAAACAAAAGTATATCTGAAGTATTAATTCACCTCTTTATTTCATATTAATTAGCGATTAAAAAATAATTAAACAAAGAAATCAATGAAAATATTTTCAGGTCTCCAAATCAAATTTAAATCCGTCAAAACAATTAAAATATGCAGTAAATATGAATTAATTTTATCATAATCAATTAAAATACAAATAAATCAATATTTAAAAAATAAGTATACAAGATTTTTATACCAAGGATAAAACTATTCAATATTTCAAATAATTACCTATCAAAAATAATTTACAAAAAACTTCTATCAGCATTTCTATAATATTACAAAACTATTAATAGAGTAAAGCAAAGAAATGAATAAATCTATAATCACAGTTCATTCAATATCATTTTTAACAGACAACTTTCACATGATTTATATAAACATTTTTCTATTCGAATTAAAAAAAAATATTTAGCATGTCTTCTCTGTCAGTATATCTATACATTAAGAATTCTATTTCCGATATTTTTCAGAAGCACTCCGATTTTACTATTAATGAACATAGCAAAAACAAACATCTATTTTTAACTAAATAACAGAAAGGAAATAATGAGTATTATAGCAGACTCTTATATATTTTGGTCCTATCATAACAGAAGTTGTTTCTCAATATATCTATTTTTAAGAGTATTTTCAGCCTCGATAAGAAAGACAAACAAAGCCTCATGACAGCAAAAAAAATAGAAAACAGATTGTCTAAACAAAAAATAAGGCGGTCATTTTGACCGCCTCAGAATCTGTTACAAATTATACTTCTAAAACCCAATCATCTTATTACATAAGCATCTCCTGTAATCTGGCATACAGAACTTTTTACCAATCCTTTCGACTTAGCCTCAGAAGTAGGCGACATTCCTCCTGCGTATATTGTTTTCTTACCCGGAAATACAGTTATGATCCCGTTATCATCCGGCAAAGACATATCTCTCGGAGAAATCTCGAACGAAAGCGTTTTTTCTTCTCCTGCTTTCAAATAAACTCGCTTAAATCCTTTCAAAGCCGTAATCGGAGCTTTTTCCACACCTTCATGAGAAAGATACAGTTGGACAACTTCATCCCCATCTTTCTTCCCTATATTTTTAACTTTTACCGAAACTTTTATCGGCTCACCGACTTTTCCCCCGGATACGACTTGCGGTACAGAATAATCGAACATCGTATAACTTAACCCAAAGCCGAATGGATACAACGCTTCACCTTTGAAATAGCGATAAGTTCTATTTGCCATAGAAAACGCTCCGAAAGGCGGCAAATCGCTATCCGAACGATAGAACGTAACAGGCAGCTTCCCCGAAGGATTATAATCGCCAAATAATACATCTGCAATTGCTTGTCCTGCAAATTGACCGCCATACCATGCATTCAGAATAGCAGGAATATTCTGAGATTCCCATTCTATACCTAAAGCACTACCCGTCATCATCACAAAAATAATCGGCAAACCCGCCTCTTTCATTTTTTTCATCAATTCAGTCTGTACTTCAGGTAAAGCAATTGTCGTACGGTCTCCACCTCGAAATCCATCGACCGAGATCGGCAATTCCTCACCTTCAAGACGAGGAGATATTCCCCCTACAAAGATCACCTGATCTACACCTTTTAAGCGTTCTATCAAAGCATTTAAGGTTTTCTCATCCGAAGGTTTCACACAATCTATCGCTCTATCGTAAATGACTTGTGTGCGCTTTCCGACTTTCGAACGTATTGCCTCCAGCGGAGTAATCACCTTGGAGGGAAAGCCGTTATAATTTCCCAATACAACAGTCGAGTCATCGGCATTCGGGCCTATAACAGCAATTTTCTTTAAATTTTTGCGTAAAGGCAATACATTGTCATTTTTCAACAACACAACCGATTCCCTGGACATTTTCAAAGCCAATGCCTTGTGTTCGTCACATTCAAGAACAGACAACGGAGTATCGGCATATTTTACCCGATCTGCAGGATCAAAAAGGCCCAAACGGAACCGGGTCATAAAAAGGCGCTTTACCGATTCATCGATCTGAGCTTCGGTAATAAGTCCTTGTTTCACGGCATCAACCAGTTTTACATATATATTCTGCCCACATTCAAGATCTGTTCCATGCAATACGGCATCAGCCGAAGCATGAGCAGCATCGGCGTGAGTTTTATGCTTCAAAAAATCATCAATAGCTCCGCAATCAGATGTCACATAACCGGTAAACTTCCATTGTTTTCTTAAAATATCCTGCATTAAAAGGTCATTTCCACAACACGGCTGACCGGCCAAAGCATTGTAAGCACACATTACGCTCGACACTTTCGCATCCACGACCAAATCTCTGAAAGCAGGTAAATATGTGTCCCACAAATCATACATGCTCACTTCTGTATTGAAAAAATGCCGGGAAATTTCCGGACCACTATGCACGGCATAATGTTTTGCGCATGCCGATGCTTTTAAATATTTAGGATCATCACCCTGCAAACCGTTGACGAAAGCTTTTCCTAAAGTTCCGGTCAAATAAGGGTCTTCTCCGTAAGTCTCCTGCCCTCTTCCCCAACGCGGATCTCGAAAAATGTTAATATTCGGAGTCCAATAAGTCAATCCATGATAAATTTCATGAATTCCTTTCGATATGGCATCATGATATATAGCCCGGCCTTCATCGGCAATAGATGACGCAACTTTTTGAAATAAAGCATCATCCCACGTAGCAGCCATACCTATGGCTTGTGGAAATACCGTCACCTTATAGGGTGTACGTCCAACGCCATGCAAACATTCATTCCACCAATCATAGGCCGGAATACCCAAACGCTCGATAGCCGGAGCTTTATTCAACATTTGGGAGACCTTTTCTTCCAATGTCAACCGAGATACCAAATCATCTACCCTTTTTTCGAAAGAGAGATCAGGGTTTTGAAACGGAAAAGTATTCTGAGCCTTTCCCGTATGAGCGCAAAAACCCCATAAAACAAATAAAACGCAATAAAAAATTTGATTTTTCATGTATGATAGTGTTTATGTTGATGATTAAAATTCAAGATATGCAAAAATAGCATTAATTTATAATCTCAAAAAATTACATTCACAAAGATCACGATTCTATATTAAAGAAATAAAAACATCTCGATTAAATACAAATTAAAAAAGGCATAAATAAACAGATTAGAATCCGGGATACTTAAGTACCAAATTTTCAATAAAAACGCTAATCCTCTTGTTTATAATAAACAATGCTTCATGGTTGGGACATTTGGGCTTAAGCAGGTTCTTCTTGAAGTCCCAATGTGCAGGATTGACAGAGATTCCTAAACTCTTGTACTTTTTCTTTCCATTCTTACAGATTCTCACCATAAGCGGTGATTCGCTATTCTTTAAGACTTTTGATTTGTAGCACGTTACATTAACTGTTGCTTCCATTCTTGGTTTAACTCTCGGTTTAACTGAACCATGTAAACCAACGCAATTTAGGCATAAAAAAAGAGAGTTACTTTAGTGTAACTCTCTGATTCTTTGGTGATCCGCTTGGGGCTCGAACCCAAGACCCCAA
>ERZ825525.381-NODE-381-length-61568-cov-12.728464_pt1 | contig 61568 bp, 65 predicted proteins | sample MGYA00519930_ERZ825525 | MGnify/ENA primary metagenome ERZ825525 (study PRJEB31778, sample SAMEA3449203) | human gut metagenome | biome: human gut; feature: human-associated habitat; material: faeces | place: United Kingdom | collected 2010/2012 ... | reverse complement strand
ATGTGCTGCTGAATCTTAACGAGCAGGATCGCCCCGTCATGGCGGATGAGCCGGACGAAGGCGACCGGATCCGACCAAAAAACGCAGAACGGGAGCGATAATTTGCACCTTTGCGCAACCTCAAAAAGCAAGCCTGCGGAGCGAGTTCCGCAGGCTTTGCTCTTGCTTCGATTTGTTTTGAGGGGATCACTTCAGGCAGTGACGGAGACCGCTGAGAACACGTACCCGCCCCGGACCGTGCGGATATAGGTCTGGCTGCCGCCCATCTTCCGACGGAGATTGGAGACGGTATTCGCCACGACCTTCAGGGTGTCCGCGCTGTCCCGGCCCCACACGGCGGAAAACAGGTCCTCCTTGGAAAGCGTGACTCCCGGATTGCTGGCGAGAAGCAGCAGCATATTGAACTCGATCCGGGTCAGCGCCAGCGCGGTTCCGTTTTGAAACGCCTGCTGGGATCGTCCGTCAATGGTTAGTTCCGGGAAGGTAAGCGTGTGCCGGGAACTGAGGGAGACCCGCTCTGCGGCGATGTCCTCCCGCCGCAGAAGGGCCAGGATCTTTTCCTCCAGATCCCCCTCGGCCCCGTTTGCTTGAATGATGATCATAGTGTGTCTGTGTGTTACTCCGTGTCCAGTTCGTGGAGCAAGTTGACCATCTCGATAGCGCTGACTGCACAATCGTAGCCCTTGTTGCCTGCCTTGGTGCCGGCCCGTTCGATGGCCTGCTCGATATTCTCCGTGGTCAATACTCCAAAGAGAACGGGTACGCCGCTTTCCAGAGACACGGCGGCGATCCCCTTGGAGACCTCGTTGCAGACGTAGTCATAATGGCTGGTGGAACCGCGGATCACCGCGCCGAGGCAGATGACGGCGTCATACCTGCCGCTCTTTGCCATCTTGGACGCCACCAGCGGGATCTCAAAGGCTCCGGGAACCCACGCCACATGAACGTCATCCTCCCGAACCTCGTGGCGCAGCAGGCCGTCCAGCGCACCGCTGAGGAGCTTGGAGGTAATGAATTCGTTGAACCGGGCGGCTACGATGCCCACCTTGATGCTTTTGGAGACCAGCTTTCCCTCGAAGGTTTTCATAACTAAGTACCTCTTTCTTTGTTAATATTCCAAAATGTGTCCCATTCGTGCCTGCTTGGTTTTCAGGTAGAACAAATCATGTGCCGTTGCCGCCATCTGGATCGGAACCCGTTCGGAGATTTCCAGGCCGAACTCGGAGAGCTGATACACCTTGTCCGGATTGTTGGTCAACAGGCGCAGGCTCTTGACGCCAAGCTCCCGCAGGATCTGCGCGCCGAGGAAATACTCCCGCTCGTCTCCGTGGAAGCCCAGAGCCAGATTGGCCTCCAGCGTGTCCATGCCCTGCTCCTGCAATTCATAGGCCCGCAGCTTGTTGATGAGGCCGATGCCCCGGCCCTCCTGCCGCATATAGAGCAGGATGCCCCGGCCCTCGTTTTCAATCTGGGTCATGGCGGCGGCCAGCTGCTGTCCGCAGTCACAGCGGAGAGAGCCGAAGGTGTCTCCGGTCAGACATTCGGAGTGGACGCGGCAGAGGATGTCCTTCCCGTCACCGATGTCGCCCTTCACCAGCGCGACATGGTGCTCACCATTCAGACGGCTCACAAAGCCGTAGGCTTTGAAATCGCCGTATTTCGTGGGCATATTCACCGCCGTGACCTGATCCACCAGCTTTTCGTGGCACTTGCGGTACGCCTGCAAGTCCCGGATGGTGATGAACTTGATACCGAACCGCTCCGCCAGCGTCATCAGCTCAGCAGTGCGCATCATGGTGCCGTCCTCCCGCATGATCTCGCAGCACAGGCCACATTCCTTCAGTCCCGCCAGACGGCACAGGTCAACGGTGGCCTCCGTATGACCCTCCCGCTCCAGCACGCCGTTTTTCTTCGACAGAAGCGGGAACATATGGCCCGGTCGGCGGAAATCCTCCGCCCTCGCGCCCTCCTCCACGCAGGCCATCGCCGTCACGGAGCGCTCGGCGGCGGAGATGCCCGTGGAGGTGGATATGTGGTCGATGGACACCGTGAAGGCCGTTTCGTGGTTGTCGGTGTTGTTCTGCACCATCTGGGGGAATTGCAGCTTGCGGACAAAGGCCTCCGACATGGGCATACAGATCAGGCCCTTGCCGTGGGTGGCCATGAAGTTGATGTTCTCCGTGGTGGCAAACTCGGCGGCGCAGATGAAATCGCCCTCGTTTTCACGGTCAGGGTCGTCTGTGACCAGAATGATCTTCCCCTGTCTCAGATCTTCCAGTGCCTCGGGAATGGTATTGAAATTCATAGTAAAAACTCCTTGTTAAAAGCCGCAGCGCAGCAGCATTTCTTTTGTGAGGGTGCTTTCGTTCGTTGTGGTATGCGGTTTCGGTTCTTCCGGACGCAGCAGCTTTTCAATGTACTTGCCCACCACGTCGGTCTCCAGATTCACAGGGTCGCCTCGGCGGCGCTGGTTTAGATTGGTCTGGGCCACCGTATGAGGGATGGTGGACACGGAAAAGCCCTCGCCGTCCACGGCGGCCACTGTCAGGCTGATGCCGTCGATGGTGATGGAGCCTTTTTCCACCACATAGCGCAATATCTCCGGCCCCGCGAGGACGGTGTACCAGACGGCGGTATCGTCTTTTCGGATGTTGGCAATGTGTCCCACGCCGTCCACATGGCCCGCCACGATATGCCCGCCGAAACGGCCGTTGGCAGGCATGGCCCGCTCCAGATTGACCACGCTCCCCGCCGTGAGTCCCGCAAGGGACGAGCGGTTCAGCGTCTCGTGCATCACGTCCGCCGAAAAGCCATCGGGAAAAAGCCGGGTCACTGTCAGGCAGATGCCGTTCACAGCGATGCTGTCTCCGATCCGGGTCTCCTCTAAAACAGTTTTCGCATGGATCGTCAGGACGGCGGAGTGCTGCCCGCGCTTGATGTTCTTGATCGCTCCGACTTCTTCTACGATTCCTGTGAACACGGATATTCCACCTCGCTTTCTATCAGAAGATCCTCGCCCAGCCGTTCCAAACGGCTGTTTTTCAATCGGAAGGCATTGGTCGGAGCGGGGACGCCCACGCCCTCCACGGGGGTTTTCGCATCCCTTCCGCCGAATAGCTTTGGGGCGATATATGCCTGCACCTGCTGCACGATGCCGCATTCCAGCGCGGCCCAGTTCAGCGTTCCACCGCCCTCCAGCAGGATGCTGTCGATCTGTTCCCGCCCCAGCCGCTCCATGAGCTGCCGGAGATCTACATGGCCGTTTTCCTCATTCAGGCAGAGCACCTGGCACCCGGCCATCCGGTAAACCGCCTGTCTTTCTGGGTCGGTGCAGCAGGTGGCGAGGATGGTCGGGATCTGGTCTGCGGTAGTGACCACCTGCGCCTGCGGCGGCGTCCGCAGATGGGTGTCGCAGATGATGCGAACGGGGTTTCGCCCGTTCTCCATACGGCAGGTCAGGAGGGGATCATCCGCCAAAACGGTACCCACACCTACCATGATGCCCCGGAACCGGTGGCGCTGCTGCTGGACATGGCGCCGGGCCGTTTCACCTGTGACCCATTTGGATGCACCCGTATAGGCCGCGATCTTGCCATCCATCGTCATGGCGTATTTCATGGAAACGAAGGGCCGCCCGGTGGTGATGTAGTGGAAGAAGATCTTGTTCAGTGCGTCACATTCCTGGCGCAGAACGTTTTTCGTCACCTCCACGCCGTGAGACCGCAGGATCGCCACGCCCTTTCCCGCCACCAGCGGATTTGGGTCGGCGGAGCCGATCACCACCCGGCGGATGCCGGATGCCAGGATCGCATCCACGCAGGGCGGCTGCTTTCCGTGGTGGCAGCAAGGCTCCAGCGTCACATACATGGTGGCTCCGGCGGGGTCGGCGGTGCAGGATGCCAGCGCGTTCCGCTCCGCGTGGGGTTCACCGTACCGCTCATGCCAGCCCTGTCCGATAACTGCGCCGTCCTTTACGATCACGGCGCCCACCATGGGATTGGGCGCCGTCCAACCCCGGCCCTGTTCCGCCAGCGCCAAGGCCAGACGCATATATTCTGCATCGTTCATACCGTTACCTCCAAAAGAAAAAGCCCTGAACGAATCGTTCAGGGCAAGGTAGAAAGACACAAGTATCCTTGTGTAAAAGCAAAGCTCCGGAATGTAAACACATCCCAGAGCAACTTCCATAGACGCAAAGCAGTCCCCCTGCGTTGTCATCTTCTTTCATCCAGACTATACTGTCGGCTTCGGAGTTTCACCGAATCATGCCTTGCGGCTCGTGGGCTGTACCACCGGTAGGGAATCACACCCTGCCCTGAAGACTTTCTATTCAATTACGATGGAAGTATAGCACGGCGACAGGTGGATTGCAAGACCATTTTGCAAACCGGGACAAAACCGGGACGGTCAGACTTTCTGGGCGGGAGGTTCTCATGGTGGGATGGCTGGTATACCTTGGCAAACGGGAATTTCCCGTTGACCCACGCCGTGACCCACGAACAGAAAAACCGGGGCGGAAACAGTGGAACAGAGCGTATCTACGGGTATGGAAATCCCGCGGCAAACCCGCTTAACACCACTGAAAGCCCACGGAAGGCGTCCCTATCGAATCTTGGAAGAAATCGGCACAATATCTACCAGGCAGTTGCGGGAACGGAAATGCTTGAAATATTTGATCTCCGTTTCTTTTCCCTCACAGATTATATAAATGATGGGCCTACGTTTGCGACGGCCTGCTTTATTTGGGTCGTATTCTTTCCTCATTCCTGCCATAAGCCGTCACCTCCGATAAACGGGATCGCACCGAAGCGCCCTTGCAAATACCCCTTGCGGATGTTCTCTCCCTTTCTCGGAGAGAAGGACGCCAGCGAATACAGCTCAGTTGCACAGGACCGCTCGTCCTTTTCTGCAAACCAGATCTGATCTCTGCGGAAGAAGGTAAGATCAAGCAGCATCGCATCATGCGTCGTAAACAGAAGCTGCGCTCCCTCTGTGTTGATCGTATTATCCTGAACCATCTCTATCAGCCGCTTTGTCAGGAGCGGATGCAGACTGTCCTCGATCTCGTCAACGACAAGCAGTGCGCCGTCCTCCAGCGCTTGCAGCCAGCCGCCGATACGGGAGAAGAACCGTTGCGTTCCGGAGGACTCCTGATCCATAAGAAGCTGGAAGTGTTCCACGCTGCCATCCGCACCGATGACACGGTGGGTGGTCGTAATGACCGGGGCCTTGCCGGAAATGTTCTTGATGGTCACATCAGAAATGCCGAGGTCGGCAAGCAGCAGCTCCTTCAGGATACGAGCCTTCTTCTCATTGCCGCTGACGATCTGTGCGACTGTTTCCGAAGCGGCAGGTGCTTCCTCCATCAAGAATGTCAGCTTTTCCAAGAACCACTTGTAGGCGTTTTCCGTTTGCGGCAGATTCCAGTCGTTTGAGGAAACCAGATACAGCTTATTATCCGGCGTGCGGTTGCTGAGTGTGATTTGCTCATTGATATTCTCTCGGAATTCATATACGCCGTTTTCTCTTGAGAAAATCAGCGCCTCACGCCCATTGGGCCAGTGGTACAAATACTCCGTATAGATCTTCTTAGCATCGAAAGAATAGCCGTAAGCGTAACGAATGCCATGATAGATGAATACGATCTCAAAAGATGTAGGCGTTGTGGTGCCTCCAAACGGTTCCCACGGCAATTTTTGTCCTTTGGATATTTTGGCTGCTTCTCCGACAACCATATCCTTCATCGTCATCAGTGCGTGCAGCACATTACTTTTACCGGCAGCGTTCGCTCCGTAAATAGCAATAGCAGGTAAAAGCGCCCTTTTTTCATCTGGGTGCAGCAGATAAGACTCCAGGGACTTATCCTTTGATGCTGCAAAGCTGATGACTGCACTATCTTTGATTGAGCGATGGTTTTCAATCGAAAATTGAATAAGCATAAGCGGATACCTCCATTCACAGTATAGTCTCTCCATTCTTCGCCCATATTATAGCAGTTAAAATCGCCTGCGTCAATATTTATCACTTGATTTTGTGGAAATAATGCAAATTCAAGTGATAAAATCATTTCATGCGGCAAAGGATATAATTAGCCGCAGGAAAATTGATAGGGAAAGTATCCGATAATGGCTCGACTGCTCTGCGTCCCCGCTTATAATATAAACGAGATTATCATAAATTAATTTATCATAATGAGGACATCTGAAAAGCATATCCAAACTACACCGTGATTTTTGGTGTGTTCAGCAAAAGCGGCTTTACACAACGCCTATTGGATGCCGCCAACGCCAATCCCGACCTGCTTCTTTTTGACGGGGGCCACATTCTTCAATGATTTTTCCCACACACCAAAACAGGTCTGCATAGAAGTATTTAATATGCGCCCTCTTATAGCCGGACGGCTTTCATTCATGTGAAAACCGTCCGGCTTATTTTTATATCAAGGAGATGATGAAACGATGGGCTATGTGACAAGAGAGATGATTGACCGGGCGAAGGAAATGGACCTGCTGACCTATCTCCAGACCTATGAGCCGCAGGAGCTGGTGCATTTCGGCGGTAGCACCTACTGCACCCGTGAGCACGACAGTCTGAAAATTTCCAACGGCAAGTGGTGCTGGTTTTCCCGTGGGATTGGCGGCAGGACGGCGCTGGATTATCTGATCAAAGTGAAAGAGGTTCCTTTTACCGAGGCGGTAGAGCGGATCGTGGGACGGGCGGCTGAAAGGCCGCCCGTTTTTCATGCCCGTGCTCAGCCGGAGAAGCCGAAAACACTGCTCTTGCCGCCCAAAAGCAACAGCAGCACCCGTGTTATTGCCTATCTGAAAAGTCGCGGCATTGACGGTGGATTGATCGAGCAGTGTATCCGTTCCGGCCAGCTGTATGAAAGCCTCCCCTACCATAATGCCGTATTCGTCGGCATGGATAGGAACGGAACGCCGCGCTATGCGTGCCTGCGAGGCATCGGAACGGATTTTAAGGGCGAGGCGACCGGCAGCGACAAGAGATTTTCCTTTGCCCTCCCGGCTACGGGCGAAAGTCGGATGCTCTGCGTATTCGAGTCGGCCATCGACCTGTTATCCTATGCCACCATGGCGCAGGCTGGCGGGCTGTCGTGGCGGTCACAGCATCTGTTATCCTTGGCCGGAGTCTATAAGCCGCAAAAGGAAACACAGGAGCACCGTCTGCCGTTGGCGCTGACACAGTATCTGAAGGACCATGCGGAGATCAAAACCATTTGCCTGTGCCTGGATAATGACATGACCGGACGCAGCGCCACCGAGGCGATCCGACAGCAGTTGGCCGAGCGTTATGAAGTGGCAAGTGCCTTCCCCCGGCAAGGCAAGGATTATAACGATTGGCTTTGTATACGGATGGGATTGCAACCGGCGAAAGAAAATCCGATGACGGGAAGGAGCTTTGCACGATGAGCGAATACAGGGTCATCATTACCGAAACATTGAAACGGGCCGTTACGGTGGAAGCCGAAAGTCGCGAAGAAGCCGAAGAAGCGGTGCGCCGTCAGTATCAAAACAGCGAGCACATTCTTGTGGCCGAGGATTTTGACGGCGTGTCTTTTTCGGCGCAGTATCCCGAACAGCAGGTCGAATTACCCTATGGGAAAATGAAAGAGCTGTTTCGTAAAGCCGAGCGTGCCGGCACTCATGTATGCGGCTATATCACCTTTATGCAGGACTGTTTTACCGTACAATACAGCGAACGCTCCCGCACCTACGCCGTGTCCAGCGGCAATAAAGCGTTTCAGCCGAACATGGGTGGATACTCCGTCTATGGAAGCTGTCTGGACGGAACGGATCCCTGTGTCCGGCTGGAGCAGTATATGGCGGTCGAACGCGGTGGTGAAAAGGGCTGGGGCGTAGAGCGCTGCTATATGCTCCGCGAGGACTATGACCGTGTGATGGCGCTTCCGGAGCGCGGACGGGATCGGGAGCGATGATCGTTTGTCGGCAGGTCGGCTCCGACGCACGACCGCAGGGAGCGTGAGAATGTGCTATACCAGCAAGCAACGCCTTTTGGGGACAAAAGGCAGCTTGACAGGGGCATCCCCCTGTAACCCCTGCGCCGCCGAGCGCGGCAATATCGCTATATGGAGGAATGAACATGACTAAACGAAGCATTGAGATCAAGGTGCGGCTAAGTCGCAAGGAAGCGGAAAATCTGAATAAACAAGTGAAAAAATGCCGTCTGTCCCGCGAAGCCTACCTTCGCCATCTGATCACCGGAGAGGTACCCCGTGAAGCACCGCCGCCGGAATACTTTGCCTTTATGCGTGAGATGCACTATGTGGGGCACAACCTTAACCAGATCGCACAGAAAGCCCATGTACTGAATGTGGTGGATGCAAAGCGCTATGACGAGGACAGCAAGCGACTGGACAAGCTCATCCGGGAGGTTACAGCGGCGGTCGTGCTTCCGGCAAAGCGGGAGTAATGCCATGGCTACCACATCCATCTGGGCGGTCAAGGGCTGGCTGGGCAAGGTGGTGCTGTATATCGAAAACCCGGACAAGACGGATAATCCGAAATTCTATCGGCAAGAGGAACTGACCGATGTGCAGACACAAAGCCTTTCGGATGTGATCGATTATGCTGTCCGTGCGGAGAAAACAACGGTCACACCGGACGACGAGAGTGCAATGGTGGTACGGCAATTTATCAGCGGCATCAACTGCCTGCCGTCCACGGCACGGGACGAGATGCTGGCAGTAAAAAAGCGTTTCGGCAAGGAGGACGGTGTGATCGCCTACCATGGGTATCAGTCCTTCGCGCCCGGCGAGGCCACGCCGGAGTTGGCGCATGAGATCGGCGTGAAGCTGGCGCAGCGGCTTTGGGGCGAACGGTATCAGGTGCTGGTGGCGACCCATCTGGATAAGGAAAACCATCTGCACAATCATTTTGTGCTGAACACGGTATCCTTTGTGGACGGCATCAAATACCACCGCACCGAAAAAGATTATCATGATATGCGCACCATGTCCGACACCCTTTGCCGGGAATATAACTTGTCGGTCATCCAACGGCCGCAAGCCGGGAAGTCAAAGCACTATGGGGAATGGCGTGCAGAGCAGGAGCAGCGTCCCACCTGGCGCGGACTGATCCGCAGCGAGATCGATGAGCTGATCCGGCAGAGCGTCACCGAAAAGCAGTTTTACTATCTGCTTCGCCAAAAGGGCTATGAGGTGAAATTCGGCAAGGATATTTCGGTGCGCCCTCCCGGTAAGGAGCGCTTTGTCCGTCTGACCCGGAATTTCGGAGAGGCTTACACCGCCGAGGCCATCCGGCAGCGTATTTTGCAACAGCCCCTGCCGCAGCCGGAGCGGCAAATGACCGATACACCAAGTCCAAAAACCTACCGCGTCCAAGGCAGCCGGCAAACTGCGCGCAAGATCACCGGCTTTCGCGCACTGTATTTCTGTTACTGCTACAAGCTCGGTATCTTCCCCAAAGGCCGTCCGCAAAACCGGGCGCGGCTCCATTTTCTGCTGCGGGAAGATCTGCTCAAACTGAATAACATCTCACAGGAAGTACGGCTGCTCGCACGGCATCAAATTGATACCGCAGAGCAGCTTGCTTTATACAAAAAGGAACAGGAGGTGAATATCCAAGAATTGTCCGCCAAACGCCGGGTACTGCAAAATGCGCTGCGCACAAAGGCAGTCCGGGACAGCCCCAAACAGGCCGACGCACATCGGGCGCAGATCCGGGAGTTGTCCGAAAGGCTCAAAGCGCTGCGCCGGGAGGTGCATCTGTGCGACGATATTGCCGAGCGCTCCGGCGTGATGGCGGAAAAACTGAAAGCTGTCCGGGAGGACGCACAAAAACAACGACAAAAGGAGGAACAACAGCATGAACACATCCGGAGACGCAGCTGAACAGGTCGTCCGACTGAGTTTGGAGGGCATGGAGGTTGCGGCAAAAATCACCGGCAGTGCGGCAAAGGAGGTGGCGGCGCTTCTGTACGCAGCACTGAAAAACCGGGACAAGAACAAAATCAAAGGACGCCAGCGACTTACCTCCATGCTGCGCAGCGGCAAGGAGCTGACTATTTTCACCGTCAAAAACAAGGACATGGCCCGCTTTGTGGCCGATGCCAAGCGCTACGGCGTAGTCTACTGCGTTCTGCGGGAAGCAAAGGACAACCCACACGGTGTCAGTGAGATCATGGTACGCGCCGAAGATGCCGCCAAGATTAACCGCATTGTGGAGAACATCAAAATCGCCACGGTATCCGACCCCGAAGTCATCCGTGAAAACGCGGAAACAGGACGGGATAAGAATAAGGATGCCGCCGGGCAGACGGCTCCCGAACAGGAGCGCCCGCAAAAGAGTGAGGACGACCGGCTGCTGGATGAAATGATGGCAGCTCCTACGCAGAAGCAGGAGGCTGCCCAAGAAAACCCCACGGCGGCCCGGACGGAGAAATCCCGTCCGTCCGAGCCTTCCTCAAAATCCAGAAAGAGATCCGCCGAGGGTACTGCTAAGGAAGATCGTCCATCTGTCCGCGAGGAGCTGAAGGAGATCCGCCGTGAGCAGCAGGAGACGGAGGAGCGCAAGCCGACCGAACACAGCAGACCCGCCAAGAGTACACGACCGCAAAATGAACACCGACAGACTCCGCCGAAAAAGCGGGTCAGAAAAAGTAAGGAGAGATAAGCTATGGCAAACTTCGATGATCTTTTTACCGCCCCCACTGCCACGGAAACGCAGAGCGACCGTCCGCAGCTGACCAAGGAGCAATATGCCGCCAAGAAGAAGGCGGAGCGCGACAGCCTGTATGCACTGGCGGATGAAATGGCACAGGAGGTCATGCGGGACGGAGAAGCCTTTCGGGGCTTTCTGGATGTGCAGGCACGATTTGACCGCTATTCGGCCACAAACGCGCTGCTGATCTATGCACAGAACGATGAGGCCACCCGCCTGCGGGACTTTGACGGTTGGAAAGAACGCGGCATCTATGTCCGCAAAAACGAAACAGGTATTTCCATTCTGGAAGCCGGGGACAGCTATGTGACCGAGGATGGCCGCACCGGCTACTACTATAATGTGAAAAAGGTCTTTGACATCAGCCAAACGGATGCCAAACGCCAGCGGCAGCCGCAGGTGCATTATGATGACCGCCTGCTGCTTTCTGCACTGATCGCCAAGCGCCCGGTGCCTATTGAAATGGCCGACAGCGTGCAAAACGGTGCGGTGTATGACTATGAGCGCAAAACCATCTTCGTCCAGCGCGGTATGGACGGGCAAGACCTGTTTCGCAGCGTATCGCTGGCACTGGCTCGTGCCGAGATGGCACAGCAGGAAAACAGTACCCCGCAGGCTGACGCCTTCAAAAGCTACTGCGTTTCCTATATGCTGTGCCGCAAGTATGGTGTGGACACACAGGGGTATGATTTCAGCCGCTTGTCCGATGAGCTGAAAAATGCGGAGCCGCAGACCATTCGCGGTGAGCTAACCGACATTCGTGACACGCTGCAGACCATGACCGGCAAAATGGTGCGGACGCTGGAGCAAAGCCGCACGGCAGCGCAAAAGGAAACCGGAAAGGAGCGATGAGCCATGGAAAAACAGGATATGCGGGTATTGACCCTTGATCCGTATCAGCACGGCATCGTGATCAATGCACTCAACAACCTGCGTAACGATTTGATCGAGGACAAACGCCCCACCGATATTGTCGATGAAGTTCTCATTAAAACCGTTGACGCACCGAGCAAATCCAAAAGAGTCAAGCAGAAAGATGAACGGTAAACAAAAATGGCTGTGGTATGCGACGGGGCTGATCCCTGCGGTGTGGCTGGGGCTGCTGATCGCCCCGGCTGCTTCCGGTGGCCTTCCCGAGATCCTTCGGCAATTTCCATCGGCAATGAATGAGCCGTTTCATATCGAGTGGTGCGAGGACAGCCTGAAAACTGTCCTCGTTTTCATTGCCCTGTATGCCATGGTGATCGGGGTCTATCTTTCCACCCGCCGTCATTACCGGCACGGCGAGGAACACGGCTCTGCCAAATGGGGCGATGCGGAAACCGTGAACCGAAAGTATCGGGCACGCCCGCCAAAGCCAAACAAGGTGTTCACGCAGCACATCCGTATGGGACTAAACGGCCGCAAGCACAAGCGCAACCTGAATACCGTTATCATCGGCGGCAGCGGCGCGGGCAAGACCCGTTCGTATGCCAAGCCCTGCCTGTATGAGGCTTGCCTGTCACCGCAGGGTTCGTCCTTTGTCTGCCTTGACCCCAAAGGCGAGCTGCTTCGCGATTCCGGACGGCTGCTGGAGGAATCCGGATATGAGATCCGGGTGCTGGATCTGCTGCACATGGAGAAAAGTCACTGCTATAACCCATTCGTCTATCTGACCGATGACAACGAGGTGCAGATGCTGGTGACGAATCTGTTCAAGGCGACCACACCCAAGGGCAGCCAGACCAATGACCCGTTTTGGGACACGACGGCTGCTATGCTGTTGTCGGCACTGGTCTACTATCTCTACCACGAAGCGCCGCCCGACGAGCAAAACTTCCCGATGGTCATGGAGATGCTGCGCGCCGGCGAGGTGCGGGAGGAGGATGATTCCTACCAGTCGCCGCTGGATGTGTTGTTTGAGCGGCTGGAAATGCGCAACCCGGAGCATATCGCTGTCAAGTATTATAAGGACTATCACTCCGGCAGCGCCAAAACACTGAAAAGCATCCAGATCACGCTGGCGGCAAGGCTCGAAAAATTCAATCTCTCGTCTGTGGCGGCGCTGACCGCCACGGACGAACTGAATTTGCAGGATATGGGTGAAAAGCGTGTGGCACTGTTTGCGCTGATCTCGGACAGTGATACGAGCTTCAACTTTTTAGTATCCGTTTTGTATCAGCAGCTCTTTCAGCAGCTTTTTGACAGTGCCGACCATAAGCACGGCGGCAGCCTACCCGTCCCCGTACACTTTTTAATGGACGAATTTGCGAACATCTCACTGCCGGAGGATTTTGACAAAAAGCTCTCCACCATGCGTTCCCGCAATGTGTTCGTGTCCATCATCCTGCAAAACATTGCGCAGTTAAAGACGCTGTTTGAAAAGCAGTGGGAGAGCATTTTGGGCAACTGCGACGAGCTGCTGTATCTCGGCGGCAACGAGCAGGGATCCCACAAGTACATCTCGGAACTGCTCGGCAAGGCCACGATCGACACCAACACCTACGGAAGATCGTCCGGGAGAAACGGCAATTACAGCACCAATTATCAGATCACCGGGCGTGAGTTGATGACACCGGATGAGGTGCGGATGCTGGACAACGGCAAGGCGCTGCTGTTCATTCGCGGCGAATTACCGGTCTGCGACGACAAGTTTGACATCATGACCCATCCGCTGGTGTCGCACACCCCGGACGGCGGCGCACCGCCTTATTTCCACGGAAGCGCCGAGTACGCCATTGCAGCGATCACCATTCACGACCGGCTTCTGCCAACGGATCCCGTGGCAGTGCCGAGCGAAAACGAAACCCAATACGAACTCCTTTCCAACGAGGAATTGGAGGCAATTTATGAGCTGGAGGAAAAACCCAATGAAGCATCTCAAAAGCACTAAGAAAAGCAAACACACCCGTCCTCTGCCTATGGGGAAAAAGAGCAGGGGGGTTCTGGCGGTCTATGCTGCTGTTGTGTTATCCGTATGTTGTCTGCCCATGACAGCCTTTGCCGCAGTAAATGACCCGTTGGCGGTCATCAACAATCTGTCTGATTTTATTTTCGGCGTGATCCGCGCGGTCGGTCTGATTCTGCTGGGCTGGGGTATCGTGCAGATCGGTCTGTCCTTTCAGAGCCATGACCCCAGCCAGCGCAGCAACGGATTTCTGACACTTGCCGGCGGTGTCGTCGTGACCTTTGCTAAGGAAATCCTGACGCTGATCACGGGTTAACGGAGGAAACGGTCATGGAAAAGTGCCAATGCTATATCCATTCGCTGAAGCAGGGTGAAAATCATGTGCTCGGAGAGGCGACGATTTTGAAACGCCTCGGAGACAATGACTATCTGGCAGAGTATAACGGCGTAAAATGCCACGCCATATTCAATCCCTTTGCCGGGCGCTACTTTGTGGATGATGTGTATGGCGTGATCCGCAGCACACCCGACCGGGGCGAGCGATAATCAAAATACGGCAGCGAGGGGCAGGCTTCGTGCCTGCCCCCTTATGCTGTCGGGAAAGGAGGAAGCTATATGAGTGATAACTGGGTCGTACAGAATCTCGAAAACGCACTTGAAACTTGGAATGAAAAGCTGGCGGAAATATGGCAGCTGCTCACACAGTCCCCCGAAAACTTCAAGGGCGGCACAATATGGAATGTGATCAAGACCATTAACGGTACTGTGCAGGCCATCGGCTTGGCGCTGTTGGTGCTTTTTTTCGTGGTAGGGATCGTTAAGACCTGCGGCTCCTTTGCCGAGGTCAAAAAGCCGGAGGTGGCAATCAAGCTGTTTGTCCGCTTTGCACTGGCGAAAGCGGTCGTCACCTATGGGCTGGAGCTGATGATGGCGCTGTTTTCCATTGTGCAGGGCGTTATTTCCACCATAATGACGGCGGCCGGTATGGGCACAGCACAGCAGACCGTGCTTCCGGCAGAGATCGTGACCGCCATTGAGGACTGCGGCTTTGGGGAAAGTATTCCACTCTGGGCAGTGGCCTTGATCGGCGGATTGTTCATCACAATCCTCTCGTTTATCATGATTCTCTCCGTTTACGGGCGCTTTTTCAAGCTCTATATTTACACAGCTATCGCGCCGGTACCGCTGGCTACCTTTGCCGGTGAACCGAGTCAGCAGGTGGGTAAGAGCTTTCTGAAATCCTACGCCGCCGTTTGCCTGGAGGGCGCGATTATTGTGCTGGCCTGTATCATCTTTTCTCTGTTCGCATCCACTCCGCCCGTGGTCGATCCGAACGCAGCGGCGGTCACACAGGTGTGGTCTTACATTGGCGAGCTGATTTTTAACCTGCTTGTACTGGTGGGAACGGTAAAAATGGCAGACCGCGTAGTACGCGAAATGATGGGTCTTTAATTTGAAGGAGGAAATACAATGATTCAAAATAATGTAATTCGCAGCGATGATCCCCAGGCGGTGGAGAAGCTGCAAGCGAAGCTCGATAAACTGACTAAGCAGCACACGCGTATGAAGGAGATCAACGCCTACTTCAAGAAACACGCCACAGCGCTGGGCTGTCCCGGCCTTTCGGACGCGGAGGCGGCCAAGCTGGACGAGCGTGTGCAAACCGGCTATTCGTGGGAAAAGCAGCCCTATCCATCTTATATACTCAGCGGCAACACAGCGGAAATGCGCAGACTTAGGCAGCGAATTGAGGAGGTGTCCCGAACACAAAACACGGAATATGTAGGCTGGGATTTTCCGGGCGGTCATGCCGAGGCAGACAAGGAAGATAATCGCCTGCGCCTGTATTTTGACGGAAAGCCCACGGAGGAACAGCGAAGTAAGCTAAAATATAACGGCTTCAGATGGGCACCGTCTGTCGGCGCATGGCAGCGTCAGCTCAATGACAATGCTATTTATGCTGCCTCGCGGCTGGATTTTCTCCGCCCGGAGAGCGGTGAAAGCCCCACAGCGCTCCAACCGAAAGCACCGGCTAAAAGCACACCGGAGAGAGGATAACGACTATGGAAATCAAGATTAACCGCGAGATACGCGAATATAAAGAGAATATGTTTTTCGGGCTGTCGCTGCGGCAGCTCGTTTTTTCTGTGCTGGCCTGCGGTGTTGCCGTCGGTATTTATTTCGGTCTGCGGAATGTGCTGGGTACGGAAACGGTCAGCTGGCTGTGTATCCTCGGCGCGGCTCCCTTTGCTGCCATGGGCTTTGTAAAATACCACGGCATGACGGCGGAAAAATTCGTGATCGCATGGGTACGCTCGGAATTTCTGATCCCCAGGCGGCTGACCTTCAAGCCGAAGAATTTATACCGCGAAGCCATGCAGGAAGCGCACGCCAAAGCCCAAAAACGACACTGACGTTGGAAACTTGGGTGCATTTTGCTCTAAGTTCAAAACGACATCCGACCACACCCGAAGGAGGCAAAAATGCTGAAAACACTGAAAAACATCCGCCGCAGAGATACGGATAAATTTATGATCCCTCACAGCGTGCAGGAGGTGATCCCCATCCGCACGGTCTGGAAAAGCGGTATTTTGCTTGTGGGGCAGAACCGCTATAGCCGCACCTGGCAGTTTTCCGACATCAACTACGCGCTGGCCGGCGAGGAAGATCAGAAATCCATGCTGCTGGGGTACAGCGCCCTGCTGAACCTCTGCGACAGTAACGCCGACACCAAGTTGAGCATCGTCACCCGAAAGCTCAACCGCCGTGATTTTGAGGAATACATCATGATCCCCTATGAAAACGACGGCCGCGACCATTACCGCAAGGAATATAACGATATGCTGCTGGAAAAAGCATCCCACGCCAGCGGTATGATCCGCGACCTGTATATCACGGTGACGATCACACGCAAAAGCTATAAGGAGGCCGAAAGCTATTTCGCCCGCACCGGTTCAGAGTATACGCTGGCGCTCTCCCGCCTCGGCTCGCGCTGCACGGAGCTGGATATGATGGATCGGCTGCGCATTCTGCACGGCTTTTTCCGTCACGGCGAGGAAGCGGACTTTCATTTCGACCCAAAGCTGTCCATGAAGCTGGGTCACAGCTTTAAGGACTACATCTGTCCGGACAGCTTTGAATTTGACCGGGACTGTTTCCGCATGGGCGACCGTTACGGCCGTGTGCTGTTCCTCAAGGATTACGCCGCCTATCTGCGGGACGATATTCTCTCGGAGCTGTCCGGTATTGGCCGGCCGATGATCCTATCTATTGATGTGGTACCGATCCCCATGGACGAGGCGATCCGCGACGGAGAAAGCCGTCTGCTCGGCGTAGAGAGAAACATCGTGGACTTTTTACGCAAGCAGCAGCAAAACAACAATTTCTCCGGCACGATCCCCTACGACATGGAAAAGCAGCGGGCGGAGATGAAGGAATTTCTTGACGACCTCACCTCCCGTGACCAGCGGATGCTTCTGGGCATGGTGACGCTGGTGCATACGGCGGACAGCAAGCAGCAGCTGGACGCTGACACCGACTACATCCTCACCTCTGCCACACAGCGGATGTGCCAAATGGCCACGCTGCGCTTTCAGCAGATGGACGGCCTGAACACGGCACTGCCCATCGGCGTGCGGAAAATTGATATTCTGCGCACCTTCACCTCGGAAGCGCTGGCGGCGCTGATGCCGTTCCGTGTGCAGGAGATCATGGAGCCAGGCGGCATTTATTACGGTGAGAACGCCATCTCCGGCAATCTGCTGCTGTGCAACCGTGCAAATCTGCTCAACCAATCCACCATCATTACCGGCGTACCCGGCAGCGGCAAATCTTTTTCGGCAAAGGAGCTGATCGTCTTTCTTGCGCTGGCCACGAAGGATGATATTTTGATCTGTGATCCCGAGCGCGAGTATTATGCGCTGGGTCAGGCGCTGGGCGGTGAGGTCATCCGCATTGCGGCGGGCAGCCCCGACCATATCAACGCCATGGACATGGTGGAGGGCTACGGCGACGGCGGCAACCCGGTAGTAGATAAATCCGAGTTTATCCTGTCCCTGTTTGAACAGCTTGACCGCGGCGGCATCGGCCCCTTGCAAAAGAGCATCATCGACCGGTGCGTAGACGCCGTGTATGCGGCCTATAAGCGCGGCGGCCCTGTCCCGACGCTTCGTGTTCTCCGGGAAAAGCTGCTGGCACAGCCGGAGGAAGAAGCCCGCGATCTGGCGCTGGCGCTGGAGCTGTTCACCACCGGCAGCCTGGATGCCTTTGCCCATGAAACCAATGTGGACACCCAAAACCGCATCGTTATCTATGACATTATGGATCTGGGGCGTCAGCTCAAAACCATGGGGCTTCTGATTATCACCGACGCTATGCTCAACCGCGTGACGGAAAACTGGCGCAAAGGCAAGCGGACGCACCTGTTCATCGACGAATTTCATGTGGTCTTTCAGAATCCGTACAGCGCGGATTTCTTTGATTCCGCATGGCGTCGCTTCCGTAAACGCGGTGCCTATCCCACCGCCATTACGCAGAATGTGGAGTATCTGCTGGATTCCGTTCAGGCCAGCACTATGCTGTCGAATTCCGAAATGCTGATCCTGCTCAATCAGGCTCCCAGCGACCGGGAGAAACTGGCAGCACTTTTGAACATTTCCCCGGAGCAGACCGGCTATATCACCAACGCCCCGGCAGGCTGCGGCCTTTTGCGCTACGGCGGCGCACTGGTGCCCTTCAAAAATCAGTTTCCGAAAGATACGGAGCTATACCGCCTTATGACCACCAAACCGGATGAGAGCATTATTGTGGGAGGAAATACGAAATGAGAGGTGCACAGAAACATCATGGCGGATATTAAAGCAAAAGAGTCGGTTCGGGGTACGGTCAAGACCATTGACCGTGCTGCCGTTGTCTCTGAACGCATCAAATCTGCCGCCGTTCGCACCAAGGACACTGCGGATACCGCTGAAAAAAACGCCGCTCCTGCGGAGACTTCTCCGCAGGAGTACGGCGCGCAGCAGATCAAAGATACCGTGCGACGATGTGTGGCAGGAACCGAGGTTCAGCTGCAAAAACGCGGACGGCGCGGGTTTTCCGATGCGAAGCGCAATGCCGGTAAAGCACGGGACAACATTCAGAAATGCAAGGATGCGTTCAAGGGAACCCAGCCGAAAAAAGCCACACAGCAAGCGGTTCAGAAAGCCGGAAAGGGTACGCTCAAAACGGCACAGTCTGCCGGAAAGGGCTCCGTAAAGGGCGCACAGAAGGGGGTCAAAACCGCGCAGCAGACCGGGCGGGCAGCAGTAAAAACAGCGCAAACCACGGCTAAGACCGCCAAGGTGACGGCAAAGGCTTCCGCAAAAGCGGCGCAGAAAACCGTACAGGCGGCAAAGGCGGCAGCCAAGGCCACGGTACAGGCCGTTAAGGTTGCCGCAAAAGCCACCGTTGCGGCGGTCAAAGCGATCATTGCCGGAACAAAGGCTCTGATCGCCGCCATTGCCGCAGGCGGCTGGGTCGCGGTAGTCGTCATCCTTGTGCTTTGCGTGGTCGGGCTGATTGCCAGTTCCTGCTTCGGCATCTTCTTCTCCGGCGAGGATAGCGGCACGGGACAGACCATGCGGCAGGTGGTACAGGAGATCAACACCGATTATCAATCGCAGATCGACGCTGCAAAAGCAGGCAGCACCTATGACGAACTGGAAATGTCCGGCTCCCGTGCGGTCTGGCCGGAGGTGCTGGCCGTTTATGCGGTGAAAACCACTACTGACCCCGATGATCCGCAGGAGGTCGCCACGGTGGACGATAGCAAGAAAGCCATTCTCAAGGATATTTTCTGGCAGATGAACGAAATATCTTCCCGCACCGAGAGCAAGACCGAGGAAGTCATCGCCGAAACCGACGACGGCCACGGGAACATCGTGGAAACCACTACGACGGTCACACGCACCTATCTCTATATCACGGTCAGCCACAAGACCGCCGAGGAAATGGCTGAGCAATTCGATTTCACCGCCGACCAGCGGCAGCAGCTTTCCGAACTGCTTGCCGAGGAAAACCGCAAATTGTGGTCATCCGTTCTCTACGGCATCTATTCCGGGGACGATGCCATCGTTACAGTGGCGCTGTCGCAGGTCGGAAATATAGGCGGCGGACCATACTGGTCTTGGTACGGATTCGGCAGCCGTGTGGAGTGGTGCGCCTGCTTTGTCAGCTGGTGTGCCGACCAGTGCGGTTATATCGTCACCGGTGTCTGCCCGAAATTTTCCGGTTGCGGAAACGGCGTGCAGTGGTTTCAGGAGCGTGGGCAATGGCTGGACGGCTCCGCCAAGCCTATTCCCGGCATGGTTATCTTCTTCGACTGGGACCACAAGGGCGGCTCCGGCCCCCAGGATGGGGAGGCTGACCATGTGGGCATCGTCCAGAAGGTGGAGGACGGAATCATCTACACCGTAGAGGGCAATTCCGGAAACCTCTGCCGGGTGAACAGCTATCCCATAGGGCATTACGAGATTCTGGGATATGGTGTTCTGTGCCCGTAACAAAGAAAATGGTGTCACCCCATCGGGTGGCACCATTTTTCTGAAAAGCAACGCAACAAACGAATTGACGATAATGTGCTAAATAGTATAATGAATTTGTAGTAAACTCACGGAAAAGGAAAGCGTCTGTAAATTTCGTAAATTTACCCCATTTGCGATACCTAAATCTATCTAACCATCTATATTATATCGGCACTCACCGCAAAAGTCAATGACCGTATTGCCGGAATTTAGCAAAATCTCATACAAATTACAAATACGCATGATAGTTATACTCGGTTTCAGCGCATTTGTGCCAACTGTATCGGTCAAAACGGGAAATGCAAGTAAAATACGCCGTCAAATACATCGTCAAGGAGGAGCCTATATGCCGAAGCGTGGAGAGAACATTTACAAGCGAAAAGATGGCCGGTGGGAGGGACGGTATATCCGGGGACGGTCGCCCTCCGGCCGGGCCGAGTACGGCTATGTTTATGCCGGAAGCTATCGGGAGTGCCGTGCGAAACGGCAGAAATGTTTGGACGCCTGTCGAGAAGCGCCGGTAGCAGCTTCCTCGCTCACACTGAATCAGGCTGCGGAGCGGTTTCTTGCGGACAAGCAGGATGACTTGAAACGGTCCACCCTTGCCAGGTACACCTATGTACTGAAACACTATATTCTGCCCGTTTTTGGGGCCGTTCTTCTCAGCCAACTGACGGCGAACCAAATTTCCGAATTTCTTCGTCGGTTACAGAAAAACGGTCTTTCCGGGAAGAGCGCCAGAGACGTGGGGGTGTTATTGAAGTCCATCCTGAGATACAGCGCCAAAAAGCTGGACTGCCCCAGTCCGGGGATGACTGTGGAGCTGCCAGCGTATCGACGAAAGCAGATCGACATCTTCTATCCGGACGAGATCCAGCGGTTGGCACAGATGATCATGGACGAACCGACGACAACCGGTATCGGCATTTTGCTGACACTGAACACCGGCTTGCGTCTTGGGGAGCTGTGCGCTCTGCAATATAAGGATATTGACCTGCGGAATGGGGTAGTCCATGTCCGCAAAACCGTACAGCGCATCCGCAGTGGGGACCGCACCAGTCTGATGGTGCTGCCGCCCAAAAGTGACAGCGCCCGGCGTACTATCCCGCTGCCGGGGGACATGGCCGCCCTTCTGCAAAAGCTGGTCCAGTCCCATCCCAACGGCGAAAACTATCTCTTGACTGGGAAAAATGTGCCGATGGAGCCACGGACAATGCAATATCAGTACCGGGCTTTGCTGAAAGCAGCGGGTATCCCGTACCGAAATTTTCACACGCTGCGGCACACATACGCCTCCCGCTGTGTGGAGCGTGGGATAGATGTAAAGAGCCTGAGCGAGATGCTGGGTCATGCGGATGTCCGCACCACACTTCAAGTCTATGTCCATTCGTCCCTGGAGCACAAAATGCGGGTGATCCAAAGCATTTGCTTCCTTGCTCCGGCGCTGGCCGCAGAATTTGCGCCGTCACCGTCTCCGTCAGTTTTTCCGGAAACGCTCCAATATCAACAGCTTTTGGCAGCGCTATCGCAAATGGGGTAAATTTACGAAACCCCATTTCCGGAATTCCTATTCTATCATTCCCCATCAAGCCTAAGTTGATTCTCGAAAATAAAATAATTGAATCCGATGATGCGACACGGCGGTCATCCGAGCCGGAAACGGCCAGGTGATTGCCTAAAAGGAAAGGGGTGTAATGCCCCATGCGGTCGGCACTGTAAGCGCAAGGATATGATCGAGGCGGGAAACCGCTGGGGCGAAAGCCCGTCATTGCGAGAAATCGTGAGAAGGTAGATCATGGACGCAGAGGAAAATCCTCGTGGCGCAAGTCAGTAGAATTGTGTAGTTTAGGATTCCGGGCAGCGGGCGCTCTCTCCGTGGTGCTATATGGCAGGAGTGTACGCTGATGACCCATTATGGGTTTATCGGCGTATTATTTTTACCATTTACGAACACGGAGGAGGTGTGCCCCTATGGGGAAGGTCGCAGGCGCTCAGAATTTTGACGGCAGGAACTGGCACGAACAGCATATCGCAAAGCGGACACGGGCGGCTCTGGACGAGCAGGACCGGGCCTTTGCGGAGCGTCATGCCGGGGATACGCTGGCGGAATTGGCCTGTTATCTGCGGCGCTGCGCCGAACATTGGGGACGGTCCCCTGCCCCATGTGAGATCGTCGGCGGAAGCTACATTGCCGAGCGGTTCGGCAGTTGGTCGGACGCTCTGCGGGCGGCGCACCTGAATCCTGCGTACAGCCACCCGCATAACCGGTCCAATGGCCGGTATCAGCGGGAAAAGAAGCGCCAGATTGAACTGTACCGGGCGGAGCGGGACGCCAAACGGGCGGAACGGGAAAAGAAAAATCTGGAGCGCCAGCGGGTCAACGCCGCACGGGCGGCGGCCAAGCAGGCGGACGAGCCTTGCAAAGCCGAGCCGACAGAGGCCGCTCTCTGAACGGCAAGCAATTTCGGTAAGCACGTTGCCAAAGCGGCAGCGAGTTTATAATAAAAATTCTCTAAGGAGGAAAACAACATGAAGAAAAGACTTTTGTCTCTGATCATGGCTGTCATGATGGTCGTTGTGCTGGTCGTCCCGGCCGCAGCTGCCACCACGGACACGACCAGCGACGGCACGGTGACCGTCTACGTCACCTACGGTATGTTTACCGAGGGTGGCTATGACACGGCAAAAAAAGCACCTGCAAAGCAAGCATACAACAGCGACGCAGCACCGACCTCGGACAAAATCAACGCAAACTTCTACATCAACGCTTATACCCTGAGCATCAACACCATCAAGACCGACTACATGGCGACCACGCAGGGGCTCTATGGTGTCCCCGATACCAGCGTATCCTATTTCAAGACCCCGAACCTGGTGGATGCCATTCTGGCTGCGTTTTTCGAGAATGGCATTGACATCACGGACCCTAATGTTGTAAGTGCCGGTTGGGACGATCATCCCGTGGTTGGTAACCCCGGCGGTTATATCCATTCCGTGTCTCCGGATGCGCCTACGTACAAAAAGACTATCCAGCGGACTGTGGATGGCGTACTGTATAATATTTACAGCGGAAGCGGCTGGAACATTGCCTGCGGCACCAGCGCATCCAATATCAAGGCTCTTGATGCCTATGGCACCAGCACTGCCCTGACGGACGGCATGATCATTGTCTTCGATTATAGCCCGTACATGATTTACGATGTACTGTAACCCCCGGTAACACAATCTAAAATCTGCCGAAGGGGTGGGGTTTCCTGCCCCACCCCTTCGGCATTTTTCTATTCTATGAAAGTGCAGGTGACACACAACTTATGAAAAAGCGCCTTTTTGCAGGGCTATTGACGGCAGTTTTGCTGGTCAGCCTGCTGCCGTTGAGCGCCTTTGCTTCGGAAGATGAGCAGAATAGCGGGCTAACAGCAGCGGAGCAGACGGAGACGACGCAGGCCGCAGAAATACCGGAAGCTGAACCGGACACACAGGATGTCCCGGCAGAAGCAGCTTCATCCGAGAGTTCGTCCGTCGATGTGATGGACTTTTCTTTTTATGCGGTGCGGACTTGGCAGGCGGACGGCTATTATGATCAGCGGTCAGAAAGCCAGATTCAGCTGACAGAAAAAGACGGCGAATATATTCTTTATGTGCCTGTAAACGGCATTAATGATTTGGGAAAGCAATGGGATCTGCGTGTGCAGGCTCCGCAAGCCTATTCAAGCACCTTTTCTTTGTATTATATCACCTATCGAGACCTCAGTAAAAAAGATGACGGAGTATCTGATCAAAGTGATGTCGGCTACTCCGTAAATGCTATTTCCGAAACCTATACCACCAAGAACGGCGAAACCGTTCAGAGTGTTCAAACGAATCTGATACATACAGCGGCGAACAACTACTTCAAGTGGTCCGATACCATGACCCTGACCTGGACAAAAGACGGGGAAGAGCAAAACTGCAAACTCCACATCGTACCCTACTGTGATTTGGAAAATCCGACTCACCTGACCGTATCCACCATGAACGGGAACAAAATGGAGGGCTGCCCTCTGGCTCAGGCGGACGAGAACACCTACCGGACCCGTATTGTCCAAGGGCGCACTGCCAATATCAACCTGCTCCTTACAATGGAGCGGCTTAAAGCTACCATCGATGGCACAGAATTTGAAAAAGGAGCCGGTTTCCCGGTAGATACCTCGGAAATCGGCACCAAGACCTATACTCTGGTCGTCAGTGACACCGGAGAGCAGGCCGAGACCCGAAGCTACGATATTGTCATAGATACCATCAGCGAGGAGGACGATTTCACCCCTCGGCTGGACACCAAAAATACGACCAATGGCGGAAGCAACAAACCTTACACTATCACGACCGCCGATCAGGCCGAATTGAAGATGGTGCTGGATGAAGCGCAGGCACAGAAGGTGCAGGCGGCAGGCGGCACCACTACCTATAGCTGGCAGGTGGGCGGTCTGGAGGTCTCCACCTCGGACAGCTACACGATAGAGACGAAGTACAAGTTCCTTATTGTGCAGGTAAAATGCTTCATCACCAATACCGTGGATGGAGCGGAATGGACCAAGCAATTTTCTATCAATGTAAAGAACTCGGTGCCGGGGGCTATTGACTATACCCCTACCGTCATTGTGACCAACACCGGTACCGAAGAATATACTGTGGGACATCCCGCCGGGAAGCTGGAAGCGACCGTGGTAAGAGACGCTAATACGCCCGGCGGCAGCCTCCTACGCTACCAGTGGTACAGCAAGGCGGAAGGAGACACCAAATGGAAGGCAATTTCCAAAGACGGTACCGCCAGCGTGTACTATCCGCTGACCAACGAAGTGGGTACCACCTCTTATTGCTGTGTGGCCCGTGTGTGCTATGCAAATGCAAAAGTTCCCACCACTGTCCCGGAGAATGCCTGCGCCACCATCACCGTGAAAGCCCGTGAATGGGCCAAGGAAACGGGCATCACCGGAAGCGGCACACAGGACGACCCGTACACCCTCAGCTGTCTGGCGGGTTTTGAAGCCGTGCGGGACGAGGTGAACGCCGGTATCCCCCTGAAAGGCGTTTACTTCAAAATGACGGCAGATGTGACCCTGCCTGCGGATTGGGAGCCTATGGGCGGCATCAAAGACCCCACCTATGTGGGTTCTGCTATGAACCGTGCGGACATGGGCCGCCAGATGAACCCCTTCAGCGCAACACTGGACGGTGACGGCCACACCCTGACCATCGCCAAGGGCGGCAAGCCTTTGCTGAAATACACTCGTGACGCCATGGTCAGGAATTTGAACATTCAGGGTGAGCGCATCGAAGGAAACGGTCTGCTGCTATACTATACCGTGGACTATGGCGAGGACGGCCTGTATAATACTGGCGTGCCCGATACCATCACCATTGAGAATTGCCATATCATCGGGAAAACCAATATTACTCAGTCCGGCTTTTTGGGTGGGTATGCTTCTGGTTCGAACCTAATCGTTATCAGCAACTGCTCCGTTGGTAAGGATGTAGTCATCGGCTGCGACAAGGATCAGGACCGTATCGGTTCTCTGGCAGGCGACTTCAATGGAGTCATCGTGAACTGCACCAGCGCCGCCACCGTTTACGGCGTGAAACGTGTGGGCGGTCTGGTCGGCGCTAAGGGCCAGTCTATGGGCCAGTGCGATGTCATGAGCAGTTCCTTCACCGGTAAGGTCATCGCCACCGGCAACTATGCGGGCGGCATCATGGGCGTCGGCTATGTGGCTGATTCCGCCCCCAACTCCCCCTGGGCACGAATCATGGGATGCTTTGTCGGCGGCAGCGTGGAAGGCAAGGACTATGTGGGCGGCATTACCGGCGGTGAACCCGGCGTGCTCCAGTGCTGGGGCAACGGCGCAGGCGTTATCAGCGACAATGTGTTCTACGGTACACTTTCCGCCACCGGCAAGAATGTCGGCGCTATCGCCGGTAAGCTCCGCTCTCTGAACAAATATACCGAGGTAGATAACAACTACTATTTAGCCGACTGCGGGGCCGAGAAGGGCATCGGTACCATCGACATGGTGGACACGACCTGCAAGGATTACCCCGCCGTTGAGGATGGACGGTATATCTGCTCCAGAGAGGGCTATGAGGAACCGCATTTCATGGCTGGCGATTTCAGCCGTGAGGACGATCCCCTCGGCGCAGATGCGGATAAGCTCGCCAAGGCTGTGACGGCCAAGGAACTGACGGACGGCACCGTTGTGGCGTGGCTGAACGGCTCTGACCACAGCTATCACAACTGGATTCAGGGCGAGAACGGCCCCGTTATCAGCGATAAGCCCGTGGCCTATGCGCTGGCCGTTTCCGGCGATTACAAGACCACCTATACCATTGGCGACGAACTGGATCTGACCGGCCTTGTACTCACCGCCACCTGGACGGACGGCTCCACCACGGAGGTCGATCTGGCCGACGTGGAGATCACCGGCTTTGACACCAACCAGCGTGGTGAGCAGACCGTGACGCTGGCCTACGGCGCGGCCAAGGTGACCACCACCGTCACCGTGCTGCTGCCTGCGGGCAAGGATATTACCGTGTCCTTCGCTCTGCTGGGCGACTCCGCCCACGGCGACAGCGGCGACAAGCACACGCTGGCTGACAACAACCTGGAAACCTGGATTGACACCACGAAGGTCACGGTCAGCAACAACGCCACCGTGCTGGATGTGATCCTGGCCGTCGTTGGCGACAGGTTCGACATCAAGAACGAAAGTGGCAACTACATTCAGGCCATCACCCCCAAGGACGGCACGGAACTGGCTGAGTTCACCAACGGAAAGCTCTCCGGCTGGATGTACACCCTCAACGGCGTACACCCCAACCTGGGCGTTGCACAGCAGTACCTCAACGAGGGCGATGTGATCGTGTTCCACTACACGGATGATTACCCGAAGGAATACGAAGCCGAGCAGAACCGCACCAAGACCGCCGAGGAGGTCATCGCCATGATCGACGGCATCGGCACGGTGGACCTCAGCAAGGCCGGTGCCATCAACGCCGCACGTTCTGCTTATGACAAGCTGACCGACGCCGAGAAGGCTCTGGTCACGAACTACAATGTGCTGGTGGCCGCCGAGGCTGCCTACGCCAAACTGGTGACCGAGATGGGCAAGAAGCTGGATGAAATTTACAAGACCACCGGCGACTTCATGGGTACCCTGGGCACCCCCACGGTGAACTCCATCGGCGGCGAGTGGATGGTCATCGGCCTGGCCCGCAGCGGCCACCCCGTGCCCGCCGGGTACTATGACAATGTGGTGGAGTATGTGAAGGCCAAGGCTGACGCCAATGAGCGTCTGCACCCGGCCAAAGTTACCAACAACGCCCGGGTGATCCTGGCCCTGACCTCTATCGGCAAGGATGTCACCAATGTGGGCGGCCATAACCTGCTGAAGGGTCTGGATAACATGGATTATGTGCAGACCCAGGGCATCAACGGCCCCATTTTCACCCTCATTGCCCTGGATAGCCACAACTACCCCACTATGGGCGATGTGACCCGGGAGAAGCTGATTCAGGTCATCCTGGACGCCCAGCTCAACGACGGCGGCTGGGATCTCAGCGGCACCAAGGCTGACCCCGACATGACCGCAATGGCCATTCAGTCTCTGGCTCCCTACTACAAGGAGAACGAGGCTGTGAAGGCCGCTGTGGACAAGGCGCTGGATGTGCTGTCTGAGCTGCAGCTGGCTACCGGTGGCTTCGGCAGCTGGGGCACCGAGAACAGCGAATCCTGCGCTCAGGTCATCGTGGCACTGACCGCTCTGGGCATCGACCCGGCCAAGGACAGCCGCTTCATCAAGAACGGTCTGACGATTCTGGATGCGCTGGCCAGCTACTATGTGGACGGCGGCGGCTTCCGCCACATCGCCAGCGGCGACCGTGACGGCATGGCCACCGAGCAGGGCTACTACGCTTTGGCTGCCTACTATCGCTTCATCAACGGCCAGACCCGGCTCTATGATATGAGCGATGTGACGATCAAGGCAAACGACCAGCCTGTCCAGCCCACCGACCCGACAACCCCCGGGACGCCTGCGACCGGGGATAATCAGCCGGTCATGCTGTGGTTTGGTTCTGTGCTGATTTCCGGTGCTGCGATCCTTCTGCTGGCTCAGAAGAAAAAGAAAGTCCGGTAATCCCATTTAGGGCCTTTGCGCCGGGGCGCACTCATGCGTCCCGGCGCAATTTCAAACAACGTGCTGGATTTTAGGAAATGCCTATACAAATGAAGAACGTGAACTATCCCTAAGACCCATCATAGAAATCCATATTGGAATGTAGCGCAAACTGCCCGAATGGTGCGGTTTCTGCACTTACGCTTTGAACCGGCTCTGCTATGCCTTTGGCATGGCAGAGCCGGTTTTTGCTTTTGCGGAAGAAACTCTGAGGTGGTTCCCCAACCGGTTTAGAAAAGGCGTGCTCATTCACACCTTCCGGCGCAGGAGAATCCTTCCGCCTGTGCCGCTCCATGCAGACTGCAGCAAAGGCGGAAAATCTTCTGATTTTTCGGTATTTCTTCCCATAGCAAGCAGAAAATGTGCGGCCAATAGGTGCCGTGGCCCTCCTCCCTCAATATGAAACCCAAAATTCATATTGAAACGGAGGAAAATACTATGGATGGAAACCATCCGAAAAACAAAGACACGCATCCACGCCGTGCAAAAGCGAAAGACAACCCCTACACGATTTACACAACCGGCTCCGATAACGACCATCCGAAGTACATTCTGGAGTTTACGGACGGCCAGAAGCGGCCGCTGCGGCTTGAAATAGATCAGGCGCTCTACGAGCTGTTTGACCAATTTGAACTGGAGGACAAGCGCTTTCTGAACGAGGTAGACCGGCACTATGAGCACATTGACCTGACCGAAGCCGAGATAGAGCATCGGGCAGCCTTCCCGAAGGAATCTCTGGAGGAAGAAATCGGCCGGGTGCTCCTCTACGAGGAATTACATAAGGGAATTGCACAGCTGACACAAACGCAGCAGCGGAGATTGGCGCTCTACTATTTCCACGGGCTTACCTATGAGCAGATTGCAGCAGCGGAAGGATGCCGGTATCAGGCCGTCCGGGATTCGGTACGGTCCGCAATCCAGAAATTGAAAAACTTCATGAGTGAGTAACCTAACTATGGGGCGGCAGAAATCTTCCGCCGCCCCATCCCTGCATAACGAAAACCAAGAAGGGGCTATCTCACTTAGAGACAGCCCCTTTTCGTATACCTAAATTTGATTGCTATTTAGCCACCGGCAGCATAACCGCCGCCAATATCTTCGCCCAAACCTACGCAGGTATACATCCAGCAAATCTCATCCCCCTGCTGCAGCGCATAGCGGGAGCAGCCGTAGTTGGGGAACCAGCCATTGACCTTGTACATCCAGCCGGACTGGCTGCCAACATCGAACTCATACAGATTCGCAATTCCTTCGACATAGGCACTGTTGTAAATCGGCGTCCAACTTGATTCCATGTGTATGCCCCGCTCCCGGCAGGTGCGCTGCAGTACGTCGAAGACGCTTTCGCCCTCGGAGAATGTTACCGTGGTCGTGTCAAGAATGATGCCATCGGAAGGAACGATTCCCTTTTTAGATTCTTTCACCTTGTCCATGTTGTCAAGGATCGTTTTGCAGGTAATGGAGATCGTGCAGGTATATTTCGTCGATGTATCGACTTCGGCATCTTCCGGCTCCGCAGGTGCGGGCTTTCCATCCGGTACCGGGTCGGTTTGGTATTTATCCTTTCCCGTTGAGGGGTCAATCTCCTGTTTACCGCTTGTAGAAGGCGTTTCCTGCGCACTGTCAGACGGCGTCGTATCCTCCGGTTTCTCCGTATCCGTGGATTCATCTGATGGAGTATCCGTATCAGAGGGTGTCTGCACTTCCTCCCGCTGCGGAGGATCAGGGACATTATCAGCAGGCTTACCGCTCTGACCAAACGAAAAGGCCACCACAGACGTGACCAGCACCGCAACGATCAGTGCAGCACCGATTCCAACGGACAGCAGTTTTTTCTTCTTTGGCTTTTCCGGCTCCGGCTGCGGTTCCAGATGCGGTCCTTCAAACAAGCTCATATTGTGTCTCCCTTCGGCAGGTAGATTTTCTGCTACACAGACGCTTTTAGATTGGACAGCAGTTAGGTATAATAATCAACTACTATTATACATATTTTAATAATAAAATCAATGTTAATGCTGTGGTTTGCAAAGGATTCCTGCCTGTATTGCATGGCAGATAAAAATTTTTCAAATCGTGCCTTGTAAAATGGGCTTTGAGTGAGGAAGAAGGTAGAGAGACAGAAACTCTCTACCTTCTCTCTGCTTGTGCGGCGAGTGGTCAAGTGTACCTTGACAACCCCATACCCATTCATCAAGTACATTCCCATAGGCGATGCGATGAGCAGAAGCTACCTTAGCAGCTGCGCCATGACCTGCCGGATGAAGCAGCCAGACTGCACCTAATGTTGATTTTCTGTCTGCGTTTTGTTTCTGCCGACAGTGAGCGAGAAACAGCCGCTATCATCACACGGCGGCTCCGTGTGTGGCCATGACCGCCTGTGGGGGCGATACTCCTGTCCGGCCATAAAGTCGAGCGTTGAAGCGGTTTCTGCCGTAGTCCGTCGTAACAAGTGGGGGCAGCTCGGAGAGATCCTCGGAGGGGTGCAATTCCCGTGGAGCCGACAGCCATCGGCCGCTTGATGATTTCCTGTGCAGGTGGGGCGTCGAGGACAAATGACCTGCAGCAATGATGTATAACCGGCTGGGAGAAATGCTACTTTCTCCCGGCCTTTACTTAGCCGAAGCGAATACGGCATCATTTGTGAAAGCGGAGGTGAACCAGCTTGACCAACGAAGAACTGAACACGGCCTTATATGAAAAGATGTTTTCCGAACAGGAGACTTACCGGGCGTGGCTGCTTGCCCAACCACCGGAAGAAATTCTGAATCACACCTATGAATATACCGTGCGGGAAGATATTCTGATGTCTCTGGAATACAACAGCCTGCCGAATACACAGGTGCAGGCGTTGCTGAAATCCCCCAGTCCCCTTGCAGATGTGTTTGCAGCATGGGAGGACCGGGAGACAAGCTATATGGAGGAAATCTGGCAGACTGTCACAGTCCGAGCCAAAGAGGAGACACAGAAGTTCCGGAATGCACAAAAAGAGCGATAACAGTAAAGACCGGTTGGGAAAGCCAAGCGGTCTCTTTACATAGCCGCAGCAAACGGCAATGAAGGAGGTTTTACATGAGCCGCAAATATTTACGGGGCGAGATCTACTACGCCGACCTCGACCCCGTTGTCGGATCAGAACAAATGGGGACACGTCCCGTGCTTATCCTTCAAAACAATGTTGGAAACCATTTTGCGAGGACGGTCATCGTTGCACCGATCACCAGCCGCATCCATACAAAATCAAAGATACCCACACACAGCTACATCGGCATGATCGGCAGTATGAAATATCCCTCGGTGGTCATGTTGGAGCAGCTGCGCACCCTGGATAAGCGCCGCATCGGTTACTATATCGGCAAACTTCCCGAAGAAAAAATGCAGGATGTGACCAGAGCGCTGTGCGTCAGCCTTGCCATCCGCCAGAATACAGCGAAAGGAATGTGAACCGCAATGGAAAAATTGTTTACCCGGAAGGAAGCCGCCGAACTGCTGGGAATCAGCATCACAACTCTGGATGCGGCAAGGAACAACGGTCTCATCGCCTATGTGCAGTATGTTCCCAATGGCTGCGTTTTCTTTACCAGCGCCAGTCTCCAGGAATACGTTGCCAAATGTACGCACAGAGCAAAGCCTATGGAGAAGAAAACGACCTACCGCAATGTGCGGAAGGATAATTCGCACATTTGAAGAATTGCCGCCCATCTGATAAAACAGAAGCAACGCAGCAATGCGTAATACTTGGAGGTGAGATAATGGCAGGAAAACGAAGCAGGATCCCGAAGTACGGCACGGTCGAAATCAAAGGGCACATCTACTATCGGACGACCATAACGGATAGTGAGGGAAAACAGTGCACCCTCTATGCCAAAACACGGGAGGAGCTTTATGACAAGGAACTGGACACACTGTCACAGGTGGATGATGACCGGCAGCGGAGAAAATCACCTACGGTGGCGGACTACTGCGAAAAGTGGCTGGTGATGCAGTCCGCCCATGTACGCACAACGACGCTGACAGATTATAAGTCTAAGGTACGTCGAAACATCATCCCGTACCTTGGAGATAAGAAGATCGCAGAAGTGACTCTGGATGATATTCAGCTTGCCCTTGTGCCGGTTTCCAAAAAATCCGCTTCGGTATATAAGTCGGTCATCGTGATCTATAAGTGCATTTTCCGGGCAGCAGAGGAAAGCCGGATCATCAAAAAGAATCCCACGGTGTACCTGTCCCCAAAGGGAGGCGGCATACCGCAGGCGGAAAAACAGCCTTTGACAGACGAACAAGTACAGCGGCTGTTGGATGCGGTCCGTGGATTGCCACCCTATGTCTTTATCATGCTGGGGCTATACGCCGGTTTGCGGCGGGAAGAAATTCTCGGACTGCAATGGGATTCGGTCTACTTGGACAGCGAAGCGCCGTATTTGGCTGTACGCAGAGCGTGGCACACGGAGCACAACCGGCCTGTTGTTTCAACGGAGCTGAAAACAGCTGCCGCAAAGAGAAATATCCCCCTACCGGATCATCTGGCGGCTTGTCTGAGAGAAGCAAAAAGAAATTCAACCTCGGATTATGTTGTGGCGAATCGGGACGGCGGACCGCTCAGCTATACGCAGTTTAAGCGGCTCTGGCAATATGTTGTGACCCGGACGGCAAAGCCGAGGATCGCCCGCAAGCAAGTGGACGGGAAATATGTGAAGTATATGCTTTACCCGGAGCTGGGAGAAAAGGCACGGAATAACGGCCATGTGGTGTATAGTCTGGACTTTGAGGTGACGCCGCATTTGCTGCGGCATACCTATATCACCAACCTGATCCATGCCTCCGTCGATCCCAAGACGGTACAGTATTTGGCAGGTCATGAAAACAGCAGGATCACCATGGACATCTACGCCAAGGTGAAATACAATCGACCTGACGATGTGGTAAAGGCTATGACCAGCGCCTTCGCTGAATGGGACGCTTCATAAATCGAGGCGGCCACACAGCATTAAACTAAAAAGAATGTTAAATGTAAAGGCAACCGGGCAGTCACTTAGGACAGCCCGGTTGCCTTGATTTCACATAGATTCATTATAGATAGTTGATGGGAATAACACGGTCATTGCCCTTCAGTGTGATAAGCCTGTCATAAAGGCAAATCACTCCACCCGGGCCACGCTTTGTGCCGGGAATCTTGTCGAGCAAATCGAATGCATCCATATCCTTCTTCTGTGGATCCGCATGTTTTTTCATTTCGAGAGGATACAGTGTTCCGTTTTCTTCAATCACCAGATCGATCTCGTTCATATCTTTGTCGCGGTAGAAATACAGCGGCGGTTCAACGATTCCCTTGTTATAATAACTCTTAATGACTTCGGCGATCACGAAGCTCTCAAAGAAAGCACCGGCCATAGCGCCGTTTTTCAAAACATCCGGCGTATTCCACCGCGTAAGGTAGGCGGCCAGCCCAGTATCTAAGAAATACAGCTTTGGAGTCTTTACTGCACGCTTGGTAATGTTGTTTGAGTATGGCTTCAACAGATAAACGATGTTGGAGGCTACGAGAATCGAAAGCCATCGTTCCGCCGTCGGCTGACTGATCCCGACATCCCGTGCCATAGAGGCAAGGTTGACGAGCTGCCCGGTGGACGCTGCGGCAGCCGTCATAAAGCGAGTGAATTTCACGGTGTCCCCGATCTCGGACAGGTCACGGACATCCCGTTCAATATAGGTACGCACATAGGCGCCATAAAACATCTGCCAATCAAAATCCGGATTCTCACAAAGCTCCGGCATAGAGCCGCGGTGGATCATCTTCCATACATCCTCGTATGGAATGTTGGCAAGCTGCTTTTTGCGCTCATCAAAATACGCATCCGTCGGCAGAAACGGTGTGTCGTTGGAAACGCCGTACCGCTCACGCAAGGAAAAACCAAGCAGAGTTACCAGCCCGATTCTGCCAGACAGCGATTCGCTGACGCCCTTCATCATTTGAAACTGCTGAGAGCCACACATGAAAAACTGCCCTTTTTTATGCTCCCGGTCTATAAGCATCTTGATCTGAGAAAACAATTCCGGTGCCTTCTGGATTTCATCAACAAATACCGGAGGCGGATTGTCTTTGAAAAAGGTGCCGCTTTGCTCCTGTGCTGTCGCACGGATGATCGGATCGTCGAGAGCTGCATAGTTCATCCCTTCCGTAATGCGCTGAAGCATGGTGGTTTTTCCGACCTGCCGCGGGCCGGCAACAAGGATCGCACCAAACATTTTGGAAAGCGTATTCACCGTTGCTTCTGCGTGCCGTTTGATATATTTCATAAAGCCCCTCCTTTCGGCTGATTTAATATCCGATATTATTGTAGCCTGATTTCTCGAAAAAATCAACCGGTTTCCCAAAACTTTTTGATTTTACTGTTTGTACGGTCTGACGAAAAATACACGAGTGGTGCTTTCGCTGAATGGGACGCTTCATAAATTAAGCTATACACGCTAAGGGCGGGGAAGAAATTCCTCGCCCTATTTTCATGCCGGTTTGTACCTTTGCGGCCAACACTGATTTCTGGTAAAACGGATATGTCCCCGCAAATACATAACGCCAAGAAAGGAAGAGCAATATGGCAAAGAAAAAGCAAAACATACCGTCATACGGCACAATCGAGATCAACGGTGTCACCTATTTCCGTACCAGGATCACTGACGCCGACGGCAAACGGGTTCCCCTTTATGCTTCCACCTGTGAGGAGCTGTACAAGAAGGAGCAGGACGCACGGCAGCAGGTACAGGACATCCTTTTTCGGAGGCAAAACCCAACCGTAGAAGATTACTGTGAAAAGTGGCTGCTGATGCGCTCGGCAACTGTAACGCAGGATACTTTACGAAATTATAGGGCGCAGATGTATAAGTACATCATCGATCCTCTTGGGGATATGTATCTTTCCGATGTGACGGCCGATGACATCAAGCTGGCACTTGTTCCTGTGTCCAAAAGAGCAAAGCACACCTTTGATACCGTCAATATGCTCATCAAAAGCGTGTTTTACTCGGCGGAGCGCAGTGAGGTCATCGACTACAATCCTGCCGCTAAAATCTGTGCCAAGGGCGGTGTACCAAGTAAATCGATGGATGCCCTAACGGATGAGCAGACAAAGACCCTGGTAGATACAGTCAAGGCACTGCCTCCGTATGTGTTTGTCATGCTCGGCCTGTATGCTGGCCTGCGGCGTGAGGAAAGTCTTGCTTTGCAATGGGACTGTGTGTTTCTGGATGTGCCGACCCCATACATTTCTGTCCGGCGTGCATGGCGAGGCAGCCGCCGGACAGAGCCAGAGATTTCTACTGTATTGAAAACTCCGGCATCCAGAAGGGATATTCCCATTCCAAAGTGTTTGGTGGAGTGCCTGCGAGAGGCAAAGCAATCTTCCCATTCTTCCTTTGTGATTTCAAATCGTAAGGGCGGCCCCCTTTCTGAGGGGGAATTTGTGGGTGTTTGGTACCATGTCAAAAGTCACACCGCAGGAGAGAAAATCAGCTACAAGTATGTGAACGGAGAACACATCCGTTATATGACCTACCCCATTCTCGGAAGCCATCGGGAAGGCTTCCCAAACCATGTGTATAGTCTGGACTTCCATGTAACCCCGCACCAGCTCCGGCACACCTACATTACAAATCTTTTGTATATGGGCGTAGACCCCAAAACCGTTCAATATCTCGCCGGGCATAAAAATAGCAAAACAACTATGGACATTTATGCAAAAATCAAGTATAATAAACCTCAGGAACTTCTCCCTGTCATAAACGCAGCATTACGGCCTGTCGCAATGTCTTGAAAATACCCGTTTTTAACGATGTTTTCTGTTAATGCACGGGCTAAGTCCAGTTGCGACATCCTCAAAAATGTAGGAATATCAATGGAAATTGGGATTTTTTCAGCCCAATACGGCCTCAAAGCCGCTCGTCGCGCTCCGCAGTTCAGCAAGCGCTGATCGAGACTTCAAAATGCACAAAAGCCCTGGAAACTCAACGGTTTCCAGGGTTTTTCTTTTTTGATTCCGCTGTTCCCCTTTGAGGAAATTTGATGCTCTCTATCCCATTTTTAATGGGTTAACCATAGGGGAAAATCGGGTTTGGAGCGATGAATGGGTTAAAAAATAGGGGAAAATCCTCCTCCATTTTGACCCTTTAAGGTGCACACTTAGAGGCAATTTTTTCCTCTCGGTATCTTTGTTTTGCTTTGAATCCTTTAGGCGAAGTTTATTCCCGTTTATACCATATACGAATGGTTGAGGCCCGGTTACCCATTGCGGTAGCCGGGCCTTTTTTGCGCGGGGATGAAAAAACGATTGACATTCTCAAAAATAAGAATATAATAGAATCGTAGAACAATAAAAGGGGAGAGCACCATATGGAATTGGCGGAGATCGTCATGAATCCCGTGCGGCAGCGGATCTTTCAGTATCTGCTGCTTCACGAAACCGGCACGGTCAAGGAGATCCGGAAGGCCCTGCCGGATGTTCCCGGCGCCAGCCTGTACCGGCACATGAAGCTGCTGACGGAAAGCGGCATTCTCACGGTGGTGGGGGAGAACCGCATCCGCGGCACGGTGGAGAGCATTTACAGCCTGAACAAAAGCGCCCTGGAGATCGACGACGACGGCACGGCGGTGCAGACGGCGCTGCTGGGCCTCAGCGCCTCCTTTGCCAGATATTTTTCCGGCGGCGGGGCCGACCCCAGGCGGGATATGCTGCTGATGACCACCTGCACCCTGACCCTGACGGATGAGGAATTCACCGGCTTTCTGACGGAGATCAACCAGACGGCCCTGAAGTATATGGACATCGGCGTGAAGGAAGGGAGCCGTCAGCGACAGATCACGCTGATCTCCTCCCCCACAGACGGGCCGGGGAGCCGGTGAAACGAGAGAAAGGACGAACGATCATGGTAATTGCATTATTCGGAGACAGCTGCACGGGGAAATCCACCATCGCGGCGGCGCTGGCCCCGTCGCTTTCCGCGGAGGTTTTCAGCGGAAAGGACTATCTGAAGCTGGCCAAAAGCGAAAGCGTGGCGGCGGCCCTGTTCCAGAAGAAGCTGCGCGGCGAGGAGACGATCCTCTACGTCATTTCCGAAAAGGACCAGCTGGCCCTGCTGCCGGAGGGCTGCGTCCGGGTGCTGGTGACGGCGGGCCTTGCCACCATCAAGGAGCGGTTTGCCGCGCGGATGCACGGGAATCTGCCCGCCCCGGTGGCCGCTATGCTGGAGCGGAAATACGGCCGGTTTGAGACGGAGGCCCACGACCTGCGGGTGGACACGGACGCCGTTTCGGCGGAGGAAGCTGCCAACGAAATCCGACTGCTGCTGAATAGAGGAGAACGAGATGCTCAGAATTGAACATTTATCCAAGGCCTACGGCGAGAAAAAGGCCGTGGACGACCTAAACCTGCACATCGCCCCGGGGGAGATTTACGGCTTCATCGGCCACAACGGGGCGGGCAAGACCACCACCCTGAAATCCGTGGCGGGTATCCTGCAATTCGACCAGGGGGAAATCTATGTAGACGGCAAGTCCATCCGGACCCAGCCGCTGGAGTGCAAGCGGACCTTTGCCTACATCCCGGATAACCCTGACCTGTACGACTACATGACCGGCATCAAATATCTGAACTTTGTGGCGGACATCTTCGGCGTCAGCGCTGCCGACCGGCAGGACCGCATCCGCCAATACGCCGGTCTTTTCGAGCTGACGGAGGACCTGGCCCAGCCCATCGCCGCCTATTCCCACGGCATGAAGCAGAAGCTGGCCATTATCTCCGCCTGGCTGCACCGGCCCAGGCTGATCCTCATGGATGAGCCCTTCGTGGGCCTGGACCCCAAGGCGGCCCACCTGCTCAAGGGGATGATGCGCCAGGTCTGCGATGAGGGCGGGGCCATCTTCTTCTCCACCCATGTGCTGGAGGTGGCGGAAAAACTCTGCGATAAGGTGGCCATCATCCAGGGCGGAAGGCTGATCCGCTCCGGCACCATGGAGGAGGTCAAGGGCGACGACTCCCTGGAGGACGTGTTTCTGGAGCTGGAGGGCGAATCATGCTGAAGCTCTTGCTGAAAAAGCAGCTGTTTGAGATTTTCCGGTCCTATTTTTACGACGCCAAGAAGAACAAGGCCCGCTCCCGGCTGGCCACGGCCCTGTATATCGGGCTGTTCGTCCTGCTGATGGCGGGCATCCTGGGCGGCATTTTCACCCTGCTGGCGGTGAAGCTCTGCGGGCCGCTGGCGGCGGCGGGCCTGGATTGGCTCTATTTTGCGCTGACGGGCGGGATCGCCGTGCTGCTGGGAGTCTTCGGCAGCATATTCAACACCTACGCGGGGCTGTACCTGCCCAAGGATAACGACCTGCTGCTGTCCATGCCGGTTCCGGTGTCCAGCCTGGTGGCGGCCCGGCTGTCCGGGGTGTATCTGATGGGCCTGATGTACTCCGCCGTGGTGATCCTTCCGGCGGTGATCATCTATTGGGTCACCGTGGGGGTCACGGCGTCCGCCGTTCTGGGCGGACTGGTGCTGACCCTGCTGATCTCCCTGGCGGTGCTGGTGCTCTCCTGCGCTCTGGGCTGGGTGGCGGCAAAAATCAGCCAGAAGCTCCGGAACAAGAGCCTCGTCGTCGTGCTGGCCTCGCTGGTGTTCATCGGCCTGTATTACTTCGTCTATTTCAAGGCCCAGAGCGTCCTTCAGGACCTGCTGGCCAACGCCGGGACCTACGGCGCCCAGATTCGGAGCCGGGCCTATCCCCTGTACCTGTTCGGCAGCGTGGGCACGGGCAGCGGGGCGGCCATGCTGGCGGTCACGGCGGCGGTGGCGGCGCTGTGCGGCCTGATGTGGGTGCTGCTCTCCCGCAGCTTCCTGCATATCGCCACCTCCACCGGGAAAACCGCCCGCCGGACGTACCGGGAGACTGCCCTGCGGCGGCGCAGCGTGGACGGGGCGCTGCTGCACCGGGAGCTGGCGCATTTTGCCGCCAACCCCGCCTATATGCTCAACTGCGGCCTGGGGACCTTCCTGATGCCCATTTGCGCCGCCGCCGTGCTGTGGAAGGGCGGCAGCCTCTTTGCCATGCTGGACGCCCTGTTTGCGGATACCGAGGGCAGCGTCCCGGTGATGCTGTGCGTGCTGCTGTGCGGCCTGGCGTCCATGAATCTCATGACGGCCCCCTCCGTGTCCCTGGAGGGAAAGAGCCTGTGGCTCATGCAGTCGCTTCCGGTGGAGCCGTGGCAGGCCCTTCGGGCGAAGCTGCGGATGCAGGTGCTGCTGACGGTCCCGCCGCTGCTGCTTTGCGCGGTGTGCGCGGCCATCGTCTATCCCCTGGGCCTGGTGAGACTTCTGGTCATGGCGGTGTTTGCCGCGTCCTATGCCCTGCTGGGGGCCCTGGCGGGCCTGACCCTGGGGGTCAAAATGCCGGTGCTGACCTGGACCGACCAACTGATGCCCATCAAGCAAAGCGCGCCGGTGATGCTGACCCTGTTCGGCGGCATGGGCTACACGATCCTGCTGTTTGCGGGCTTCCTGCTGCTGCCCGGCTGGCGGCTGGGCTTTGCCGGATACGCAGCCTGCTTCGCGGCGGCCAACCTGCTGCTGTGCGCGGTGCTGCACCGGTGGCTGCGGAAAAAGGGCGCGGCGCTGTTTGCCGCCCTGTGACGGGGCCGGTTCCCGGCTTGACTTTTCCGGAGGAATTGCTATAATACCGCTAACTAATACTTGTTAGTGGGGTGCGATGATGAAGCAGGAGGACACGAAGCAGAGAATTCTGGACAAGGCCTTGGAGCTTTTTTCCGCCCGCGGCTATGACGCTGTCAGCGTGGGGGAAATTGCAGAGGCGGTGGGCATCAGGGCTCCCTCGCTCTATAACCATTTTCCGGGCAAGCAGGCGATTTTTGACGCCATTGTGGAGTCCACGGCGGCGCAGTATGAGGCGGACACCGGCAGGCTTGACATCCATGTGCAGAGCGCGTCCCGGGATATCCCGGTTTTTGCGGAGATCACCGAGGACGTGCTTTATGAGAAGGTGCGGCAGATTTTTGCATACTCCCTTCATAATGAGCAGATCAGCCGCTTTCGCCGCATGATGACCATCGAGCAGTTTCGCTCGCCGGAGCTGGCCGCCCTGTATTCCGGGCGCTATGTGGACCGGGTGCTTGCCTATCACGCCGGTATCTTCCGGGCGCTGATGGCGTCCGGCGAGATCGCGGCGGAGGACCCGGACACGCTGGCCATGCTGTATGTGGCCCCGGTGCTGACCCTGATCGGCATCTGCGACCGCCAGCCGGAGCGGGAGGGCGAGTGCCTGGAAAAGCTGCGGCAGCATGTGACGCTCTTTTTCCGGTTGGTCCATGGCGGAAACAACCGGGAGATATAGGGATGGAAAGCCAAACCCTCCGGCGGGGCCGGAGGGTTTGGTTTTCCATTGGAAGGGCGTTTGACATTCCCGGGGCCATGTGTTACAATTTGGTTACAAGTATTTATTAAAAGGAGAAGTGTTATGTCTGAGGTTAAAAAGGGCAACGGCCTTGTTTATAAAAATCATCCCCTGCGCCGCGTTGACAACCTGATCTATTACGGCAGTATGGCCGACAAGTATATCGTCCTGCTGCAGATCCTGGACACCAAGAAGGAGCAGGACATGGACGTGGCCACCCGGGTGTCCGTCCAGCTGCAGATGACCGACCCCGACCTGAAGTCCCGGGATCGGGTGGTGAAGAAGTCCGAGAAGGACAGCCTTTACGCCGCCATGGACGTGGGCTGCATCTGGCTGGAGCGCGCCCTGGCCGGCAAGTAAGCCGATTTATCCACACCCGATAAGGAGTCCTGTTCATGAAGCTCAGCCGCAAGGCGGCTGCCGCTGTGCTGGCGGCGGCCCTGACCCTGTCCCTGTGCGTCATCTCCGCGCTGCCCGGCGGGCAGCCCCGGATGGACGCCATGACCTATAACATCGACATCCTGCCTGCCCGGGACCTACGCCCGGTGGTAGACGGCCCGGAAACGGAGGCGGACTACACGCCCCCGGCCCAGGCCATCCACACTGCCGCCCAGAAGGATGAGGCAGCTGCGGAGGCTTCCGCTGAAGTGCCTGCGCCGGAGGCTCCTGCCCGGGAGAAAACCGAAAGCGCCGCTCCCGCTCAGCCTGCCCAGCCCGCCTCCTCCACGTCCGTTCTGGCCGTGGGCGTCACGGCGGACAGCGTCCGCCTGCGGGCCGCCGCCAACACCGGCAGCGCCATTCTGGCGGAGCTGAACCGGGGCACCGCCGTGTCCATCCTGGGCCGCCAGGACGGCTGGTACAAGGTGAATTATGACGGAAAAACCGGCTATATGTCTGCGGACTATGTGACGGCCCGGTCCTCTGCCGGTGACCTGCGCTGCGTGGCCCGGGTCATCTCCGACGGGCTGAATCTGCGCAGCGGGGCCGCCGCCTCCGGCGCGGTGCTGGCCACCGTCTCCCGGGGCGAATATGTGGACGTGTCCGGCTTTGAAAACGGCTGGTTCCGGGTGCAGTACAGCGGCAAAACCGGCTATATGTCCGGGGATCACCTGACCCTGGCCGCCGCCCGGCCTGCCGCCCCCGCCCCTGCGCCTGCTGCCCCTACCACGCCTGCTGTCCCTGCCTCCGGCACCGGGGCGGAGATCGCCGCCCTGGCCCGGTCCTTTGTGGGCAAGGCCCCCTATGTATACGGCGGCGCAGGCCCCTCCGGCTTCGACTGCTCGGGCTTCACCATGTATATCTATGGCCAGTTCGGCATCCGCCTGCCCCACGGGGCCACGGACCAGATGCGCTACGGCGCCGCCGTGGACCGCAGCCAGCTGCAGCCCGGGGACCTGATCTTCTTCCACGACGACTACTATTCCTCCAGCACCGCCTCCCACTGCGGCATCTATGTGGGCAACGACCAGTTTGTCCACGCCTCTACCTATGGCAGCGGCGGCGTCCTGCTGACGGCGCTGAACGGCAATCCCTACTACTCCGCCCACTATATCGCCGCCCGGCGCATGGGCTGAAACGATACATATTAAAAACGGTCCCCGCCGAAGCGGGGACCGTTTTTTGTTCTGCTTTCACTTGTCGGCGTCATGGTGGGGGAAATCGTCCAGAAGCATCTGCCGCAGATGACGGCCTGCCGGAGGAAAAAGCCCTTGAAAAAGCCGCGTGTGAAATCACCCTTATATCGCGTTTTTACCTCCCAAATACGGCAAAAAGCTGTGTCAGAAATGGCACAGCTTTTTGCCGCTTTTTTTGGAAGGAGCGGTACGTTTCGCTCCGTGAGAAAGCCTTGACTTTCAAGGCTGCTTTTTTTATAATCTTTGCATAAGAAAGGCGTGATCTATCGTGAATGCTCAGATAATCTGCATCCTGTTTTCCGTTCTCCTGGTGCCGTTCAACCTGCTCTGCACCCACTGGATGACCCAGGAGGCCGTGCATCTGACCGGGATGACCTATATGGAATTCAAAGAAGCCACCTCCGGCATCAGTGCGTCGTCCGTTAGAAGAAAGCGGAACTGGTGGTACTACGTCCACTTCTTCAACGAGTACAGCGCCAACCCGGAAAAGTCCATCTGCTTTATGCGGATGCACGTGGCGGCGGTCCTCCCCAGCGTGGCGGCCATGTACCTCTTGGCCCGGGTGTATGCCAGCCCGGACCGGGTGTCCTTCGCCATGACCGGCAACTGCATCCTGCTTGCCGTCAACCTGGTTCTGGCCGCCGGGGGCGCGCTCTACAGGCGGGGCCATCCCCTGGACCCCGTTGCGGCGGAGAAGCTTCGGGAAAAGCACCAGGCGGAGCGGGCATACAGCCGGGCGCACCTGGGGCAGATGACGGCTCGTGTCGCCGTGCCGGTGGGCGTCCTTCTGGCGGTCCTGTATATCTTTGGAAGCGGCGCGGCCTCCGGACGGACGGAAACGCCGGACCCGGTACATTTTGCGCAGATTCTGCAGGAAAAGGGGTACGAAACGGCGGACGTATCCCTGACCTATGGACGGATCGACCGGAACAAGCTCACCCAGGCCATCGCCGGGGCAAAGGGCGGCAGTCGGGTGGAATGCTATCGCTACGCCGACGATAAAACGGTGGACCTGGTGTATAACCAGATATCCTATGAGACAGCCCCGGACCTGGAGCCCAGGGCGCGGGAAAGTCACGAGACTACCCTCTCAGGCGGCGGCAAGATGTTCACCATAGTGGCGGACGGCGTGTACTATCTGGTGCTGTTCCGGGGTGACACGCTGATTTATGCCTGTTCGCCGGATTCTCTGACGGAGATCAACGAAATTCTGGCGGAGACCGGCTATCTGCGGAGGTAAGGGAACATGAAAGCACTGCCAAAACACTGCCTGCCGCACCATGCGGTGCTCCTGCTGGTCTATCTGTCCGCGCTTTTTCTTACAAGCCGCGCGGCCAACCTGCCCAACCTGTTTTACATGGCCTTCAACGGCCTTGTGCTGGGGCTGAGCGCCGCCTATATGCGCTGGGACTTTGACACGGACCTCTTCAGGCTGAAGCGGACTGCCGCCAACGTGGTCCGGCAGGTTCTGACGGGACTGGGGTTGGGGTGCCTGCTGGCGATGGTTTTCGCGGGCGTCGCCATGCTGTTCGAGGACATTTCGCTGTTTCCCCGGCTGGGCATACAGAATGCCGCCGGCTTCATCCTGGTGCAGATGATCGTTGCATTGGCTGAGGAGGCGTATTTCAACTACTACCTGTACGACACCCTGATGCGGTTGTTCAGAGGGAAAGCCGTGTGGAGCATGGCGGCTGCGGCCGCGCTGTTTGCCGGGGTACACTGGGCGATGAACGGCAGCGTGAAGCAGGTGGTCATCGCCTTTGCCTTCCGGCTGGCCGCCCTGCTGGTCCGGCAGATAATCCGCCGGGACAACGCCTTTTACATCTGCGCCGGGATGCACTTTTTCTATAACCTGATGGTATTTTTTGTGATTTCCATCTGATGGAGGAGCACAGGCTCCACTGGTACGAAGCATAAGATCCTGTATGATAAGGCTCTGTTTCAGCGGGAAATGGAGGTGCTGATGGAGCGAAGCAAGGAGGCATAAGAATTAGGAATGTGGAGAAAACAAAATAGAAAATTTTCGCTTTATTTCCGAATCATGGGCTTAGTGATGCTAATCGTGGGCATCGGCCTGATTGTCGACGGAATCGGCAATTATGTTGATCAATCCCGCCAGAAGGACTGGATCACTACATCGGCCACGGTCACAGATGTCTCCAGCGAAGAAGGCAGTTCCTCGTCACTACATAACAGCCACATTACCTACTACATCATGACATATGAGTATGTCGTGGACGGGAAAACCTATACGGGCAGCACAGGACGTATGTCATCACCCCGCCTGGTCGGTGATACCATTACCGTGAAATACGACCCGGAAATGCCGGAAGAGAACACGGCGATTCTCTCTCCCAATACCCGTGATCTGGTGGTACTTCTGATTTTGGGAACGGCCATCGCAGTGGTGGGCTTTTTCCTCTCTGGGGGGGTGGAGCTGTTTCGCAATCTCCTGCGAAAGAAGCACACTGAGGAGCCGAAGGAATCGGTCCCGAAGACAGATATAGGGTTTGATTCAACGGCCATTGCAAAGATCCCGGCAAAGCAGTGGGTTCCCCGACTTGCGGCTTGGCTTCTTGCGTTCGTTGCCGTTATCCTTTTCGTGAAATTTTTCCTTACGTCGGGAGCTGCGGACTTGGATGAGTTCCGCAATGCCGCAGTGGCGACCGGCTACACCGCTGTGGACTCCACGGAGGACGTTCGCCAGAGATGGGGCGTCGGGTCCATGTTGATCCGCTCTGTTTCCGTGCATGAGGACTCCTTGCGGTTAGACTTCTGTAGGCTGGATTCCGCAGACGGCTGCCGCCGCATCTATGCTGCTGCGACCCTCCCAATCACCGGTGAGGTGACGGAGAGCAATACCGCTGCTCGTCAGATCTATGCCGTGGACAGCCCCACGAATTTCGCAGCAAAGATCCGTAGCGGCAGGATGATGCTTTATGTGTATACTACGCAGGAGGATAAGGCCGATGTGCTTGCGTTTCTGGAATCTGTGGGCTACTGGGGCAAATAAGAAAGCGGGAAATTTACCACTGCAGACCTACAAATCCTAATGTCAAAGTAATTGGAGGAGCTATGAAGAGGTTCAAGGGCTTTAATCCCATGCTGTTTGCGGCGGCGGTGATCTTTCTCTGCGTCACGGTCTATAGCCTGGTCAGCAATGTCACCGTCTATGTGCGGCAAAGGAACTGGCCGGTCACCACGGCGACGGTGATCGACGTGGCCGAAAACGGAAAAGAATACAACATCACCTACCAGTACGAGGCCCGGGGCAACGTTTACACCGGGAAGCTGCACCGGGTGCGCTTGCGCTACGGCTTCGGGGAGACCCTTGCCGTCCGGTATGACCCCGACGCGCCGGAGAAGTCCGTCCGGCAGGGGGTCATGACCCGCCGGTCGCTCCTGACGCAGGCGGGGCTATCGGTGGTTTTCTGCCTGGTGGGGTACTGCCTGATCCGGCGGGCCCTGCCCCAAAAGGAGCCGGAGGAGAGCGCTCCGGAGCGGCCCGCCCCCAAGACACCGGCCCGAAAATCCCGGCCCGCCGAAGGAACCGTCAGCGCGGCGGAGGTCCGGCAGGCCGAGGACCGGGTTTTCCGGGAGGTGTGCCAACTGGTGCGGGACGTCCAGGAAAAGCACCCGTCCGTGGGATACGCGGTGCGGCTGGAGCGGTCCGCCCCGCTGGAGGCGGCGGGCTATGCACCAGCCCGCTACGAAGCCTGGCTCATCGTCTCCCTGGCCCGGAACCGGACGATTCTGGAAAGCGGCCCGGACACCGGGGAGTGGCCCGACGCCCGGGACAGGATCACCCGCATCAGAGGCGGGAAGCTGACGGTCTCCGACGACTATGGCTGGCTTTCCCGGGAGCTGGAGGCCATCACCGCCGACTATGAGGCCGGGCCCGACGCCTATGCCGAGAACAAACCGGCCTCCGATGAGATGCTGCGGGAGGCCTGCCGGGTGGAGTGGATCGGATAAGCGGCAGAGCAAAAAAAACTCCCGGCGCGGGTGTCCCGCGCCGGGAGTTGATATTTTCTTGCTGTCAGCTTTTGCCGTGAATTTCCGCGCCGCACTTGGGGCAGGTGATGACGATGCGGCCCTTGCCCCGGGGTACCCGGCACACCGTGCGGCAGTTGGGGCAGGTGAAATACTTGTGCTCCTTGTCCCGGCTGCGGGACAGGGCCTGCCGCAGGGGATAGACCACCTTGTTCATATAAGCCGCATTCTCTGCCCGGCGCTTGGACAGGTTCTTGGAAAACATGCGGAACACCATCCAAATGGTCAGCACCATGGCCACCGCCGACAGAATGCTGTAGGCCACCTGGTTCCGGACAAAGAGGTTGACCACGTCCAGAATAATGGCCGCCCAGAGGGTCACGAACCCCAGCTGGTCCACGCCGTTGCGCCCATACATGAACCGGGCCAGGGAGTTGCCAATTTTTTGGAAGAAATTCATACGAGCGCCTCGTTCTGCAAAAAAATGAGGTCCTTCCGGAAAAGGACGCACTTATTCTACAGGAATCTGCCGCAAACGTAAAGCCTTTCTTTGCAAAATTCACAGAATGGACATGATTTTTTCCGCCGCAGGCCTCTGGGACCGGGGAATCGGCCCTTTTCCTCGTTGCAATCTGCCGGGGGGATTGGTATAATGTATGTGTATTCTTTTGCCCAATTGAGGGCCGGCGAACCGCCGGCCCCCTATCTGAAAAGCGGCGGCCGGCGTCTCCTGCGGGGCGGGAGGGCTGCGCCGGACTGGCCGGAGAGCTTCCGGTCCCGGGCCGCTTGAGCCATCCTATGCCGTCTGCCGCCGCCCCGTCACCCTGCTGATTGAAAGGACCGATTCTCATGATCAAAATTTCCCCCTCTATCCTGTCTGCGGACTTTGCGTATCTGGCCCGGGACATTCAGGCCATCTCCACTGCGGATTACGTCCATGTGGACGTGATGGACGGCCTGTTCGTGCCCAACATCTCCATCGGCATCCCGGTGGTGAAGTGCATCCGTCCGGTGACGGACCTGCCCCTGGACGTGCATCTGATGATTCAGGAGCCGGTGCGCTATGTGGACCAGTTCTGCGACGCCGGGGCGGACATCGTCACCTGCCATGTGGAGGCCGACACCCAGGAGAACATCCTGGCCGCCATCGACAAAATCCACGCCAAGGGCAAGAAGGCCGGCGTGGTGGTGAAGCCCAGGACCCCTGCCAGCGCCGTGCTGCCCTTTATCGACCGGGTGGAGATGATCCTGGTGATGACGGTGGAGCCGGGCTTCGGCGGCCAGAAGTTCATGGCCGACATGATGCCCAAGGTGCAGGAGATCCGCCGGTACATCGACGCCATGAACCCCGGCTGCGAGCTGGAGGTGGACGGCGGCGTGGACCCCGCTACCTGCAAGATCTGCGTGGCCAGCGGCGCAAACGTCCTGGTGGCCGGGTCCGCCGTGTACAAGGCGGCGGACATTCCCGCCCGCATCCGGGAGCTTCGGGGCTGATGCGGCCCGATTTCACTTGAAAAGGAAGATACTATGGAATTTTTTCCCGCCCCTCTTGAAAATCTGGTGGAGCAGTTTGCCCGGCTGCCGGGCATCGGCTCCAAGTCCGCCCAGCGGCTGGCCTTTCATGTGCTGAACCTGCCCCAGGACCAGGCCCGGGCCTTTGCCGACGCCATTCTGGAGGCCAAGCGCAGCGTGACCCTGTGTCCCGTGTGCCAGAACCTCACCAGCGGGGGCCTGTGCCCCATCTGCGCCTCGCCCAAGCGGGACGAGAGTACCATCTGCGTGGTGGCGGACCCCCGGGATGTGGTGGCCATCGAGCGCAGCCGGGAGTATAACGGCCGGTACCATGTGCTGCACGGGGTGCTGTCCCCCATGAACCATGTGGGCCCCGACGATCTGCAGATCAAGTCCCTGGTGGACCGGGTGGCCCAGGGCGGCATTCAGGAGGTCATCATGGCCACCAATCCCGACACCGAGGGGGAGACCACCGCCATGTACCTGGCAAGGCTCTTAAAGCCCTTCGGGGTAAAGGTTACCCGCCTGGCCTACGGCATCCCCGTGGGCGGCCACCTGGAATTTGCCGACGACGCCACGCTGATGCGTGCCCTGGAAGGCAGGCGGGAGCTATGAAGCGTGTATGCTGCGCCGTGCTGGCGGCGCTTCTGCTGTGCCTTTCCGGCTGCGGCGTCCAATCGGAGCCGGAACAGCTGAGCCTGTTCGCCATGGACACCTATATGACCCTGGCCGCCTACGGAGACAAGGCTTCGGAGGCCCTGGCCGCCTGCGGCCAGGAGCTGAACCGCCTGGACGGGACCCTGTCCCGGACCCGGGAGGGAAGTGAAATCTATACCCTGAACGCCCAGGGCAGCGCCGATGTGTCCCAGGAGACGGCGGACCTGATCTCCGCCGCCCTGACCCTGAGCCAGGCCACCGGCGGGGCCTTTGACCCCACCGTTGCCCCGCTTGTGACCCTTTGGGGCATCACCACCGACAGCCCCCGGGTACCGCAGCAGACGGAGATCGACGCTCTGCTTCCCCTGGTGGGGACGGAGCACGTGACCCTGGAGGGTACCCGCGTCACCCTGGATGAGGGCTGCGCCATGGACCTGGGCGGCATCGCCAAGGGCTACGCTTCCGACCGGCTGGCGGACATCTTCGCCCAATACGGGGTGGACAGCGCCCTGGTGAGCCTGGGGGGCAACGTGTACGCCCGGGGCGCAAAGCCAGGAGGCCAGGCCTGGAGCGTGGCGGTGCAGCACCCGGAGCAGGAGGGCTATGCCGCAATGCTGTCCCTGAGCGACGCCTTCGCCGTTACCTCCGGCGGCTATCAGCGGTATTTCACCGGCCCCGACGGAACGGTGTATCAGCACATTCTGAGCCCCAAGACCGGCTGGCCGGTGCAGGGGGACCTGCTGTCCGTCACCATTGTGGCAGACAGCGGCACCATGGCCGACGCTTATTCCACCGCCCTGTATGTCATGGGTTTGGCGGCGGCGGAGGACTTCTGGCGGCAGACCGGGGGCTTTGACATGGTGCTCATCTCCAAGGACGGCCGGGTTCTGTATACCCCGGGCCTGGCGGACCGGCTGACGGAAGTTGAGGGCAGCGGCTATGCGTATGCGTCCATCGAGTCCTGAGCTCCGGCCCACCTGGTGGGACGGACTGGCGGCGGCCATTGTGGCGGCCCTGGCCATTTTCACGGCGGCGTGGTATTACGGCGGTCTGGCCCGGTCCGGTCCGCTGACTGCCGCCATTGTCCACCGGGGGCAGGTGGTGCAGACCGTGGAGCTGGACCGCCTTACAGAGGAGATGACCGTCACCGTGGAGGGGGACTATCACCTGACCATCCTCCTGGACAGAGACGGCGTCCGGGTGGCGGAGAGCGACTGCCCGGGCCAGGACTGCGTCCACACCGGCACCATCACCCGGGCGGGACAGAGCATTGTCTGCCTGCCGGAGCAGGTGGTGGTGCAGCTGTCCGGCGGCGGCAGTGGCCCCGACGCGGTGCTGGGATAGGAGGGACGCCATGAAGATAACCACCCGCCAATTGGCGCTGTGCGCGGTGCTGACGGCCCTGGCCCTGGGCCTGAGCACCCTGGAAAACCTGTTTCCCGTGACGCTGGTGATCCCCCTGCCGGGGGTGAAGCTGGGCCTGGCCAACATCGTCACGGTGTTCGCCCTGTATCAGCTGGGGCCGCTTCCGGCCCTGTGCATCCTGGCGGCCCGGTGCCTGCTGGGCAGTCTCTTTGCCGGAAATGCCTCGGCTCTGCTGTTTTCCCTGCTGGGGGGAACGCTGGCTATGCTGGTGATGCTGGCGCTGTCCCGTCTGCCGGGTTTGTCGGTATACGGCGTGTCCATCGGCGGCGCGGCGGGCCACAACATCGGCCAGATGGCGGCGGCCCTGATCACCCTGGGCAACACCGCCGTGCTGGGATATCTGCCGTTTCTGCTGGCGGTGTCCCTGTTCACCGGAGCCCTGACGGGCTTCGTGTCGGCCCTGCTGCTGCGGGCCATCAGCCATGTGAAGCTATCACATTGAAGGAGAGCGGATAAATGGATAAGAAAGACGAGATCATCCTCCAGCAGCTGGACGTGATCCGCTCCATGACGGAGCGGAACCTGCGCAGCGTCAACAGCGATTTCTGGGGCACGCCCCTGTCCCCGGCGGAAAAGCTCGGGGAGAAGGCGGCCCCCAAGACCCCTGATAAGACCCCCGGCAGGGCCCCGGAGAAGAAGTCCGGCGGCCCGGAGCAGCCGTCGGAGGCCCCGGAGTCTCTGCCCAAGGAGGACATGAAGGACCTGCTGGCGGAGCTGGACGGCTACATCGGTCTGCAGACCGTCAAGGAGGAGGTCCACAACCTCATCAACATGGCCTCGGTGTATCAGCTGCGGCGGCAGCACGACCTGCCCACCACGGATATGTCCCTGCACCTGGTGTTCACCGGCAACCCCGGCACCGGCAAGACCATGATGGCCCGGATGATGGCCCGGATCTACCGCAGTCTGGACATTCTGTCCCGGGGCCAGCTGGTGGAGGTGGACCGCAGCGGCCTGGTGGCGGGCTATGTGGGCCAGACGGCTATCAAGACCCAGAAGGTCATCGAAAAGGCCATGGGCGGCGTGCTGTTCATCGACGAGGCCTACGCCCTGAACGGCCGGTCGGAAAACGACTTCGGCCAGGAGGCCATCGACACTATCCTCAAGGCCATGGAGGACCACCGGGACGACCTGGTGGTGATCGTGGCGGGGTACACGGACCTGATGGACCGGTTCATCCACTCCAACCCCGGCCTGGAATCCCGGTTCAACCGCTTCCTGCTGTTTGACGACTATACCACCGACGAGATGGTGGAGATCTTCCGGATGCAGTGCAAAAAGGGCTGCTATCAGCTGACGGAGGAGGCCCAGCCCCTGATCCGGGACTATATCGCCGAGGAATCGGCGGACGACAGCTTCGGCAACGCCCGGGGCGTCCGCAACCTGTTTGAGCACGTTCTGGTGGCCCAGAACAACCGCCTGGCCGCCATGGAAAAGATCACCCGGGAGGACCTGATGACCATCACCGCCGACGACGTCCTCCGGGCCCGGGGAAAGGTGGACTGACATGAAACGACTGACTGCGGGGCTTCTGGCCCTGATGCTGCTGGCGACCCTGCTGCCCGGCTGCGGGAAGAAGGAGCAGTGGAATGTGGATAACTTCTTCCTGTCCGACGACGGAACCACCTATTCCGTCAGCTATCGCCACGACGACGGCACGGAGGAGGTGGTGGCGGAGATGGGCAGCTATCCCCAGCCCCTGACCATCATCGCCGGGAAGCTGTACTATGTCCATGGCGGCAGCATGGTGGCCGTGGACCTGAAGGACCCCACCCAGCGCCAGACCCTCACGGAGCCGGGGCTGTCGGGGCTTTCCATCGGGTTTATCGACGACGGGGCGGTGTACTGCCCCCTGGCCACCGACACGGAGAAGTGCTATCGGGTGGCCCTGGACCTGTCCGAGTGCACCCGGGTGGCCATCCCCCGGGAGCAGCGGCCCACGGACTATGACGCCCTGCTGGACCAGATCTATGCCGCCGTGGGAGCCATCGACAACCGCATGGCCCTGCGGACCCTGCGGGCCCGGTACTCCGAAACCGGCAGCCTGACCTCCCTGGAGATGACGGTCTGGTCCCTCCAGGAGGAGACGTATTCTCTGAACAGTTGGGCCGATGTACATGTATCCGTCCAGCGCAGCGGCAGCGGCTTCACCGTCACCGCCCAGGACCAGCACCGGCCCCTGCCCATGGATTCGGAAACCGTGGCGGCTATGCTGTCGGTGCAGCGGTTTGTCGAGACCGTGAAGGCCGTGGACAGCGCGGACCTGTGGACCAGCCAGAAAACCGGCCAGCCCCTGTACTATCAGCTGACCTATCACGCCTCGGAGTATGAGGCCGCCGTGGCGGCAGACGGAGGCGTACCCTGCCTGAACCCCGACGGCTCGGCGGCTCAGCTGCCCCAGGGGAGCCTGCTGGTGCTGGCCCAGTGCTATGACCGGGGTGACGCCAACATCGCCCTTACCGACAGCCAGGGCCTGACCACCGGCGCTCTGCGGGTCATCGTCCCTGCGGCGTAAATATGGACCCTCACGCCTGTACACCGATGCCGGAGGGCGGCATTCTTCTGGACCTGACGTCCTGCCGGGACTGGGGGATGGTGCAGGACGCCATCCGGCGGGCCTTCGGTTTCCCGGCTCACTACGGGGAAAACTGGGATGCCATGTGGGACTGTCTGACGGACCTGTTCTGGGTGACGGATGACCACCGCATCGTGGTTCGGGGCCTGGATGACCTGCCGCCGGACCTGCGGGCATATGCCGAACCCCTGCGCCAGGTGCTGGAGGACCTGCGGACCCGCTGTCCCCGTCTGCGGGTGACCTACTGCTGAAAAATGCCCCGGGGCCTGTTATGGGTCCCGGGGCATTTCCCTCTTCCCATTTTCAACGATATGTGGTATACTCTCTGGCGACAGGGGCCCGACCTGTCCAAGCGCCGCAAGGCGTTCGTTCGGCCCGGCGGGGCCGTTCTCTAAACAAAACATGGGAGGTACCACATGAAACACAAAAACACGCAAAAGCTGACCCTGGCCGCCATGACGGCGGCCGCCTACGCCGCGCTGTCCCTGCTGGGGGCGGTGTTCGGCCTGACCTTCGGCCCCATCCAGGTGCGCTTCTCCGAGGCGCTGTGCCTGCTGCCGTTCCTGTTCCCGGAAACCGCCTGGGGTTTGGGGGTGGGGTGCCTGATCGCCAACCTGTTCAGCCCCTATGGAGCCCTGGACATCGTGGTGGGGTCTTTGTCCACCCTGATCGCCGCCCTGCTGACCGCCCGGTGCCGCAGTCCCTGGACCGCGGCCCTGCCGCCGGTGGTGTGCAACATGGTGCTGGTGGGGGCCGTGCTGGCCTATGAGACGGCAGGCACTTCCGCCGCCTTCTGGCCGGCCTATGGGCTCAACGCCCTGACCGTGGGCCTGGGGGAGGCCGTCGCCTGCCTGGTGCTGGGGGTGCTGCTGGTGAAGCAGCTGCCGAAAATCCCCTATTTCCGGAACCGGCTTGCGTCATGATTTCAGCTTCTGTAATAAAATAAATGCTGGGGCCAGGCGGATGCCTGGCCCCAGCATTTATTATGAACCCAGCCTGCACAGGCTATCCGGCGGCGCAGTTGGTTGACGGAAAACCGGGGGTGTGGTACACTGAGGAGACTACTATAAAGCGAGGGATCATCATGGAAGAAACCAGGAGCTTCGGCTATATCTGCCCCAAATGCGGACGGGCGGTCATGGCCCGGCGCAGCGCCTTTTCCCTGGCGGCGGCCGCCGCCCATATCGAGTGCCCCTGCGGCCAGTCCGACATGCTCATCGAGACCGACGGCTCCCGCTTCCGCCTGTGGGTGCCCTGCGGCCTGTGCGGCGAAACGCACCAGGCCGAGTGCAGCGCCGACGCAGTGCTGCGGGGCCGGGGCATCGGCCTGGCCTGCCCCAAGACCAGGCAGATCTGCTGCTATGTGGGCCAGGAGGACCAAGTGTCCGCCCAGATGGAGCAGCTGGCCGTCCGGGCCGCCAAGGAGAAGGCGGAGGACCCGGAGGCCTTCACCGACAACATTATTATGTATGAGGTGCTGTCGGAGCTGAAGGACATCGCCGCCCGGGGCGGCATCCGCTGCCGCTGCGGCAGCACCCGCTACGGCATCCAGGTCCACCGGGACTCCGTGGACCTGTGTTGCCAGGACTGCGGCGGCAAGCTGCGTCTGCCCGCCGCCACCGACGAGGATCTGGACCGCCTGTGCTGCCAGATGACCCTGACCATTCCGGGGAGGGCGTGACATGATGGAGCTTCTCTCCCGCTGGTTCATCCGGGACCGGGATAACGTCACGGACCCCCGGGTCCGCCGGGCCTATGGCCAGCTGTGCGGCTTTGTGGGCATCGGGCTGAACATCCTGCTGTTTGCCGGGAAGTTCTTCGCCGGTACCCTCAGCGGCTCCGTGGCCATCACCGCCGACGCCTTCAACAACCTGTCCGACGCCGGGTCCTCGGTGGTGACCCTGCTGGGCTTCCGCCTGGCCGGGAAAAAGCCGGACCCCCAGCACCCCTTCGGCCACGGGCGGCTGGAATATGTCTCGGGCCTGATCGTGGCGGGGCTGATTCTGCTGATGGGCGTGGAGCTGGCCAAGTCCTCGGTGGAGAAAATCCTCCACCCGGCGGCGGTGGATTTCAGCGTCATCGCCCTGGTGATCCTGGCGGTGTCCATCTGCGTGAAGCTGTATATGTGCCTGTATAACCGGCGGATCGGCAAAAAAATCCGTTCCGCCGCCATGGAGGCCACCGCCGCCGACAGCCTGTCCGACACGGCGGCCACCGCCGCCGTGCTGCTGGCCATGCTCATCGCCAAGTGGACCGGCCTGGACATCGACGGCTGGGTGGGCCTGGTGGTGGCGGGCTTCATCCTGTTCTCCGGGGTCAAATCCGCCCGGGAGACCATCAGCCCTCTGCTGGGCCAGCCGCCGGAAAAGGAATTTGTGGACCGGATTCAGGCCATTGTCCTGTCCCATCCGGAGATTCTGGGCCTGCACGACCTGGTGGTCCACGACTACGGCCCCGGCCGGGTGATGGTGTCCCTCCATGCGGAGGTCCCGGCCCACGGGGACCTGCTGGAGCTCCACGACGTGGTGGACAACATCGAAATGGACCTGTCCTGCCAGCTGAACTGCCAGGCGGTGATCCATATGGACCCGGTGGTCACCGACGACGGCCTGACCGGCCCCCTGCGGAGCCGGGTGGCGGAGCTGGTGAAGCAGGTGGACCCCGCCATCACCATCCACGACTTCCGAGTGGTGGCCGGTCCCACCCACACCAATCTGGTGTTTGACGCGGTGGTGCCCTTTGACGAAAAGCTCACCGCCGCCCAGGCGGCGGAGAAAATCCGCGCTCTGGTCCGCACCATGGACGACGGCCGCTACTTCGCCGTGGTGACGGTGGAGAATTCGTACATCTGACCCCGGGAAGCGGCTTGCGCAGCCTAAGACATTTCTCTATCACAAAGAAACTGGCGATTAACGGGCATGACTATGTAAGCCTGGCAAAGGATACCGCCCACCGCCAGTTGGGGACGATACAGGACTATTACGAAACGCCGGAGGACAGCGTAAGAATTGATACGGCAAAAGCGATTGGAAAACTTCTTATCCGCTCTGATGAATCGGATTCTGAATCCCAAGTGACAATCTCACTGGAAGATGAAGATTTTGCAAAAAAGCTTGAGGAAGTGGCTTCTGATTCAGCCGGAAAACAGATGCTTGAGTTTGCTATTGCTATGTACGAAAAAAATAATTCAGACTAACAGCGGTCATTCTACACAAACCGTACGGAATACCGCTAATCACCCAAAAATTCGGCTACTGTACAAAACCGCTGATTTTACTGTATAATAAAAGCGATACGAAATACACGAACCATGATTCCCTTGCAGCAATAAAAGAGAAAAACCTCTCCAAGCGAAGCTTGATTATTTTTTCTTTTGCTGCTCAATAAAAAAACCGAAAACCCTTGAAAACAAAGGCTTTCGGCGTTATTATCTGGCGCGCCAAAAGGGATTCGAACCCCCGGCCTTCCCCTTAGGAGTATGGCTTACCATGTGATACACGGTTCGGATGTAACTTCCAATATCATCCCTTACGCAGAATGACTTGTAGTAAACGAACTTTATGGTGCAAAACACCTATTCTGACGCAGTTTTATGTGTCCGTTGGGTGGTCCTATTAGCAAATTCTTAGCAAGAGGACACCCAGCCAAAGCCGATTGCTACTGCCATTCTTCACTCCCTTAGTCAAAATGACAAGGCAAATACATGGAGGTTACTATGGACAAGAAAGAGAAAAAGTCACTGCCGGAACCGCGCACATATACCGTGGAACAGATTGCAGCCATGCTCAACATTGGCCGCACAACCGCATATCAGCTCGTCAAGCAGGAGGAGTTCAGGATCGTCCGCATAGGCAATGCGATCCGCGTCTCCAAGAGATCTTTTGACGAGTGGCTGGAAAGTTTGGAATTGTGAATATCGCAAGAAACGCCGTAGGCTCAAAAAACCTATGGCGTTTTTTTATACCCATTTTGAAGGAGGCTGGCAATGAAATTGACAGAAGCAGAAATGAGGATGGTGTTTCAGATTGAAAGTACCAATCAGAACGCCGCCCTGAATGAGATTTACATGACATGGCGCTATGCGCCGAACCAGGCAGTAAAAGAAACGGCGGAAGGCCTTCTGGACAAGCTCCGTCCTCTGTCGGATCAGGATTGCATGAATTTGATCCGCAAGGTGCAGGCCGAATACCGTCTGCCGGAGAAAGCCCGCACCATCGGGGAAATGCTGGCAGAGGCCAGACAGCAATCCGGGGCGCAGAAGTTATCCGGCCATGACATTATGGCTTTGGAGCGTTTCGACCCGGCAACCAGACACATGATCGTCTTTGATGTTCTTACCCATGACTCGCCTGTTGGCTGGAAGGGTGAGAAAATGCGCCTGTTCCTGACTGACGCCGGATACAGCAAGGCTTTGGAAAATCAGGGAAAGGGGCATATCAAAATCCGCAACCATGCGAAGGTACTTTCCGGCGATCTCCACTATGACCATAAAGACCGTGAGAGGTAGCTGACTGAAAACTGTATCAAAATCAGTGGGATATCTTCTGTTTCTCCCTCCGTGGCTTGCGTTCTGAACAGGGCGTGGATGTTTTCCCATGCGGGAGGCTATGAGGGCGTACAGACAGATAAACCGCTCAAAATCAACACTTTTTATTTTCACAGGAAGGAGGTGCGAAGATGGCTGTTTTTCGTATTGAAAAGACCCGTGATTATACGGTCATGTCGAACCATCACTTAAAAGATCGGACGCTGACCCTGAAATCCAAGGGGCTGCTGTCCATGATGTTGTCGCTCCCTGACGAGTGGAATTACACCACCAGAGGTCTTGCGGCGATCTGCCGGGAAGGTGTGGACAGCATCGGTGCGGCATTGAAGGAGTTGGAAACCCACGGGTATATCCGGCGCACCCAGCTTCGGGATGAAAAAGGCAAGATCACGGATACCGAGTATGTCATTTACGAAATGCCTCAGTGCGAGCCGCCGTCAAGCCCAGGTACGCCTTTACCGGGTACGGCAAAGCCATATACGGAAAACCCGGATATGGGTATCCCGGATACGGCGGAACCGTGTACGGAAAACCCCGCACAATTAAATACTAATCAACCAAAGACTGATTTATCAAGTACGGAGATATCAAATCCTATCCCATCAAATCCCCCTACCCCCGCAGGGGCAAGGATGGGAATGGATCGGATGGGAGCCAGAGAATGTTATCGTGAAGTGATTTTGGACAACATCGAGTACAGCTATCTGGTGCAGGACAGCCATATCGACCGTGAGCAGCTTGACGAAATCGTTGACCTGATCGTGGATACCGTATGTTCTGCCCGCAAAGTCATCCGCATTGCCGGAGACGATTATCCGGCGGAGGTGGTAAAGTCCCGGTTTATGAAGCTGGACAGTTCCCATGTTCAGTATGTTATGGACTGCATGAAGGACAACACCACCTATGTCCGCAATATCAAGAAATACCTTCTGGCGGCGCTGTATAACGCCCCGACCACCATCAACAGCTACTATTCTTCCCTGGTGCAGCACGATATGTACGGGGACGGGCAAAGGGGGCGAGGCTAAATGCAGGAGGAAGTAACGCGTGGCGCCGTAACGCTCATTGTTGACGGAGCCAAGCTAAGCGAGCAAGTCTTTGAAAAGGCCGTCAAAAAGTTCCTGGAGGAAATCCAGAAAAGCCAGAAGCCCAAAATCTACCGCGGTAGGCAGAGCCTTAAACAGCTTGCCAGCCAGAACGCCGGTCTTGCCAATATCGAGATCAGTGACAAGAATATCAAGGCTTTCTCCCGTGTGGCGAAGAAATACCATGTGGATTTTGCCTTGAAGAAAGATACCGCCGCCGAACAGCCCCGTTACCTGGTCTTTTTCAAAAGCCGGGACGCGGATGCCATCACAGCGGCATTTCAGGAGTTTGCCAGCCGCAAAATGAGCCGTGAGAAAAAGCCCTCCATCCGGGATCGACTGACCCAGGCGAAGGAACAGGCGGCGGAGAAAGCGGAACACCGCACCATTGACCGGGAGAAAGTAAAGGTCAAAGATCGGAGCGTGCAGAGATGAACATGAAAAAACTGTTTTTGCTGAATCTCCCGTATCTTCTGTTCGTGTATCCCTTCGATAAGCTGGCACAGGCTTTTCGGCTTGCGCCCGGCTCGGACCTCTCCGGCAAGCTGCTTTCTATCGGGGACGGCTTCACGGCAGCGCTTTCCTCCCCGTGGCTCAGTTTCCAGCCAACGGACCTTCTGATCGGTATAGCCGGTGCGGTGGTCCTTCGCATGGCGGTCTACCTGAAAGGCAAGAACGCCAAGAAATACCGCCACGGAATCGAGTATGGTTCTGCCCGCTGGGGTACGGCGGCGGATATTGCTCCCTACATGGACAAGGACTTTTTCCAAAACATCCCCATGACGCAGACGGAACGGATCACAATGGCGAGCCGTCCAAAGCAGCCGAAGTATGCCAGAAATAAAAACATTCTGGTGATCGGCGGTTCCGGCAGCGGCAAGACGCGGTTCTTCTGTAAGCCGTCGCTGCTGCAAGCCCATTCGTCCTATGTCTGTACCGATCCGAAAGGAACCTTGCTGCCGGAGATCGGCACTTTCCTGGAACGGAAGAAATACCGTATCAAGTGCCTCAACCTGATAAACTTCCGAAAATCCATGAAATACAACCCTCTTGCCTATATTCGGTCAGAGAAAGATATCTTAAAGCTGGTGAACGCCCTGATTATGAACACGAAGGGCGAAGGCGAAAAATCTTCGGAAGATTTCTGGGTCAAAGCGGAACGCCTCTATTATTCCGCACTGATCGGCTACATCTGGTACGAGGCCACGGAGGAAGAAAAGAACTTCATCACACTTCTGGACCTTATCAATGCCAGTGAAGCCAGAGAGGATGACGAGACTTATCAAAGCCCGGTGGACCTGCTCTTTTCTCAGTTGGAAGAACGGGAGCCGGACCACTTCGCCGTCAAGCAGTACCGCAAATTCAAAATGGCGGCGGGTGTTGTATGCTCTAAAAGACTTCTTAATCAAGCGGTTGGGAAGTCTCTTAGAACACACAACCTAAAACCGAAGAAAGGAGCGCAAGTTATGAGAAAAAATGAGAAAATCACAGCTCTGTACGAACGACTGAGCCGTGATGACTTTGGCAAAGATGATGACCAACAGCGTGAGAGCAATTCCATTTCCAATCAAAAGGCTATGTTGGAGGAGTTCGCCGCACGGCAGGGCTTTACAAACATTGTCCATTTCACGGACGATGGCATTAGTGGTACTTGCTTTGACCGTCCCGGATTTCTGGCAATGATGAAAGAAGTGGAAGCTGGAAATGTGGAATACCTTTGTATCAAGGACATGAGCCGACTGGGGCGTGACTATCTGAAAGTCGGTCAGATTATGGAGATACTGCGTCAGCGTGGTGTCCGCTTAATTGCCATCAATGACGGTGTGGACAGTGCCAGAGGGGACGATGATTTTACCCCGTTCCGCAATATTATGAATGAGTATTATGCCAGAGATACCAGCCGCAAAATCCGTTCCACTTTCCAGTCCAAAGGCAAGTCCGGCAAGCACCTCACAGGTACAGTCATTTACGGCTACCTCTGGAATGAAAACAGAACTCAGTGGTTAGTTGATCCAGAAGCAGCCGAGGTGGTAAAGCGTATCTTTGCCATGACGATTGACGGTTTTGGACCGTATCAGATTGCAAAGAAGCTGTCAGAGGAAAAAATCTTGATACCATCTGCTTACCTTGCACAGTTTGGAGAGGGTGTGAACAAAAACAAGACTTTCAAAGATGTGTACGGCTGGGGAGCTTCTTCCGTTGTAGAAATCCTCAAAAAGCGTGAGTATCTGGGGCATACAGTCAATTTCAAAACACGCAAGCATTTTAAGGACAAGAAAAGCCATTATGTGCCGGAGGACGAATGGACGATTTTTGAAAATACCCATGAGCCAATCATCGACCAGCCAACTTTTGACCTTGTGCAGAAAATCCGAGGAAATGTCAGACGCTACCCTAACGGCTGGGGCGAAGCTGCTCCCCTCACTGGCTTGCTTTATTGTGCCGACTGCGGTGGCAAGATGTATGTCCACCGTACCAACAACGGCAAGCGTATTTCTCAATATACCTGTTCCCAATACAGCAAAGTCCCAGTCGGAAAGCTCTGCACCACACAGCACCGTATCAATGAGGATGTGGTACTCTCCCTTATCTCTGATATGCTCAAAGCCATTGCCGAATATGCCAAGCATGACCGAGCCGAGTTTGTCCGGGTGGTACAGAAAGCACAGTCCAGCCAGCAGACCACAGAAGTCAGAAAACAACGGACACGCCTTGCCACCGCCAAGCAGAGAGTTTCTGAGCTGGAAGTGCTGCTCTGTAAGATTTATGAGGACAATGCTTTGGGGAGACTGCCGGACAGCCGATATGAAATGCTGGACGCTCAATATGCAAAGGAGCAAAGTGAGCTGACCGCTGAAATTTCTACTCTGGAAAAGGCGGTTAAGGGCTATGAAAAGCATGAAAAGGACGCTGACCGATTTATCGCTCTGATTGATAAATACGAGAATTTTGACACGTTGACCGTTACCATGCTCAATGAATTTGTTGAGAAAATCCTTGTCCATGAGCGTGACCGCAAAGGCAGCCGAGACACAACACAGGAGGTTGAGATTTACTTCAATTTTGTTGGGCGTTTCGTTCCCCCGGCGTTTGGAGAAGTGGAGCTGACCCCGGAGGAATTAGAAGAAATCCGCAAGCGAGAGGAACGCAAGGACAGACTTCATCAGAACTACTTGAAGCGTAAAGCCAGCGGAGCGCAGAAGCGATACGAGGATAAAATCAAGGAGCGGAAAAAGGCAGAAATCGAAGCCAAGAAAGCCGCCATTCGTGCAGAGGACATTGCAAAGGGCGTGTTCGTCCCTGTCAGCAGTTTACCGCAGAGAGAGC
>ERZ825525.369-NODE-369-length-62676-cov-7.982290_pt1 | contig 62676 bp, 80 predicted proteins | sample MGYA00519930_ERZ825525 | MGnify/ENA primary metagenome ERZ825525 (study PRJEB31778, sample SAMEA3449203) | human gut metagenome | biome: human gut; feature: human-associated habitat; material: faeces | place: United Kingdom | collected 2010/2012 ... | reverse complement strand
CGCGGTGGACTCGCCGCGCCTGTCCGCCGAGCTCCTCCTCCAGCACGTCTGCGGCATCAGCCGTGTGGAACTCGCCACCCGTCCGGAAACCTTCCTCACCAGCGATCAGCTTTCCCGCATGGCCGGCCTGCTCCGCCGCCGGGCCGATGGCGAACCCGCCGCCTACCTTCTCGGCCAGCGCGAATTCTACGGCAGGGACTTCCGGGTCACGCCCGCCACCCTCATTCCCCGCCCTGAAACCGAGCACCTCATCGAAGCGGCCCTCAAAGGCTGCGACGGCCCCGCCAGCTTTGCGGATCTGGGTACGGGCAGCGGCTGCATCGCCGTCTCGCTGGCGCTCGGGCTGCCCGGCGCGGAGCTGTTCGCCGCCGACCTCTCGGACGAGGCGCTCGCCGTGGCCGCCGAAAACGCCCGCCGGCTCGGGGCCCGCGTCACGCTGCGCCGCGCCGATGCGCTGCACGGACTGGCCGACGCCTTTCCCGAGCGGTTCGACGCGATCGTCTCGAACCCGCCCTACGTGCCCGAAAGCGACCGTGCGGCGATGCACCCCAACGTCCGCGACCACGAACCGGGCATGGCGCTCTTCGTGCCGGACGGCGACCGCATCCTCTTCTACCGCGCCATAGCCCGCGCCGGACGGAGGTTGCTGCTTCCGGGCGGCAGGCTCTATTTCGAAATCTACGAACACGCCGCGGAGGAGACGGCGCAAATGCTCCGGCAGGAGGGATACTCCGCCGTCGAGCTGCGCGAAGACCTCAACGGCAAACCCCGCATGATATGCAGCCGGATGACGTAAAGAAAAGCCCCGTCCGCGGCGAACGGCCGCCGCGGCGCACCAAAACCCCGGAGGAGGCGTATGCCGCGCTGACGCGCCTCTGCGCCCGGGCCGAGAAGTCCGAAAGCGACGCCCTGCGCCTGATGCGCGGCTGGGGGCTGGCGGAGAGCGACGCGCAGCGCGTGCTCGCGCGCCTCGTGAGCGACCGCTTCATCGACGACGCCCGCTATGCCGGAGCCTTCGTCCGCGAAAAGCTCCGCCTGAGCGGCTGGGGCGAATACAAGATCCGCGCGGCCCTGCAACGCAAGGGCATCGCACGGGAGCGGATCGACGCCGCACTGGCGGAGGCCGACCGCGGCGACACGGCCGGCCGGCTGAGACGCCAGCTCGAACGCAAGGCCCGCACGGTGCGGCATGCGACGCCCTGCGAGCTGAAGGCCAAACTCGTCCGATACGGCCTCTCGCTCGGATACGAATACGAAGCGGTGCTCGACGCCGCCTCGGAGATGACCAAAAACACGGAACCATGCGACGATTTCTGATCCCGCTTCTCGCCACCGCCCTCGCCGCGGCCGCCTACGGCCAGCGACTCGACCCCGCCGACTACGTCTATCCCGTGCTGGACGTGTCGCGGCTCTACGCCGCCAATTTCGGCGAACTGCGCCCCGCGCATTTCCACGCGGGCATCGATATCAAGACCGACGGCGTGGAAGGCAAGCCCCTCGTGGCCGTGGCCGACGGCTACGTGTCGCGCGTCTCGCTGGCCGCGGGAGGCTACGGACGGGCGATCTACCTGACGCTCGACAACGGCACGACGGCCGTGTACGGCCACCTGCAACGGTTCCGCGACGACATCGAAAAACGCGTGCGCGAAGAGCGCTACCGCAACCGTTCGAACGGCGCGGACCTCCGGTTCGACGCCGCGGAGTGGCCCGTCCGGCAGGGCGACACGATCGGATTTTCGGGCAACAGCGGCTCGTCGATGGGCCCGCACCTCCACTTCGAACTGCGCGACACGCCGACGCAACGGCTCCGCAACGTCGTGCGCGAAGGGGTGATCCGCCCCGAGGACGACCTCCCGCCCCGGATCATGCGCCTGCACTACATCGAGGTCGATACGCTGGACGGGATTCCCGTACACCGCCGTCCGGTCGGCTACGCCGTGGTGCGCGAAGCCGAAGGCCGCTACCGCCTGACGCGCGAAGAGCCCGTCGGCACGGGCCGCAAGGGGTACTTCGTGGCCGAAGTCACCGACCGCCGCAACGGCGTGCACAATACGTTCGGCGTCTGGCGCGTCTCGCTCGCGGTGGACGGCGAGCCCCGCTTCGAATACCGCATGGACGGCTTCACGCACGATCTCTCGCGCTGCTGCGACGCCGTGAGCTGCTACCCCATGCAGCTCGGTTCGCGCAACGAGGCGATCCGGCTGGCGCGGATGGAGCGCTCGCCGGCATGCTTCTACCCCGTGGCCGAGGAGCGCGGCATCGTGCGTACCGCGCCGGGAGAGGTGCGCCGCGTCCGCATCGAGGCCGAAGACGACTGCGGCAACCGCTCGGCGCTGGAGTTCGACATCCGGGGCCGCGCCGACACCTTCCGCGCGAAGGCCGACCCGGCAGCCACGGCGCTCCGGCCCGAACGCACCTCGACGCTCCGCATCGGCCGCACGGCGCACGTCACCGTTCCGGCCGGGGCGCTCTACGAACCGCTCTTCGTCCGCCCGGAGATCCGCACGGCCCCCGAAGCCCCGGAAGGCGTCGTCGTCCTCTCGCCCGCCTACCGGTTCCTGGATTGCACCACGCCGCTGCGGCTGGCCGCGACCGCGGAGATCCGCGCCGACATCCCGCGGCCGCTGCAACTGCGCACGCTGCTGGCGGTCCGCAACCGCCACGGACGGCTCTCGGCCGCCGGCGGGAGATGCAACAACGGCATCGTGCGCGCCGCGACCCGCTCGACGGGCGACTTCGTCGTCGTGGCGGACACGCTGCCGCCCCGTGTCCGGCCCCTCTTCGAACGGGGCGCCGACCTTTCGCGGGCCGAAGGGCTGCGGTTCGGCGCCGGGGACAACTTCTCGGGCATCGCGGCCTGGTCGCTCGAAATCGACGGACAGTGGGTTCCCTGCGACCGGTTCCCGATCAAGGGGACGCTCGTGCACTTCTTCGACACGCCGCCCGCCCGCAGCCGCCACACGGTGCGCCTGAGCGTGACCGACGCCTGCGGCAACACGACCCGCTGCGAAACGGAATTCGTACGCTGACACGCCGGACAACACAAAAAAAAGAAAGCCGCCATGAATACCGAAAGACCGGAGGTGCTCTACCACTACACGACGATGAACGCCCTCTGCAACATGCTCAACGGCGTGACCGACCGCGGGGACGGACAGACCCCGGACTACCGTTTCCGGATATGGGTATCCTGCGCCGACTACATGAACGATCCGCTGGAGGGGGTCTTCTTCCGGAAATGCCTCCACGAGGCATTCCTGCGTTACCAGTCCGCGCACGATCTTCCGGACAAATCCGGATACATGCCGTTCGCATTCACCGCACTGAACCTGAACCGGCAGACCTTCTACGCCTTCTCGCTCTCCGAACACGCCGACTCGCTGCCGATGTGGGTCGCGTACGGCAACAACGGCCAGGGCGTAGCGATCGGATTCGACACGAAGGAGTTCGCGCGGGCGGCGGCGGAATACCCCTACTGCCATTTCCTGAAAATGGCTTACAGTACCGGCGGGGAGTTCGCGGAGATGTTCTCCGACGAGGACATGGCGCGGGCCTACGAAGCGATCCGCCCGCGGGAGGACGGAGGCTGTTCGGTACGCTATGCCGATTACGACTTCCTGCACGACAAGTACAGCCATGTCAAGAACCGCTATTATGCCGCCGAACGGGAGTGGAGACTGGTCTTCGACGACCGGCCCGACCTGCCCAAACAGTTCCGCGAACGGAACGGGCTGATCCTCCCCTACTACGAAATCGAGTTGCCGCTGAAGGTCATCCGGCACTTCGTCATCGGCCCGTGCACGAACCAGGCACTTTCCCGGAGCGCGCTCGAGTCCATGCTGTACCACAAGGCCCGGGAGTTCCGCAAGAACGAAAGGAAGGTTCTCCTTTCCGAGGTCCCCTACGTGCTGCGATAGCCGCCTCGGAAAGCAATTGCGCGAACCGGATTCTCCGCCGCCGGCCCCCGGCGGAATCCGCAGACGAAAAGTCCGCAGACCGAAACCGCGTCCCGAAAAGCGGAAAATCGGACGATTAAGTTTGCAGAAGCCCCGAAATTTCGTACTTTTGCACCTGCATCGCGCCGCGACGACGATGCGAGCGTCGGTTCCGTAGCTCAGTTGGATAGAGCAACAGCCTTCTAAGCTGTGGGTCTTGGGTTCGAATCCCAACGGAATCACAAACAAAAGAGTGTTACTTGCTAATAATAAGCAAATAGCACTCTTTTTAGTAGCCAAAATTGGCGAAACATTGGCGAGATAATTGCAAAACGGGGATTATATCCCTGCTTCTTTTGCAATTTCCTTTCGCAAAAATAATATTTTATTCCCATTATATTCGGGATGCAGACGCCCTTTCTTTACCCAAGCATAAAGCGTCTGACGACTTTTTCCTGTGATTGCGCAGGCCTCCTCCATCGAACAATACTCAACTCGATTCCCCATCGCCGATGCGACCCGTCGATGAAGCTCTTCCGCTACACTATCGCGCGTTTCTTCTACAACCCGATAGGCGAACTCCTTTAACTGCTCCTCTGTCATCTGATAGACAATAATCGCCCCCTGAGGATTGAATAACGGTTCGTTTCCCATAATTCCATTAAAATAAAGGCAGCTCCTGCTGCCATCCGTCAATATGCGTCCTGATTATTTTCTTGATTTTCCGCCACAAGAGCGGTAAAGACTTTTGCCCCTTGAACCGGTAAACAAAATCATGCGGATAAATCACGCCCATCTTCGCTTCCCGGCAGACAATCATTCTGAGCAACCGATCTCGGGTGTAGCTGATATATATTTCGGAATCATCGCGTGCTCCTCCCCGACGCTTTTCCTTTTGTTCCCGCCCCATTTGCAAATCCCGAATAAATCATTACCTTTGTTCTTGGTGTCAGGGGTAATTCTTCGGGATTGCCTCTTTTTTATTCTTCATCGGAATCATCCGACACTTCTCCGGAATGTTCTCGACAAAAACCGATTGGTCGGATTTCGGGGCCACCACAATCTTCAAAAACAATAATCGCTGTATCGCCGTCCGATTTGCATCCAATTAATCGACATCCCTCCGGGACATCAATTTTTACTTCAAATCGTTGATTCATTCTTATTCTTTCAGTCTTTCAATCTAAGCCTGCATAGCTTACCGAAATAGCGGCAACATCCTTTGTGTTAAACCAATTAGTGTCAATCGTAAATCGGGCGCCACCCGATAACTTCACCTGAAGGGCCGGCCCAGCAGGGCTGTGCCCATATCCACCATATATTGTTGTAGTATTTCATGATCGCGAAAGGTTGTTTCGGATCAGACGTTTTTCCCAACACGATTGCTCCATCTTCCGGCTGCTCCTTTTTTGGGTCGCGCCAGCGGGTCAATTCTTTCTGTTCGGATTGTGCGCCAGCGATGAAATCCAATTCAGTTGCTTTCTTGTGGCTGACAAAATCTCTGACCCCACCGCGCCATACTTTTCGCGCGTATTGTTTTGCCCGTTCTTCAATAGTTTTCATGTCTTATCTTCTTTATCGCTGTTACAAAGTCTTCCACGGAATAGCAGGGTATTAGACAATGTTTTTCCATAAATTCTGTTGCATCGTCGTAATCTACGAGCCAATACTCATGGTAGTTCGCTATTATCGCTTTGTTTCGCATCCCTAATAACATGGGATGGCCTCTCCTTAATCCTGCTTCGACCATAGTTGAATGGAAATCAGGATCGCCCGAAAGGTAGAGATATGACATATTAAACAATACTGCTCCTTCCATAAATATTTCGATGTTTTGCGAGAATCTCGCTATTTTGCCAAATCATTAAATTAATTCTAAACGCTCTTTAACCTTCGCCACCACCCCAATCTTCACCCGTTCGGCTTCTTCTTTGGTGTCGAACTTTAATACCATTTTTTCGCGTATTGGGCATCCATTGTCCCGCCAAATTACATCGACAATAAGACACCAATTATTATCCCAAAAAACGGGTTCGCCGAAAATTTCTGCCACATAGGCATAGATTTTACGGGTAACTATTTGACATATTAAGCAGCTCATTTTACCAACTCAAACTCGTATGCCACGACCCACGGATTCGATTTCCATGTACCTTTTCCGGAAACCTTGTCGATAAGCTCGGCGAAGGCTTCGCGGGGAGTGTCGAACCATCCTCGGGCAAACCATCCTTCGGTTCCATTGAAAAAGCCATCGAACCCGTAATGATGGCATTTTTTGCCATTGCCGAAATACTCGTTAACGAAAATCCCCTCCTTCAGGCAATCAGCGTCCGAAATATCTTGCAACCGCTCGCACTTGATTCCGGTGATGCGGATTTGGTGGGGCATCAAATCTGCTCGGACAAACATTTTATTGTTCCATCCAGCACCTTCTGGAATTGGCCTCGTATTGTCTAAAATATTGTAAAATGAACTGTAATTCTGCGCCACGGCCACGATCTCGCCGACCTTGTAGCTGTATTTTACCTCTATAAGGCTCTCGCCGCCATTGGCGATAATGCTGACAAAGCCGTCAGGACAGATGCTGGCCTCTTCGATACGGTCTTCCGGCAGTAACGGGTTTCCCGAGATCATCCGCCTCGTCATAGTCTTTCGGCCTTCGATCACCGCCTGTGTCAAGCCGTAGCGGTCGTTGAACATTATCTTTTTCATATTTCCCCTATTTTTTTGAGTTTATTCCCTATCCAAGAAAACATATATCCTAAAGACATTCCCAAAAACGTTAAAGACATTCCCAAAAACGCCCCTATAAGACATATTGCAAAGATTGTCGCGTAAATAGGGACGATGATCGCCCAATGAAAGAACATAAAACCGGGCGATAGTACAATACAGATAGCAATAAGTCCCTTTGCAGGCTTTTGCCTTCCGGACCAAATACGAAAGGACCATGGATTTAAAAATGGACAAACCCAGCGCAATTCAATTGCCCAAATGTCCAACTTATAGCTTCTACCGATGTCGATTAGTCCGTGGTGAAGAAGAAATCCTATCTCTTTTATGTGTATAGTTTTCATTCCTCGTTCAGTTTTTGGCTAAATTCGTCGGCTATATTTTGGGGCATATTGCCTTGAAAAACGCCTTCCATCATTTCCTTGATAATCTTATGTGCTTTCTCACGCATTCGCATCTCGACATCCTGCTCGGCAAGTTCTATCGCCATGTAGGCTGTGGAGGCATCAACCATGCGATCTCCGTTGCGCATCACGATTGCATCGTTGTCTATGTACTTCTTTGCTCTTTCGCTTTTCATAACCTTATCGCATTTGTTATCAAACATATTTTTGCCATCTTCATTTTCAAGTCATCTTTGTTCATGATTCAATCATTTTCGTCGTTATCATCATCGGGATAGCTCACATCCTCATAGTTCACGCAGAAGTCGAAGCCCGGATCATCGTCGAATACCCCTTTGGCTCGGCATTCTTCATATTTACGGCAGTTGTAACAATAACATTCGTTTATTGGTCTGTTGACTTTCATTTATCACCTCCTTTCAGCAGTTCCGGGTTATCGTGTATGTTACCAATCACTTCGCAACATTGAGAAATCCATGCCTCGTTTTGGCTCTCAGCCAAGGGCGAATATGGATATACGGGGGCCCTATGGTCATATCCGAACGCCACAGGATTATCCTCAAAAGCAAGGCCGCCGGGAACTCGGAATATAGATCGCAAAACTCCGCTACTATCTTTGAATATATCCCCTTCATAAACACCCTTGCCGTTCTTGTCTTTCAGCCCCGTGAACTGGCCGACGGTATCTTCATCGACCGACACGATATGGCGATATAAGCCTGCATTAAATCCGTCATCTGTGTAATTTTTACTGTGCACTCCAATACAAACATCCCCATCATCGTACTGCAACAGGTCGCCATACTCCCATTTAATACTGTCGAAGCCCCTGCCTCGGAATTCAATTGTTCTCATTCCCTTGTTATGTTTTATATGTTCAGATTGTAATTGTTGTAAATAACCCATTCTATCGCCTCTACACAAGATTCGACGAGTGAATTTTCTACAAATAAAACTGTCTGTAAATCGACATAACCTTCATCCCGTATATCCCCTCTACCTTCATAATAGATAAATTTGTGGCTATTTGTAATCTCCTCTATGTGAATATGTAAATGGCCGCAAGTGATCGGTAACATGTCGATCATGTCCGCGACCGTGAAGGCCGGGATAACATCTTCACGTATTTTTTCTTTTGGCGGGTAACCGTTCCGTTGGTAATATTGGGCATACAATTTAGGCACACCCTGAGTGTAATAACTCTGATATATCATGCTGGCCTTCTCCGCCGGCACTCCCAGTTCGATCAATAGCTTCGACTGCTCGATGCTTGTTACTTGCTCTTTCATCCTTTATAGTTTTTAAATTCTACACTCTTGAAAATTGCCTTATGATTGCACCATCGGGCCAATCTCTTCTGCTCTTTTGTAGGTTCGATGTTATTGTCGAAATCCCTGTATGGTTGCGCGAACGGAATTACTCCCAATTTCCGCAAGGTGTTGATACGTTCCAATGCGTCGCCTACATCTTGAATCAAACAGTAAACAAAGATTTTATAAGGCTTAACACCTCGATGCCCCAATTCCTCCACACACTTTACCACCGATTCCAACTGCGGCATCCTATCACAAGCAAATCGCATCTGACTTATCCATTTCACCCGCGCTAATAGATCGAGAATGTAGGCGTCGTCACACGCTTTTCGTGCGTCGAGCCCTTGATTGAAATCGACAGCTATTCCCATTCTGACAATCTCTTCGATCTGTTCCAGTCCAAAGCCCGAAGCCAGCACATTGTTGTCGAGCAAAACAGCCCGGCGTTTATTGCCGATGAACTCCCGTAGCGGTGATGCCGGACGGATGCTTCCTTCCTTGTGCGGAACTATGCACCACGGACAGCGGTTTGGACAGCCTCGGGTAAGAAACCCGTATGCTTCCTCTACTCCGTATAGCGAATAGTCAGGGCAAATATGCTCTACCTCCTCGGGTAGTATCGTTGTATAATCCCGGAATCCCGTACCTCCCCGAATCACCTCGCAATGATATATATCCGAACAGTCCGGCGTGAATGTAAAGACTTTCGACATGTACACACGATCGTAGCAGCCAAACATCGGATTGGCAAACTCTACCGAATCACCTTGTGATTTATGCCATGCCGATAGTTTCATCAGCGCAAGGTTCGGAAAATGATGCCCGTCTATGTCTATCAATCCTATTCTCATTGCTCCTCGTATTATTAGCCGCCGATGCCGCTGAAAAGGGATGCGTGGGTCATCGTCAAAACAAATTAGGTTGTATCCGGGAAAGGACATACTTTTTCGCATCGTTATAGAAATCTTTTTTGATCTCGAACCCGTAGGCCCGACGTCCGCATTGTGCCGCAGCCCGCAAGGTCGTTCCGCTTCCGGCGCACGGGTCGATAACGACATCTCCCTTGTCGCTGAACAGTTCGATCAGCCGTTCGAGCAACGGTACGGGCTTTTGCGTCGGATGGATCTTCGGTGTATCAGTATCTCTCACCCAGTCGAAGCAGTTGAATATCATCCTCCCGCCATTGTTGAACTTCGGAAGACGGTCTCGGTAGAGGATCAATCCGTATTCGCAGTTGCCGACTACTTTCATGTTGGCCTTCAGAACCTGCGCGGAGAAATCTTTGCGGAACACTAATGGGATGTAGCGTTTCAGTCCGTAGCGCTGCCCCAGTTCGATGTAATAGTGCATCTGTTCGAACGGGCAGAAAAGGATCATGCACGCCGCACCGCCTTTCCGCTTGCCCTCTCCCTCGGATTTTTTATCTTTGACGGGTTTATCCTTGCGCAGCATCTGAGAACAGAAGTGCATGAACTCCGCGGGCCGGAAATCCCTGTCCGTATCGAAAAACTGCTTCCCGGCCAGCGCGCTCTCGCCGTTGCGGTTATCCCCGTCGATATACCAGGCCGGATTGCTCGCGTAGGCATTCGATCCGAGGTTATACGGGACATCGGCGATGATGAGCTGCGCCTTGGGGATGCCGTAAGACTTGAAATTCTGAAAGTGGTCGTTAAATAATTCGATGTGGTTCATGATCGTTTGTCTCTTAAAATTCGATCTTCGGATTACGGCGTTCAGAAAGGATCCGGTTCACTCGTTCGATTTCGGCGTCTATTTCCCGCTCCAACCGTTTGCTCTCAGTCAAAGCCCGCCCCGAACGGGTACGGAAATACTCCTTCTGCGCCTTGCGCATCCGTTCCACCCTGCCGAAAAACTCTTTCGCATCCATACTTCAATTCCACGTGTCCATTGCTGAAATCACCGTCCGAAAACAAGACACGCGGCATCACGGCCGTGTTCAGTTGTCCGGCCCTGCCAGCCGGTGAGCGTCCTGAACTGCACAGCGGTCAATTTCGTAGTATTGTACCGAGGAGCGATCATTTGATACACAAACCCTTGCTCCTCGCACCAGTCCTGCCAGATCGTGCTGTCCCGGCAGATACTCCCGGCGCCTTTCAGCACCTCTCGGCCTTTGGTCCCGAACCACGTCCGTTTCCGGGCATCCTCGATAAACAGGCGGATATTGTCCTTGCCCAAGACGGCCGCCATCATCCTAATCCGCTCCATAGCCTGCGTGATGGACATGGTATCCACTTCCGCGAGGTATTTGGCATCCCGTTGCCACACGGCGAATCCCGTGCGCTTGCCCGGGTCTATTCCGATGTAGGTCATTTCCTCAAACTTTTGCCGTTGAACGCCACCCGCTGGCATAAGTACTTTATGCGGTCGAGTATCCGATCGCCGTATCGGTCCCGGATCGCGTCTCCGGAAAGATTCGACGACATGACGAGCATCACGCCCGGATCGTCCTGCGCTTTGTTGATCGCCTCGACGACGACGTTGCGTAAGGTCCCGTAGTCTTTTCGATCGACCTCCGTGCCGATGTCGTCGAGCGCAATGAATTTATGCCGCAAGATTTCGTCGATGTTGTGCTGGTTGGTCCCGCAGTCCACAACGGTAATGATCCGCTGGCAGAAGCCGCGAAACAGCATCGGGATCGCATATCTGACGAGCAGCGACTTTCCGCGCCCGCAGTTGCCGTACAGAAACAGCCCTTTGCCCTTGTTGCCGGCCAGCCATTCGGCCACCTCGTCGTACTCGGGAAGCCATTGCAAACGCTCGCCCATAGAGGACAATACGACCGTCATGGCCTTGTGCAGCTCCTCGCGGGCATCGGGTATCGCTACCTGGAACCGGGACGACGGCACGGGGTTCCCGACGCTGCGCAACTGCTTCAATACCTCTTCGTAGTTCATGGTCAGAATTTCTCGTAGTGTTGGTTGTTGTCGAATGTGGCCGACGGATGCCGGGAGCCTCCCGTGGTGCACCGGGATCGTACCACGACATCCGGCGCCGGTTGGCGTATCTTCCGCAGCCAGTTGTTGAAATGACGCATACAATCGCGCTTCTCCTTGGCCGTCTCTCCGTTGTCGGCGCAATGCGCCGCGAACTCGTCGATCTTACGCGTCACGAACTCGGGATCGAGGTGGTTGTTCATGCACAACGCCTCGATCCATTGCGTCTGCGCCTTCATCCACGCCGCTACCTCTGCGATCGGGACGTATTCGACCGTACCGTCGGGCAGCGGCGCCGGGGGTGCTTTTTCCGCGCAACCTTTTTCGGGGGTTGGCGAAATGTCCTTTACCGAATCCTCGGAATTATCCGAATCTTCGCGCGCGGTTGTAGTAGTAGATATATTTCTTTCTTTTTTTCTTTTACCGCAAACATCCGGAATAATCTGCGATTGTTCCGGAATAATGTCGGATTGTTCCGGAACAATGCGGCAAATCTCGGGAATATGGATTATCCTGCGTTTTGCCCGACTACACATTTCGAGGTATCGCCGTTGGATGGATGCCGACGTGATGATCCCACGAGAGAGCAGTTCTTTGTCAAAAAGACCCACCGCACCGCAGTATCTCACAATCTCCGAAACATTCGATTCCTTCAGCCCGAGGTATTCGGCTACGTTGAAGGCAGTACTTTCGTCCCACACAGCAAAACAGCCTTGTACCCGGTATACTTCGCAAAGCAGATAGTCGTAAACAGCAAGCCCCCTGCATCCGTGATTCTTTACAAGCCGCCGGATACGAATATCCATATACCGATCCGTATCGACGTTGTAGTAATTCAGTCCGGTCTTATTGTTCGCCATATCATAACCATGCCTTTTTATGTTGCATTTCCCGTTCGATGTATTCTATCCATTGCAGGTCGTCGGGCGCAGGGAGGTCGATGTCGGCCTCTGCGGCCGCCCAGTTGCGGAACCGCTCGATCGCCGTGGTCATCTCCCCGGTATCGAGGTCCCGGCTCGACCGCAACCGCTCCACATCCCGCTTCGCCAGCTTGTCGTATGCAGTCCGCACAAACAGTTCCGGATTGCACGACCGTTTGAAATACTCCCTTTTGACGTATTCCATCGTATTCCCGGTCTGCATGGCAAATTCGCCCAATATGGCGTGCAGATAGCGGTTTTGTCTCCCCGAGCGCTGCGGTTTACGTTCCGAACACTCGACAAGCGCCCGACGTTCGTACAAAGCCGACACGCGTCGCTTGAACCGTTCGCGGTCGATGTCCGTATTCAGATCGTAAACCATACGCACGAATCATCAGAAGGGCAGATCGTCCACGTCGGCAGCCGCCGGCAGATCGTTCACCTCGGCAGGCGTCGGAGCCTTATCGAAAACTACCGCCTTGCCTTTTCCGATATACGTCTTCGGGTCCTTGCGCTCACGTTCTTCCTTGTCCTGACGTATGAACACGCAGTGCGTGTTTTCGTAGGCGTCCGGGTGTTGAAGCTCCGACACCATAACCGAAAGATACTTTTTGCCGTTCTTGCCTACCTTGATTTTGTCCTTCGGAATATCCGTGAGGCACAACGATACGTTGATTAAATCTGCCATAGCTATTGTTTTTTGAAAGTTGTTTTAATGATCGTCCTGCTGCTGCGGGCGGGCGGATAAACCATCTCTCCCGTCTCCGGATCGGCCATGCCGGACGCCGGCAGCGATTTGAGCATCGCCTCCCGCTCCCTGATGTCGGCCTTGACCGCCTCCAGCGTCTTGTACATTTCCGCCAGCCGGCTGTCGCCGCACGTCGAATAATCGTATTTCACGCCCGATTCGGCCTCCTCCAGACGACAATCGCCGAATACGTGCGATTTTCCGTACTTCGAAAGCTCCCGCAGCGTGATGTCGCGGACCTGCGGGTTACTCTTAAACTGCGCGATAGCAGCTTCCACGCGGCTCATATTGATATGCGCCGTAATGGGATCGACCTCTCCGTTCACTACGGCGGAAATAGCCATATCCGCTATCTCCGATATAGGTCTGGTCTCCCGAAGCAATATTGCCTGTGTCTCCATGTCATTTGATATTCAATCGTGCCTGTCTGTATGATTCGAAAAGCTCGGAGAACCGATCTACGACTTCGGCATCCGCATCGTAGGATTTGAGGAGCCGGGCACCTGCATCCCACTCCGGCGGGTATCCGTCGTTGATGTAGAATCCATAGATACGTTCGAGGAGCTTGTTGCATTTGGTCTTGTCCTCGATCATATCCATAGTAATGCGGTTCTTGGCCTTCGCGGGCGCCTGCTGGGGCATCGACTTAGTCGCGGGCCGGGGCGCATCCGTTGTGTCTGCCCTTCCTTTGAATACTTCGGCGCCTATACCCATCCACGATGCTACCTTCGTGATAGCGTCGGTCGTGGCCCCTTTGTAGGCATCCCCCAGGTCGGAGTTGTCGTTGCCTCCGTAGCACTCGTAGTATATTTCATACTCGGGGATGGAAAATTTCAGCTTCACGACGACCATCTTGCCGTCTTTATCAACGACCTCTGTCTCCGTCCTCCATTTGCCCGTTCCGAACACTTCATTGAGCCGCTCGGTAACGTATATCGACTTGATGGACGAAAGAAACTTCTTTGTCGGATGCGGAGACACAGCCTCTGCGGGCAGAGGGCGCGAAAGGGCGGCCCGCTGCTGCTCCGTCATGTTCTTGATCTCACACATAAGCTATTCGAATGTTACGTTGTGCTTCATGTCGGACCCCATTTCCCGGCGGGCCCGGCGGATATACTTCTCGATTTCCGCAGGGGTCAATACCCGGTTTACCATATCGGCCCCGGCAAACTTGCCGTTGATGGCGTACTCGATTCGTGTCATAGTCAATAGAGTTTTTTCCGTTCGTAAAACTTATTCAGAATGCCCGGCAGCGTCGGGCGGTTGCAGCCATACACCGTATCCCACACCTCGACGATTTCTATCGAATCCCGGGCAACCTCGGCATAGGTCTCGCAGAAACCCATATAGCTGTCTCCGCCCCTTTTTTCGCTGGCCTCGTAATGGTGTACGGCCGTAATGTGATAACTGCCCCATTCGAGCTCGTACCGCTCACCGTCCATATCGCCCCGAGAATCCGCCCCGATCATCTTACGGAAACTGTCGAAAATCAACCGTTTCGCATAATCGGAGAGCGAAAACTCATTGAGCGAGGGGTGTGTTTTCCGTTCCTCGCATCCCGTGATATATTCGCTCGGGACGTCGTAGAGCTCCTCCTCCGTATCAACTGCCATAGGAGCCATCCTACCCGTCGGATGGTATTGTGTCGTGTTCATGGCTAACGACAGTCGGTTACGTACAACACGGGGCGGTGCGCGGTCTTATGGATACGGCGCCGCAGTTTCTTGAAAGGCCGGGCAAGGTCGCGCAGCAGCGTGTACCACCAGCGCCAGATACGACCGCCCATTTTCATCCACACGGATTTTACTGTGATCTCCGAAAATGCTCCGTTCATAGATTCTCGAATTTATCGTTCAACCATTGTTCGGTCCGCCGTTTCCGCTCCGGAGAAGAGTACACGGCACCGAATACCGCCGCTATCACCGACAGCAGCAGCACATAAGTTACCAGGCCGGCCATACTATTTGAGGACTTTCTGTTTGTAGTTGATGAAGTCGATGGTACACCCGATGTAATCGTCGCTGAATTCCACGACAGCACGGCCTACGGCCATCAGAGGATGCAGCTCGTCGTAGATGCGCGACACCTCGACCTTCTTGCCGTCGTGGCGCGTGCCCCGGATGCTGATAATGTAGGTTTCGGGGCTCTGTGTGAAGCGAGCCCGCATTAGTTGGGTTTTACCCAGGTACTTGTAGGTGACGATCGTCTGTGTCGTAGACGGTACGGTGGTCTGAGGTACACTATGTACCCGGATTCCACTTGTGTCGTTCTTTGGCATTTGTTGAACACAAGTTAGTTTGACAATATGGTATAAAAGAGAGACGCGCCCCCTTTTCTCGCCAAAGAACCACAACTACGTAGCCGTAGAAGTGCAACAGGGACACGTCTCAAATATGAGCGTTCGTATGTACTTGTTTTAACTACGTGTGTAGTTCTTTGGCATTGCAAATATACGAATTGTTTTTCATTCTGCAATAGCGGCGAAGAAAAAGTATGCCGTTTTGAATTCAGAGATTAAATGAATTTTATTTGCCCTTCGCTTTCCGACCATTTTAATTGCTTTATAGGTTTTTGGGTGGTCCAACTATTCCATGATTTAGCAATCAAGTTATATTTATACTCACCCAACATTTTAGTACGACTTATTTTGTCAGCAATAAGTTTTTCACGCAAAATAGCGGTAGACGAATGTCGGGGTGTTGGGCTATGCAAATCATTGAAGAATCCAGCAACCATATCGATCTTGTGGTTACAATATTTGACAAGATATATATATATTCCACCAATATCTGCAGGTTTCAGGATGCTCAACCTTTTATTGAGCCGTTTAGCAAGCATACATGCATCCTGATATAGTTTAGGAGATGAATTATACTCGGCAATATAATCATCTCTCGTAAGTCCTAATCGACTGGCCACACCACCCCTTCGGCCATCGCCATATATATTATTACAGAGAGCAAAATAACGGCTAATAATACTTCCAATCGTCGAACTGTTATTTATATCCTGAATATGGAGCGCATCAGCAAGGCTGCGTCCAAGGCCACTATCGTATGTTGTAAATGAATCAGGATCGCAATTGCGAAGAATGCCGAATTTAGTAGGAGTATTGGATTCAATGACGGCCCATAACCGATGTTGTCCATTTCCCAATGCACCTCCTTTCAGAAAACAGATACACTCACCAGACATTTTCCATTTCCCGGCCTTCATTTGTAAAGCATACTCCCTTACTTTCCATAGGCGTAAAGTTCTATTCACCTTATTCGTCTGTAAATATTCCCGGGCAATTTCCGGGGTTATCACTTGCTCACTATAATTTAATGACTGTTCCATAATCAATTGATATTAGGAAACAAAAAACCGAGGCGGAACCTCGGTTTTGCCCATCATTCTTTAATCTGCTATTTGCTTTGCTTCGATTTGAAAAATATAAATACTCCGGCAACAGCAGCAATAGACCCTACGGCAATAGAGGCTGCAACCGTATCGAACCCTTTATACAATGCGTAAATCACAGAGCCTGAAAGAATCAACACGGATATAAACGCAAAAGTGATTCCCAAATACGTAGCGCGAATAGCGTTTTTATTCAATTGGTCATCTGTGCTGTGCCGATGTTCCATCTCTTTTTCTGCCATCCTTATAATACGTTCGGCTGCACCGGGCACGATTTCATCATATCGAGCCAACGCATCCGGATGCGGAAGTGGTCCGGAATAATGTTGTTGAACTTGCACGAGGTGATTTTTCTCAGCAGGATTTGTATTTTTCATAAGCTCGGCTGATGTCATTTCCTACGTTGTACCAATCCTGCGCCATATTCTCAATGTCAGACTTTCGTTTGCGATGTTCGCAACACCTCTCTATTGGATTGATTTCCAATGAAAAGAAGTATAAAATACTATCTAAGAATATGATGAAAAGGTTTTTCATAACAAACATCTTCTCAATGGCAAAGATATACTTTTTCTTGATAAACTGCAAAAATCATACTTTTATTGCCGAACACCTGCCGTTTTTTGAACATAACGGCAGACGGTTCGGCTATTTCAGCAATTCGGGGTTGTCGTGGATGTTGCCGATAACCTCGACATCACCCCTGTAATCATTAACCACAACACCATACAAACTCCAATCTTTTTCAGGTGCCGGCTGTTTGTAAATAACATCATAGCAATAGCCTCGCACACCTCCAATGACATGCCCGACAATTTTGCCGTTGTGCTCAAGAATATCCCCCTCGTAAATCTCCTTGCCGTTTTTATCTTTAAGCCCCGTATACTGACCGACGGTGGCAGGAACCACCTCCCAGGTACAGGGGCATGATACAATAAAATGTTTGACTTCACCGCCGCAGAGGTCTTGATAGTAGAATCCCTCCACCCAACCATCGGCAGGAGCTATGTCAGGGTCACTCTCTACGGCCTTTCCCCGAAATAGAATCTCTCGCATATTCGTATAATTTATTGATAAACCGCAAAAAACATGCTTTTATTGTGCCGACACGGGGAACCTCATACCAAATTCAACGTCATTTTCTGCGACCGATCCGCATCCTTACGGAACTTCTCGGCGCGGGCCTGGGTCGCATCTTTCGAGGCGACATACAACAACGTATTGCGGTCGATACGGATCGGTTTCAGCAGGTTCCCGTATTTGTCGGTGATCGGTTTCGGCATATCGTACAAATTTTGATTACAAAAAATGCGGGGGACTTGACGAATCCCCCGTGGTGGCGGCGGTACTATGCTTCGCGCCGCCGATTTGCGTTCTTTGCCCGTTTCGTGGGCTGACGCCTTGACCTCGCTACTTCCATTCACTCGGTCGCAGAATGTCGAAGGATGTACCTTCTGTCGCTTCCGTTGATCGAATGATCTCGAAGCCGGACCAAATGAACAACGTAGGGATTGCTCCCTGTTGAGCCACCCAGATTCGAACCGGGAACAGCAGGACCAAAACCTGCGGTGTTGCCGTTACACCATAGCTCAATAATATGCGTTCCCTCGTTCGGACATATCCTAAACACAGATAACTGGACGTAAAAAATACGACAAAGACGGTCATAAATACCAAGGACTAACCATTTGTCTGTTATTCCCGTCACCGAGGTACTTGCATATAGTCTCAAGCTGCTACTCCGAGGCCGACCACGCCCCGATATACGAAGATCGACACCAAATAGATAGGTTCTTTGGCTACCTCCAACGCTTCATGCCAATCAAAAAGGCAAGCAAATAAATATTCATCGGCTCCCTATCGCTTTCAAGGCCGATACGGCTACGACATTCTGTCGCAGGCGTGCGGAGGATGAGAGATTCGAACTCCCGAAGCGTCGCCGCTTGCCAGATACATGTCCCGGTGTATCTACCAGTAGCCCCCCATAAAAGCCGCCCGAACCTGTCACGCTCCCACGCGCTTAACGCAGGACTTCGGTTCGGGCAGCCGCCCGCCCGCGGACCTCACGGCTGGCGGACGGAAACTACTAACCTAAAATTAAAAGAAGAAGCCAATCGCGGACTATTGGCAGGCGTCCGCAGCCTGGGGCATGTAATACTCGTTGAACCGCGTCGGCCGTCCATCCTCGGTAACGGCACTCAGCTTGTCCGAACTGATCGTGTATCCCTTGCGACGAAGCCGGCTTACGATACGCCGGAGTTCCGTGGTATGGAAAAGCCGCTCGGCCTTTCTCACCGTGAGCCTCCCGCCCACTACCAGGTAGGCGAGAATCTTTGTTTGCGGATCATGTTTCATATCATCGAAGTTTTAAGTCTGTCAAAAAGATGCCCGAGCCGCACACAACCAATCTCCAAACAATGGCAAACTACCATGAATCCTGTAGCCCGGGCATTAGAGCCATAGCGGAGACATTCAACCCCGCTATGGCATATCGGTACGGCTCACCGGATCACTCCGGGTCATCGCTCGTTTCGTTGGTATTGATCTGTTGCCAGCCCTTCTGCGCCAAGTCGCTCGCCGGGTTTTACATCCGCTCGGATGGTTCTCCTGTATCAATACGCCAAAGAACTGAGATCGCTTTCTGCCTTGCGGCCGGGGTTGTATTGCCAGCGATCGAACCCCTCACCTCATAGGGTGGCTATTGGCGGGAGTGCCGGATCCGCCCCGGCGGCAGCTTTGATGCTTACCTGCGAGAAAAGGTAGCTGCCATCTTCGTTTTCAGAGGCCGTTTCTTGCGGTACCGCTCAACGGCTTGATCCTCGCATCATTGATTTCCACTTGTCCGGGCGTCCCCGGTAGGTTGCTCCCTTTTATTCCTACTTGTGATATTGTTCTACCGTTACGGAGGTATCCGCAATGACGATGCGGTTGTCGTATATATAGCGGGCGATGCTACGATCGTTTACTTCGCACTCGATATTCAAGGTGTGGATAACCATCGTCGAGGTGTCACAACTCTCGGCATTGATCGTCGAGGTGCCATAACTCTTGGCGTTGATCGTCGAGGTGCCATAACTCTCGGCGTTGATCGTCGAGGTGTCATAACTCTCGGCGTTGATCGTCGAGGAGCCACAACTCTTGGCGTTGATCGTCGAGGTGTCATAACTCTCGGCGTTGATCGTCGAGGTGCCATAACTCTCGGCGTTGATCGTCGAGGAGCCCCAACTCTCGGCGTTGATCGTCGAGGAGCCCCAACTCTTGGCGTTGATCGATCTTTCTGTTACCAAAAGAAAACCAATTCCCTCTTGTATTTCTACATCCTGGTTGATCCATATTCGGTGCTCTGCGAACTGCTCGCGGTTCGCCATCAGCACGTCGGCAAAGTCCTTATATTTGATACACCATTCGAAATTATCTTTAACAACAGAAATGACATCTTCTATGCTCTCTGCCTTGTGGAGCCGTTTATATTGACCGATGCAGGCGCCATTTCGTTTACCGAAATCCAAAAGATCGGATTTGATTTTGTCGTAGTTCGTATTCATGGTATTGTGGTTTATTTTGGGGAGTGCGGCAGGATTCGAACCCGCAACCTGAGCTCGGAAATGCGAGGCCTTCCAACCTCCGTCTATTCTCTTTCGCATTCCTGCACCGCTCTACCGCTGAGCTACGCACTCCTTGTCATCACTCCTCTATCCACTTGATCGTCGTCCCTTTGTAACCTCCGCGCTCCAACGCCATACGGCGAATACGGTCAGGTTGTTCTCCAGTCGTCGGGTCCGTCAGATTCAAAGCATTGTAAACGGTATCTACCGTGCATCCCAGCTCCGCGGCGATCTCCTTCTTCACCTCCGGAGATACGATGATCTTTCTTATGTTCTTTTTTACCAGCATGGATTGTTTATTTGTCGAGTATTGCGATAATTCGTTCGATACATGCCCGCTGTTCATCGAGCAAGGCGGCCAGCCTGTCGGCCGATTTGGTGATGTCGTTCATTCCTTTAATTTTAAAAAAGCAGAATAAAGAATTACTTTTGTCTTGCCCCCTCAGGGCTGGTGGTCCTCCCAAATGGGATGTTAAACTGATGCCATCAACATTTAACCCTTTACGCCATGAATAGAACCAGTATTCATCGGCCGAAGGTGGTGTTTGTTCGTGCCTATACCCGCATTAGGTTCGGACGCCGCGAAAATGTGCGGAAACACTACCGTTCGTTGCCCTTCCGGTTGTAACCGACGAGGGCGGAGGGGCGGGACTGGGACGCTGCGGCGTCCCTTTTTCGTTCTTTATCCTGCTCGTTCTCATAATCAGTCTCCATAATACCGCCCCCGCTCGCCGTAGTAGTCGGCCGGAATCGTCAGCAACTCGGGGTTATAAGTCGTCGTTTTGGCCTGCGCATCTTCCTCGGCGAGGTTGCGGCCCTCGATCTTCGCGGCCAACATCGCCAATTTCTCGTTGCGCCATGCCTTGCGAAGGCAAACCGAGAAAGCCATCGTCGGCTGAATCTTTCTCAGGAACCAGGCATTGCGCATGATCTTCGATTTATTGTACCTCGTTTTCACAATTTATTAGTACCTTTGTTTTTGCGCCTTGCGTTCGGTTTATCGAACGGGGGCCATTACATTAGTTTGACAATGCAAATATAAACATTATTTAGTTTTTAGCAAACAAAAAACTAAACTATTTTTAGGCTATTTTACAAATGACTGATACTGAACGCATAAAAAAAGCCATAAAATGGCTAATCGGAAATGGCTATGCCAAGAACCAAGAGGGAATGGGCCTATTACTTGGTTATAAAAATAAATCTTCATTCTCTCAAGTAGTTAATACCCCAGATAAACGCCCGGCAGACTTCATGGATCGGTTATGCTCGTTAAGCGACAATCTAAACAAAGATTGGCTCCTTACCGGCGAAGGCGAGATGCTTCGCGAAAGTCATAATACGGAACAAGACAGCGATACCACCATCAGTTCCGGAAAGGTTATCCCCTATTACGATGCAGAAGTGGCCGCCGGAACAAACTATGCAATGGAAATGGCGCAAACCACCCCGGTCGGCATGATTGAAATCGGCGGATTGCTCAAAGACAGCGAATTTGCGATGCGGGTCTATGGTAACAGCATGGTCCCGAACTACCCTGCGGGATGCGTAATCGGATTACGGCAATACAACGAGCACTTTATCGAACCGGGAACCGTGTATGTAATCGAGACCGAGGAAAACCGATTTCTCAAACGGTTATATTACAGCAAGGATAAAAAGGCATTCCGTTGTATGAGCGACAACCACATGAAGCACGAAACAGGCCCGATGGAAGGTGAATACTTCTATCCGGAATTCGAGATACCTTTCGAGGATGTCCGCCGGCTGCTGCGGGTGACTGGAGTAGTCAAGAGGAATATTATGTAAGTTTAGGTAGATATGGGATTATTTGATTTCATAAAAAGACGTGAACTGGAAACGATCAAGCGCCTGCAAGAAACTATCCAACAGCTGCTCGCCGAAAAATCTGTTTTGGAAAACAAGGTCAAAGCGCTTGAACAATATCAGAAAGTTGTCGATCTCGATGAAGAAATGCAGAGAAAGATACGGGAAACCGATTCTCTCGTCGCAAACAAATTATCAGAATTGGAACGACAAGAAACCGAGGCCCAAGATACGATAACGGAATATCATCAAAAAATAGATGATTTGAAGAAGCAATACGTAGAGGGATATAAGACATATCAGTCATTACGGAAGGAGGCCGACATATACAAAGAAACCATTGAACTAGCCGAATATGGCGTATATGACCCCCATTTTGAGTTCGACATGTCCGAACAGTACAAGAATGAAATATTCGGAATCCGTGAGCAGCAAAAACGCGAAATCCGAAATGGTTCAGCAGTGCTCGGCGGAGATAACATAACATGGAACGGTAGCCTTTCACAAGGAGCGGCAATGGTCAAAAAAGAAAAAAAGTTAATGTTGCGTGCTTTTAATGGGGAATGCGACAGTTTTATTGCAGATGTTGATTGGAACAATATTCTGAAAATGGAAGAACGGATTCAGAAATCGTTCGAGGCGATCAACAAGATATATGAAAAACAAGGGATAAGTATTTCCCGAGCATACCATAGATTAAAACTAAAAGAACTCCGTTTGACCTACGAGTATAAACGCAAACGCTATGAGGAGAAAGAGGAGCAAAAATCTATACGTGAACAAATGCGTGAGGAGGAGAAAGCGAGAAGGGAGATCGAAGCTGCTTTGATAAAAGCTCAAAAAGAGGAGGAAACTTATCAAAAAGCGCTTGAAAAGGCCCGAAAAGAAGTGAATGCCGCACAAGGGGCACAACAGGCAAAATTACAATCAAAAATTGCAGAATTGGAAGCACGTATAGCAGAAGCAGAAAGTAATAAAAAACGGGCTATGTCTATGGCGCAACAAACACGACGTGGCCATGTATATGTGATTTCAAATATTGGCTCATTTGGTGAAAACATATATAAAATCGGGATGACGCGTCGCCTTGATCCAATGGATAGGGTACGAGAGTTGGGGGACGCCAGTGTTCCATTCCCATTTGATGTTCATGCGATTATTTTTTGTGAAGATGCACCTTCCCTTGAGACTGAATTACATCGGGCATTTGAGCAAAAGAGAGTGAATATGATAAATCCTCGTAAGGAATTTTTTAATGTCTCATTAGAGGAAATAGAAAATGTAGTACATAAGAATGATGCGACTATAGAGTTCACTAAATTAGCGGAAGCAAGAGATTACAGAGAGTCTTTAGCTATAAAGGCCCATAATCAATCACAATCTGACAATTTAGGGTCCGAAGATTATCCATCTGAACTTTTTGCGTCGTAAATACTCGAATTGAAATCTTAAAAACTATTCGGAGCCAACTAACCGGCCATTGCGTCATGGAAATCTTGCTGCGGAAAGAATACCATAAGGACGCCATCATCTTGAGAAAAAAGCAACCTAACCCCCAATTCTTAAAAGATAATGCTTACAACCTCACAAACCGATTATTTGTTATCGCTACCTAAATATGTCGTCAATAAAGACGGTGATAAAATGGATGTTGTAACAGTAGATATAGACGCTTTTTATGATCACCGCATTTTGCTACAGGTTGTCAATGACGATACCATTTCTGATTTTCTATTGAGAATTAGGAGAAGTAAAAAATACACCTTGAATCTGACTTTGCATGTTCAAGACAACGAATCCAAGGATTGCATTGTAAGAATAGATTATGGGGCCTCACATACCAATCCGACAAATATATTGGAAACCCTACCCGAAAAGTTTCATTCATTCGCAGGACAGATACTGCATGAACCGCACATGCACTACAATATAGATGGCTACAAAGTTGCATCATGGGCTTTACCGTTATCTGAAGCTAATTTTTCTCCGGATAAATTGGAAAATTTGGGATTTAGGGTTAATTTTAGGGAGGCAATATATAACTTTGTGCAGTTTATTAACGTTCAAACACCAATACTTGTAGATAACCCTAATAAGCTCTTTTCATGAGTTGGTTAGATGACAAACTGAATGAATATTTCGCGTGGATGCGGGATAACACAATTGCTAAAGAAGACCCCTTGACGGGCTGGTCTGTCATATCTACGCCTTTCACCGGTTTGTTCAATGATAATATCCAAATATACGCAAAAAGGGAAAATGGGGAAATTATCTTGTCGGACGACGGCGAGACATTGGAAAATCTGTCTTTGGCGGGTCTTGATATTTCCAGATCACAACAGCGGAAACAGTATTTTGATTTGATCTTGCATAATTACGGCGTCATCCTTAATGGTGCAGAGTTGACGATTAAAGCCAGGGAAAATGATTTCCCACGGCAAAAGCACAATCTGATTTCTGCCATCGCGGAAATTGGGGATATGTCGGTCATGGCCAAGCACACGGTAGCGTCAATGTTCAAAGAGGACGTACAGAACTACTTGGATGAACAAAATATAATTTATACCCCCCAATTCATAGCCAAAGGTTCGACGGGTCTAGAGTTCATGTTCGACTTCCAAATTGCAGGGAAAGAGAAGGAAATCGTCATAAAACCGTTCAACATGCTTACACAGGGGATGGTAGAAAGGTTCTTGTTTGGATGGGACGACATTAGGGCGGTAAGGGAAAAACAAAGCCAAAAAAAGCTGGAAGGCATAGCGATAATAAATGACACATCGACAGACCCAAAACCGGAACTGATTGGCGCACTCGAGTCCAAAAGAGCAAATGTTATTTTGTGGAGCCAGAGACATACCTCGCTGTCCCAGCAAAAACTAAAGGCAAGTTAAGTAATTAACTGCAATAATTTGATATATCTTTGGGAGCCCTAAGTGAATACTGACAACATGTCCGAGCTAATCAAATTCAGCGATGTACGCGACAGGGTCGTGCGGCTTCGCGATCAAGACGTATTGCTGGACGCCGACGTGGCACAACTCTACGGAGTGGAAACCAAAGAAGTTAATAAAGCTGTCCGCAACAACCCGGATAAGTTTCCTGATGGATACATATTCGAGCTTCAACAATCTGAAAAACAGTATGTGGTGGAAAATTTTCACCACCTTGTCCGGCTCAAATTTTCCCCGGTTACACCGAAGGCATTCACTGAAAAAGGGCTCTACATGCTGGCTACAATTCTGAAAAGCGAACGGGCTACGCAAACGACTATTGCGATCATCGAGGCTTTCGCCAAACTTCGCGAACTGCCCCGCACCATCGGCTAAATATCGGTCCTAAATATTATAAACCAAACAAATCATACCATGAAAAAACTAATACACTTAATTTTACTGGTCTCATTTTGCTTGTTGTGGGGGTGTTCCGAGTCTTCTGTAGAATCGGAGCCGGACGGAAATGGCGACAACAAAGATCAAGTTGTAATTACATTAAACATGCCGGGAACCTTAGAAAATAACATTCCGAATGAATCATTTTCGCGCATTAAGATAAACGGCAGGATTAATGGAACTGATATACGATGTTTGCGTGGAATTATTCCATATTTAACGCATATAGACTTGGGGGATGCGACAATAGTTGCCGGAGGTGATGCGTATTACAACATCACTCATAAAACAGAAGACAATGTAGTTGGACGGTTTATGTTTTCAAAACTGACTGGGGCCTTTGAAATTGTTCTCCCTAAGAATGCCATAAGTATGAAGCAGGATGCTTTTGCTGAATCGTCGGGGCTAATTTCTGTAGTATTACCGCCTAATATCACAGAGATTGAACAAGAGACCTTTCTTAACTGTACAAGTCTTGCAAAGATAAAAATAGGTAGTACTGTAAAAAATATCGGGTTCAACGCCTTTTGTGGTTGCTCATCACTTAAAGATGTAAAGTTTGAAGGATCTGATATACAATTTGATTCTCAATGTTTCGCTAAATGCTATGCACTTACTGAAATAGCTCTGCCAAATAATCTTAAGATCATTCCAAGTAACACATTCAGTGATACAGGTTTGACCTCTATCATCATTCCTAATTCAGTGCACACTATAGAAAGTGATGCATTTCAAAATTGCACAGCACTTAGGAAAGTAAAGATAGGTAGCGGGTTGAAAGTTATACATCCTTGGGCCTTTAATAATACGAACAACATAGAGGACATATCTATCGATATGAATAACCCGTACTTGCTTTTGGACGAGGGAATTATATACTCGAAAGACATAAAAACGATTTATTTAGATACCAAGGTTGCAGATGTCACACATCTTATTATCAGAGATGGTGTTGAAACAATTAGCGAGGAGGCTTTCTACCAATCTTTTTTCACAAAAGTAACCATCCCCAGCAGTGTAAAAAACATCAAACAAGGTGCTTTTGCATACAAAGTAAATGAGGTTCATTGCCAAAGTAAAACACCTCCGCAAATTCTGTGGTGGTATTCAGTTGGAAACTATCACCAATCACTATATGCGTTTGGAGCGAAATCGAGTACTAATGCGAATTTATATGTCCCCAAAGGATGTGTAGAGGCATATAAAAGCGCAGAGGGATATAATTACTGTTTTGGAAGCAATATTTTTGAAGAATAGAAATATAAGCCTATATTTGCATTGCTAAAGTTTATGCGATGCAAATATGTCTGGATTATCGGATATATTGTATCTATCCATACAGTTTAATCTAACTGCGTCGAGTTCGGTAGCGGAAACGCCCGACGGCCTGCATAAACGCCGAGCAGCTCGTAACGCAGTTTTTTTATTGCAAAAGTTTATGAAAAATTGCATCGAACACATGGGCCGCATCGAGGCGGCGATTCCGCGCATGTACTGCGCCTCCAAGCGCAGCGACCTGTCGCTGATCGGATCGGCTTTCGAGGCCGCAGGTTTCCGCTGTGTCCGCATCCGAACCGAATGCGAAGCAGAGCACCGAACCAAAGGCGGCGATCCCCGCCGACACGGAATGCTGATTCTTGACGGCGACCGGGTGATTCTGGAAATCATCCGAAGCAGAAAAATGAAGTGCGAAGCAGCGGGACCGACCATGTAAGGTCGGTTCGAGAAAACAAAGAAAAGGCCGAGGTTTTAACCTCGGCTCTTCTAAATCATACAACCCGCCGAATAAATAGCGGTGTATTTCACACAGCCCTGCCACATTCCGACCTCTATACGGTCGATGTCTCCCGTTCGAACAGGGCATGTACCTTTGCAAAACTGGCCACGTCGATTTAGTGTGTCTTGTAGTTCATCGTGTCCGGTGTTTGATTTCGGCTTCTAATTCTTTCAGTTGTTCCATATCTTCGCTATCTGCGTTGATAGCGTCCTTGCGCTTGCGTCGTGCGTTGAACTCTTCGTAAACTCTCCAGGCGTATTCATCTTTGTGTTCTTTGCTTATTTGTCCCGCATTCGCCAAAAGGGGCTGATCGTTCGCAAGCAAAATTTTATCGACATTCTCCCGCCAAAAATTCATGGTAAGGTCTTTTCGATTCTTTGCTCTAAATTCGGCTGTTTCCAAAAAGATAACGACCAGCCGATTCAAAGAATCCAATTCGTCGTGTGTCAAATAGTTTTTGGCGATAATCACATCCTGCTTGCGTACAACCGCGCCTTTCCAAGAAGTCAGCCCCATATTCGGGGCATTTGCATCGGCTCGCGTCATTACGATCTCCGCGGAAGTCTGCCCTGTTACGGCATACAAAAGTTTGTTTTGTGTCTCCGCATAGAACATTTGCGTCGCCTTGTCTGTTTTATCGTAATCGCTGCTCAATGCAAACAGATCGCGGACCTTCTGATAAAATCGCTTTTCCGAGGCACGTATATCCCGAATGCGATCGAGCAATTCATCGAAATAGTCAGGGCGCCCATCGGGATTTTTCAACCGCTCATCATCAATTATGAAACCCTTGCGGAGGTATTCAGCAAGATTGCGATTTGCCCATTGGCGAAATTGTACGCCCCGGATGGATCGGACGCGGAAACCTATCGCCAGGATCATTTCCAGCGAATAGAATTTGACCTTATAGGGCTTACCATCTGTGGCAGTTGTCAAATAATAATTGACAACTGAATTATCGTCTAATTCTTTTTCTTTAAGGATATTACCTATATGTACACTAATATTTTGCTTAGAGGTGGCAAAAAGTTCGGCCAGCTGTGACTGATTAAGCCACACCGAACCGTCTCGCGCCAATAAGGTCACACGGCTTTTTCCGTCCTCCGAATTATAAAGTATCAATTCCTGTTCCATTGTTCCGGTTATTTTTCTCTTTCCTTCACCTCCAGCACCGTCCCGCATTTCGGGCACGTGATAATAAATATACGTATTTATTCCGATTCTGCAAATAAAAAATCAAAACAAACGAAAAATTTGCACAATGTGCCGAAGCACTGCACCTTTGCCTCTGAACCTATGAAGACATAGGAAACACGATTCAGACGAAAAGACATGGCGGATGCAAAAAAGCTGACGATCAAACAGGAGAAGTTTTGCAACAAGTACCTCGAATGCGGGAACGCTTCCGAGGCGTATCGCTTTGCCTACGACTGCTCGAAAATGAAAGACGAAACGATTAACGAGCGATCTTCAAGACTATTAAAAGAGTACAAGATTAGTACAAGGGTAAACCAACTTCAAGCCCAATTAGCGGAGAAAGAGCTAATTACCAAAGAAGAAATAGTCCGGCTCAATATCTCGATCATCAATGCCGACGTACTTGATTTCGTCAATGTCGATATGGTCGAAGAAAACACCGAGTTCGGCGTCCGGCAAGTTCCATCGATTACGTTTCAAGACTTGAAATCGCTTCCCCCCAAGAAGCGACGTTTGATTCAGTCTATAAAGATTGACCGATCGGGAAGTCCAGTCGTGGAGCTGATGGACAAAAGCAAAGCTATCGAAACCATCAACCGCATGCTCGGATATAACGCCCCCGATAAAAAGGAAATAACTGGCAAAAACGGAGAAGCATTATTCTCTGCACGGACACTCACGCCTCAAGAGGCAAAAGAATACGGACTAAAATTAGAAGAGGAATATTGATAATCCGTGACATTGACATAGAGCGTACCTTCTGCCTTTCCGGTATGCTGAATTTCACCCGTTATATGTTCAAGCATAAGACGGGGATGCGGTTTATTGTCGGCGATCATCATCGTAAAATATGCGAAGTGCTCAACAAGGTAGTGCGAGGCGATATAAAGCGCCTTATCATCAATATTGCGCCACGATACGGCAAGGCGATAGACGTGAATACTCCAATGCTTACAACGAAGGGCTGGAAAAAGGCTGAGGACGTACAAGTTGGAGACTATCTTTTTGGCAGGAATGGAAAGCCGACAAGAGTTGCAGCGAGATACCCCCAAGGTATTACAGACGCATATCAAGTGAATTTTAGCGATGGGTCAAGCCTCATAACATGCGGCGAGCATATATGGACTTTGAATCATAAGGATTTGAGCCGCAAAGATCATTTCACATTTAAGCAGGTTCGAAAAACAAAAGACTTGATAGGCACACTCATTTCAAATGATGGTCATAAGATGTGGCATATCCCGATGTGTGACCCGCTTAAGTTAGAAGAGAGGGAGCTACCTCTCGATCCATATCTATTGGGGTGCTGGCTTGGTGATGGCAGTTCAGCCCAAGCTGAAATAACAACCATGGACGAGGAGATAATTAAGCGATTTTCGGTGTTCAATCCATCTATACGGGGGCACCAAAATTCGGGACAAGCGGTCATATATGGGCTTCGTGGGGGCTTTCTCACGCGGTTAAAAGCGTTGGGGGTACTAAAAAATAAGCATATCCCAATGGTGTACATTCTTGCGTCCGAAAACCAGAGGCTTGCATTGTTGCAAGGCTTATGTGACACTAACGGGACTTGTAACAGAAAATCTCACCAAACAAGTTATTGCAGCACGAATGATCAATTACTTGCTGACGTCAAATTATTGTTATCATCTCTCGGCATATTCTATACTGAATATAGGAATAGTCTATTTTTCAGATCACGAAAATGTCCATTCACCATAGAACGGAAAAGGAGATTGTGGAGGCCTGCAACAAATAAGCATTTTACAAAAAGATTCATTAGCAGCATAGAGAGAATAGCAGACAGATCGACAATCTGTTTTACCGTAGACGCGGATGATCATTTGTATTTGGCAGGCAAAGACTTGATAGTGACACATAACACCGAGCTTGTCTCTAAAAATTTTATCGCCTATGGGCTGGCGTTGAATCCTCGCAGTAAGTTCATTCACCTCTCCTACTCTGATAATCTTGTTCTCGATAACTCAAAAGAAATCAATGAAATGGTACAAGCGGACTACTACCGGCGGCTGTTCCCGGAAGTAGTTGTCGAAAGCAAGAATGCTAAAAAGTGGTACACCTCCGTCGGAGGCGGACTGTATGCCGTAAGTGCGGCTGGGCAGGTTACAGGTTTTGGCGCAGGTCAGGTGGATGATCCCGACAAGGAACAGCGAGAGATCGGTGATTTCATTCCTGCATGGGAGAGCGATTTTGCGGGAGCAATCGTCATAGATGACCCTATTAAACCCGAGGATGCACTGTCCGAGACGATCCGCGAGCGTGTAAACAACCGGTTCGAATCTACAATCCGCAACCGTGTGAACTCGCGCAATACGCCTATCATAATCATTATGCAGAGGTTACACGAACATGATCTATGCGGGTATTTGCAAGAGATCGAGCCGGAAGAATGGACAGCGCTCTCGCTACCCTGCATCTGGCATGACGAAAACGGCTGTGAACAGCCGTTATGGGAGTTTAAGCATACGTTGGAGGAACTGCATAAAATCGAGAGATCGAACTCTTTCGTATTTGAAACGCAGTATATGCAGAACCCGAAGCCGCTGGAAGGAATGATGTATGGAGAGTTCAAGACATACGATATTATTCCATACGCAGCATCCATGCGCCGCAAGAATTACACGGATACCGCTGATACCGGCAGCGACTACCTATGTTCGATCTGCTATACAGAAACTCCTATCGGCAATTTCGTGACGGACATTCTCTATACGCAGAAGCCGATGGAATATACCGAACCGGCAACAGCCGAGATGCTGTCCCGAAACAGAACGGAAATATGTTACGTCGAGAGCAACAATGGCGGCAGGTCATTCGGGCGCAACGTCGAGGCGCAATGCCGAATAATGGGGAACGCCTTCACATCGTTCTGTCCGTTTACACAGACCGACAATAAACGGGTGCGCATCTTCACGCGATCGAACGAGGTGCAGAACCTCATTTATTTTCCGACCGGATGGGAACACAAATGGCCGGAGTTCGCCTCTCATGTCAAATCATACCGTAAGCAGCAGGAGTTCAACAGCCATGACGACGCCGAAGATGCCCTGACCGGAGTAATCGAGAAGCGGGGGTATTTCGACAACGGGGAAGATTTAGACAAAGAAGATTTAGGAATTTGGTAAAAAACACGGATATGGGATTCATCGACAATCTACTCAACGCGATACGCAACAAGTACCTGAATGCGGCGGGTGCCGAGCGGGATTTGCTGACGCTTATCAAGGATAAAGACATTACGCATGCGCAAACGCTTATGCAGAACCGCGACACGGAGGTTATGCAAGCGATTGGGGAGTATAATCCCGAACTACACCGTATCATGCGCAAGGCCGACAAAATACGGAAAGGTCAGGAGCCTTACCGTACCGAAAAGTTGCCTCGGGCGCGACAGAAGTACATCAACGAAGTGGAGTTGTTCTTTCTGCTCGGAAATCCGATACGCTGGAAAAAGGTGAACAACGAGGGTTCGGACGAGGCTTTCGAAGCATATAATCAATTTTTGCAGGATACCCGATTCGACGTCACCATACGTAAGGCAAAGCGCATTGCGGGGGCAGAAACTGAATGTGCCAAGCTCTACCACATCTATCGGGACGAGAATTTCCAACCGCAAGTGAAAGTCGTAGTAATCTGCAAGTCGGAGGGATACACCCTGCGCCCGTTATTCGATCAATATAATAACCTCATTGCATTCGGGTATGGGTACTATCTCAAAGAGGGGGCATCGACCGTCGAGCATTTCGACATTCAAACTCCTAATACAATCTACCGATGCAGACGAGGGACACTCAATTGGGAGGTTACGGCAACACCTAATCCGACGAGGAAAATCAATGTGATTTACTACAGACAGGATAAGGCATGGAACGGCCTCAATCCCCGTATAGACCGCGAGGAGGATATAGACAGCAAAATAGCCGACACAAATAACTATTTCGCAGACCCTATCGCCGCTGCGACGAGCGACGTCGTCGACTTCCTGAAAGGCCGAACCGACAAGCCCGGTAAGATGATTCAAATGTCCGGCGACAACTCCCGGTTCGAGTACATCAACCCGCCGACCTCCTCCGAGACGCAGCAGCGGGAGAAGGAAGACCTTGCGCGATCTATCCTGTTCGATACTTTCACGCCCGAGTTTACGCCCGAGAAAATGGCTGGGCTGGGAACTTTGTCGGGCGAAGCGATCAAACGCGCGATGGTGCTGGGATATATCAAGCGCGAGAATAACAAAGAGATATACGACATAGCCGTAGATAGGGAGAAAAATCTTATTCTCGCCATTATGATGAATGTGACCCATATTCATATGCGATCCGAGCTGGCCACGCTCAGGATAGAGCATGAGTTCGCGGAGCCGTTCAGTGAAGATGTCACCGCCCGCTGGGCTGCAATAGGCCGAGCCGTGCAGGACGGAGTGATGTCGCTCGAAAAGGGCGTCGAACTGATGGGAACGGCAGACGATGTAACCGCTGAAATCGAGCGTATAAAGCAGGCAAAGGCGGAGGCATCAATGAACAATATCGTAGAGCCGACATTCTAATCTGAAACAATGGCCGGATTGAACTTGAAAGCCGCCCAATGGGAACAGCAGCATCGGGCGCATGTTGAAGAATACCTCCGACAGATCGACGCTTTGTATGATGCAGCTTTAGAGGAATTGGTTCGCTTGGGCGTAGGATATAATTATCAACCCGAGACCGGCCGACTGTTCACCTTCTCATCGAACAAAAGCCGTCGTAAACAGGCTGATGCCTCGTTATCTTCATTCCGAGACAAGTTGTCCACGATTATTACTGCCGGAATCGCTACGGAATGGGCTTTTGCCAACGATAAGAATGATTCATGGGTAAAACAACTGTCCGACAATCCGAAAAAAGAGTGGATGCTTCATAATCTCGATGCGCTGGAGGCATTCCAGCAGAGGATGACTTATGGACACACGTTGTCCGAAAGGGTCTGGAGCGTCGCCAAGCAGTTCGAACGACACGTCGAGTTGTCGCTGTCGGTCGGCATCAGCGAGGGACGAAGCGCGGCCAATATAAGCAGAGATGTACGCATGTATCTGAATGAGCCGGACAAGCTATTTCGGCGTGTCAGAGATGCGTTCGGCAATCTCACCCTGTCGAAAGCCGCGCAGGCCTACCACCCCGGACAAGGCGTTTACCGATCGTCCTATCAGAACGCCATGCGTATGGCCCGTACCGAAATAAACAGCGCTTATCGTGAAGCCGACAGTATCCGTTGGCAGCAACTCGATTTCATTGTGGGTTATGAAGTAAAAACGTCCAAATCCCACGCCGCATGGTTGGCGAAAGCATGGTATCCCCGCTTCAAAAAGGGACGGGCGCCACTGGAGATATGCGACGCAATGGAGGGGAAATATCCGAAGTCTTTCAAATTCATCGGGTGGCATCCGAATTGCCGCTGTTACGCTGTCCCGATTATCGCTAACGAAGGCACAGGCAAGGATTGGTGGGAAGATGCGGAAAACGAGATTACGGAACTGCCAAGTGGATTTACGAGATGGATGAAAGAGAATCAAGATCGCATCGAGAAGGCGCAGAAACGCGGAACACGTCCTTATTGGATTGTGGAGAATAAGCAATTAGGCATACCCGATAAAACCAACAAGCCCCCTCGGTAAAGGGGGCTTGTCTGTGGATTACGCATGTTAGCGTTTCGTGCAACCACGGCATCGGACGATTTCAGCGATAAGCCTATCGCCGTCCAAGATAATCATGCCGTTTCGTCGATTGTCCTGCCCCGACTGCTGGCAGTCGCATTCAGTTCTAACCCGCAAGCATTGAAATCCAACCGCTTCAAAGGTTTTGCCATTTCTGTGGCATTAACCATTACGCTATTCCCTTTCTGAAAGGTAATAGGGCTTCCATTATATTGGAAGACTTGATTTGGATTTGTTAGCATAAACAAAAGATGCGCCTACTACGAGTTGCTAACAAATCCATAGGGTTTATTTGAAGGCGTTTCCGTATCTCCACTCAGTAGACGCAATATCTTATGTTTTGGCAAAAAATAACTCCAAATGGAGATCATGGGAGTTTTGCCGCTCCTATGAATTTGTTAGCGCTATAAAGATAAACAATTTTATAAAAGACCAAAAAATTCGGCAATAAATTTGTTTTGCAACTAAAAAATAGTTACATTTGCGTTGTAAACAAATAGCGATGGGGACAAAAGAAAAATTAATACAGCGCTTTGTGTCACAACCCAAGGATTTCACGTGGGATGAACTTGTTAGGTTGTTTGGCATCTTTGGATATGAAATAAGCAATAAAGGGAAAACAAGTGGTTCTCGTGTGATTTTCGTCAAGGGAGAAAGTTCTTATACGGCACACAAGCCCCATCCTAACAGCATAATCAAAAGCTATGTAATAAAACAGGTGTTAGAGTTCCTTAAAAACAATGAATTGATATGAATACGATGAATTATAAAGGCTACATAGGTAGCATAGAGGTCAGCGAAGAAGATAATCGCCTTTTCGGAAAGGTTCTTGCCTTGCCGCACGATACGATGATTACTTACGAGGGAGAAACAGTAACGGAACTTCGCGATGATTTTCACGGTGCGGTAGATGATTATTTGGCCTATTGCGAAGCAGAGGGCATAGAGTCTCGAAAAAGTTATTCGGGAACTTTGAATGTTCGCATATCGCCTGAAACCCACAGAAAAGTAGTCATACTTGCCAAACAAGCAGGGATTTCCATAAATGCATTCATCAAAGCTGCGGTAGAGAAACAGATTGCGACAATGCTATAATTGACTATATCACTAAACCTTAATACAATCAAACACCCCGGCTATTGAAGGCTGGGGTGTTTGGTTTATAACTCAAAACATTCGAATATCACCTCTTTTTACATTTTATATCAATACTGCTTCCACCCATTTTCATTGTCATTTCGGCAGTATCATTAGTTAAATTATGGATGATATAACGAGCGTATTCCTCTTTCCCTACATAGCAAATGATAGCGTTGTCCATTGCTTTATAAGTTCCACTACCATTCCCAAAATAGCCGTGTCCCGAATAAGTTCCATCAGGATTAAAAGTTGCAGATGCGTGAAATTGGCTAAATATTGATGAAGTAATATCTAACCACTTACCGTCATTTTTAATATGGGTAATGTCCCATGTTCCGTATATGGCATCGCCATATTTAAATTGAGTGTCGTTGTCATCCGAGCACCCCATAAAAGCTACAGCAGCAACTGCCGCGAATAAAAGTAAAACCTTCTTCATATCATTTAATTGTATTGGTTAGGTGCTACAAAGTTACGAAATTCCCCCCCCCCCCACAAAATTTTTGCAAAATTTTCTTCGATAACTCTTGCATAATGTGCCGAACGTGGCGAATTTTGTCGCAGAGGCTGTGAAGTGGCAGCCCACCGAACATAGAACGAAATGACGCATGACTATGGTCATGGTTAGTTTAGGTGGGTCTGTTGGCATTGGCTGACAGACCTTTTTTGATTTGGATATGATGATTTATCCCAAAATATATAGAACGAAAGAACATGAAAGAGAAAATTCTCGCAGCTCTGAAAACCAAGTATTCCAATTTGGGGTTCGGCACAAAGGCTCTGGATGGAGTAGCCTCCATTCTGGAGAAATCCGTTACCGATGAATCGCAGATCGAAACCGCAGTCGGCGGGGTCGAACCTTTCCTGAAAGTTTTTCAGTCCGATGCTGACCGCGCACGTACCGAGTACAACGCGCTGAAAGGACAGTACGACGAGCTTAAAGCGAAGGCCGAGGCATCAGCTGCCGCAGGGGACGGGCAGGGTAAAAAGAACGAACCCGGCGATGATGAACCTGCGTGGTTCAAAGCCTACAAAAAGCAACAGGAGGAGCGTTACAATGCCATCAAGACAGAGAGCGATACTCTGAAAGCGGAAAAGGCCAAGACCGAACGCATGAACCTAATCACCGCAAAAGCCAAAGAACTCGGTATTCCGGAGTGGCGCATGAAAGAGGGATTCGTCATCGCCGAGGATGCAGACGAAAAAGCGATCGGCGACTACCTCGCAAACGTACAGAAGAATCTGGTTACCGCAGGGCTGGAGGGGAAAGGTTCGGGATTCCCCATGTCCACACCCGAAGCGCAGGGCAAAGAACTCGCAAAGGCGTGGGCCGAAACACTTCCGGACAAAGAGTAATCAAAACGTAAAATCATGGCAATCGTATTTGAAAAAACAAAAGTAAAAGGCGGTTTCCCCGTATTCTGGCGCGGTGAATTTGCCGTATTGCCGGGGGACTTCAAACTGAAGGGAACCTATCCCGAGGGGACTAAGATTCCCAAAGGTACGCCGATCAAGCTCGACTTCGACAACATGGAATGCTCCGTATGTAAGAGTGCACGTGTTCTGTCGGGTGGCACAACCACCGCTCCGCATGTCAAAAAGGGCTCCATGCTCCAAGTAGGAGATGCGGTCAAGGTCGGCGAATCAAACTCGACCGTGAAAAGCATCGACACGAAGAACGCGGATTATGACGTGATCACGTTCGCAGCGGCCGTAACGGGAGCGACCGAAGGCGTGGATGTACTTTCGGACGACAATCTGCCCGATGCAGTTGTCGAAACCGATATGGTCTACTCCTCCAATAACGGATTTCAGACCGTATCGGCCGGATATGCGGGTATCATCCTCAAAGATGTGGCATATCCTGTCCCTGCCGCATGGCTTCAGGGGTACAGCCTGAAAAACAACCCCGAAATCAAGTATGTACGACAGTAAAAGAGGAGGTAAAAAATGAACGGAGTATTTTATTCATCCATTTTCGGCGAACTGACCAAACAGGTACAGATTCGCATCGATGCCGCCTCGGAACTGCGTAAGCGGCTGTTCGATCAGAACATTTACGAGCGTTTCCTCGATTGGGACACGCCCACCGTCGGTCTGAATTTCGAGGAGTTGATCGGCTCGTACAATCTGAGCGTAGCCGCCGCAACACTCGATTCCAAAGGCAAGGAGCCTATCATGGGAACCGAGGGGCTGGAAACGATCAAGCAGAAGGTGCTAACCCACCAGATGTCTTATTCGATGCCCATTGAGGAGTATCGCAAAGTGTTGCAGATTCTCGATTCGCGGATGCTGTCCGATTCGGCCAAGACGCAGCAACTCATCAACCTGATGTGGAACAACGTTACGAAGGTCGTGAACTCCGTGCAGTCGAAGCTGGACATCATTTTCCTCGGAGCGTTGTCGAACAAGGGCGTATTCACGTTCGACGCAACCAACAACCCCGAGGGCGGTGTGCGGGGTACGATCGACTACAAGATGCCGAGCGAAAACATCGCCACCGTGAAAACGCAGTGGACGGACGGGAATGTCGAAACGGTCGATACGCTGGAAGACATTCAGGCGATTCTCGACGCCGCGCAGGACAAGGTTACGTTCGACCGCATTCTGCTCTCACAGAAACGTCTGTCGTACATCCTCCGCAACAAGAAGATGAAGTTGGCGGTATTCGGTAGCGACAAGTCGTCCACACCGCTGTTGCTGGCGAACCTGAACGAGTTCATGCGCTCGAACGGATTCCCGACTTTCGAGATCATTCGCCGCATGACCCGTATTCAGGACAACGGCAAGCTCGCGGAATATTCGCCGTGGAACGACAAAAACCTCGTGTTCGTGCCGTCGGGCAAGCTGGGCGTCATCAAGAATGCCTATGCAGACAACGAACTGCGGCAGGAGCCTGGTGTTACCTACTCCAACTACGGACGCATCCGCATTTCGCAGTGGGGCAAGGGCGAAACCGATAACTCCAACGGCGTAGAGTTCACGAAAGCACAGTCGCTGTCGCTTCCGGTTATCACCGAAATCAACGGCATCTATTCGCTGACTGTAGAATCGTAGTGCTATGACGAACTTAGAGGCAATATCGGCAAGCCTGTATCCCTATGATGTAGACCAATTTCTCAAAGAAAAGGCTTGCATCGACGAGGGGATAGACGCTCAAGCAGACTATACGGTGGCCGACAAAATTAGCGTGGCAAAAGCTACAATCGCCATTCTGCGAAATCTCATTGTTCTTGCGAGCGAGAGCAACGGGGGCTATTCGTTGTCGTACAATACCGACGGTCTTAAAGAGCGGATATTCAAACTCGCAAAGGATAACGGCTTGACTGATATTGCCGAGGAGTTCGATACCCGATCGAAAATCACCGATATTTCCGACCAATGGTAAGATTTCCCTATACGCTCGAAATGTGGTACGAGGAGGATGCCACGCAGAATCCCGACGGTTCGTGGGCCGAAGGCGCGCATGAATGGCGCGTCGTCGGTCGATGCAATGCCCGTCAGAACGGACAGGCTCAACAGATCAAGGGACAAAACGGGGATGCCTTCCTCTACTCTTTCGAGGTTACTATGCCGGCAAATACACAGCCTATTCCTATCGGGACCAAGGTACGCATATTCGACAGCCTAGGATTCAACATCTTCGACCGTTCGCCGCACACCGAGGCAAAACCCAAAGATAGGGATACGGCATCGTATCCGGTTCAGGGATTCTACAAAAGCGGACAACGTTACGAAGACACAAGACTATGGCTCTGAAATGCACCAATTGGCACGAAGTGGAACTCGAATTCATACGAGCTAAGGAGGAGTATGACCGGAAAGCGGTCGAGTGGCTTTCAGTGCTCGGGGAACGGGTGGTAAAGTATGCTCGCGAACACGGCAACTATACCGACCACACGGGCAATCTCCGCAATTCCATCGGGTATGTCGTGGTGCAAAACGGAAGAATCGTGGCTGAATCTTTTAAGTATAACCGCCGTGTCAGGCCGGATGGCAACCCTAAAGGAATCAAAGGTGCCGATGAAGCTCATGCCAAAGGGCTTGAACATGCCCGGTCGGTCGCCCGCGAACTCCCCGCCGGCAAAACCTATCTTGTATGGGTGGCCGGCATGGAGTACGCGAAGTATGTCGAGGCCAAAGGTTTCGATGTACTCGATGGCTCGGGCAACTGGGTGGAGTCGACCGCCGAGAAACTCAAAGCGGAATTTGCTCGGTTCTTAAAATCAAAGAAACGATGAATCTGACCTCTGCGGAAATATTCAAGTTCGTCTGGAATCGCATTCGTGATTCGCCGTTGAGTCAAGCCGTGCCGACGATGTATGCGGATCACTATCCGAATAACCCATCGGGCGAATTCATCGTCGTGAATTCTCTATCGAACGTCGTCGGGGATTCGCAGGTGGCGACGGTGAATGTGAACATCTACGTGCCGGACACAACGCCGACGATCGGTCGGGAAGAACAACGCTACCCCGATCGCAACCGTCTGAACGAACTGACCCGTACCGCTTTCGATTCGCTGGGACACTACCCTGCCAACGAGCGCTGGTTCTTCGACGTGAGCGACGAAACTCTCATCAGCGAGGAGAGCATCTCCTACACTTTCTCGAACATCAAAATAAAACTTAAAAAGTATTGACAATATGCAACTTGTAGGTCTTAATTCCTGCCACGCAGGAGATCCGCTGCCCAAAGGCGTAAAAGATACCGGGGCAGAAGCGCTGCTCAAGGCTCTGAAAAAGATTACGCAGCCTTATAACGGCGGCGTAACCTTCAACTTCTCCAACCCGACGAGTAACAAGTTCTATCGTGAGGGAGAGGCCGATCCGTTCTTCTCCATGCGCGACCCGACGTCCGGAAGCAAGGAGATCACGTGGAACATCGCCGATTTCGATGATGCCACGCTGGAATTCTACTTCGGTACGACCGAGCCAGCGAAGGGCGAACTGTATGAAGGGATAAAAGCCTTTGTATTCGACTCTAAGAGTGGAGGGTCTTTGGCTTTTGCCCGTCTGAAATATACGGCTACGCTCACCGGAGGCATGAATACGAGCGACCCGCTCCAGATCGCCGTCTCAGCCGATGTTCTGGCTCCAGCCGAAGGTGGTGTCGCTTGGTGGCCGATTGCGACCCCGGAATATACTGAATCTTTGTCCCTCAAAAGCAAAGGGCTCTGAATCCTCTTCATCCCGCCGGAAAGCTGACGACTTCCATCGCGGATCGAGACCGCGGGCGGGAACAAATATGATTTCATCATGGAAAAGGACCTTAAAGCGCTTACCGAGCAGCGTGCCCTTGACACTCTTTCGGAAAAAAACGAATCGTTCGGGATAGAAGGACGTGACGGCAAGACCATGACCCTTCGTCTTTATCCGCTCCAACTCGGCCGGCTGGCCATGATCAGTCGCCGGTTGCTCGATCTCGATGTGATATTCGATGACGGGCAGATCGAAGATGCGGTCAAACGCATGTGGACGATATGTGCCGAAAAACCAAGAGAGGTTGCCGAAATCATCGCGATCGCCACACTCCGGACGAAGCAGGAGCTCGACGAACAGATAAAAGAACGTACCGAGCTTATCCTCTGGTCTCCCACAATGGACGCGACAGCCCTTGCCAATGTGCTGTCCGTCATCGTATTTCAATCTTATTACGTGGATTTCATGAATGCTATTCGCTGGGCAAGAACGCTGCGGGTGATGATTTCCCAGACTACAGCAGCGGAGCGGATAGCCAATACGGGGGACGCAGCATCTGGGGACAAATAGACGCGCTCACAAGTCGCTATCATTGGACGTTGGAGTATATTCTCTGGGGTGTCTCTTGGGCGAATGTACAGCTGATGACGGCGGATGCGCTGAAAACAGATTACAAGGGTAAATCGGAAGAGGGAAGTCCGAGCAACGGCCCGTCGAAAAATTCCGATGTCGTCGATTTGAACGACCCCAACTCGATGAATACACTCCTCCTGATGGCTGGAGGCAAACGATAATGAACGAAATAACTGAAATATGCTCGACGCTATCATTAAATCGGCATCTTCGCTCGGAGCTTGCAAACGGCTTGACAAGATTACGAATTTTCGCACGCTGACCGAGCTGTTCTTTTCCCCGCAGGGACAGGAATTCTGCCAAGAACATAATTTCCCGTCATTGGATGAGTTCCGGAGGATCAAAGACGAAGTAAAAGACCGCGGCATCTACATAGACCGCGGGAATATCGTACTGAAAGGCCGGAAACATATCTGCCTGGCCGGAGACACGTCGGCTGAAATAGAAGCTTCGGGAGTGGAATTCGTCCACACCGTCATTCTTATGCACGGGTCCTCGGCCACGATCAACGCATCGAATTATGCCGTGCTGAAGATCGTGAACATCAGCGGTTCGGAGGTGGAAATCAACAAAGACAAAACCGTCGTCGTATTATGAGCATCAATCTTACCGTCGTCATAGACACCGAGGAAGCCGTCCGCCGATTCCGAGAGCTTCAGAAAACAGCCAAGACCGTAACGTCGAGCGTCGTGACCGATGCCGACCGAATGGATATTGCGATGCATCGTCTCGCGACCACCCTCGGGCAGATTGGCGTCGGCGTATCGCTTGCGGGGCTGGTGAAACAAATCGCCCAGACCCGCGGCGAGTTCCAGCAGCTCGAAGTGGCTTTTACTACGTTGCTACAAAGTAAGGAAAAGGCCGATACATTGATGTCGCAAATGGTCGAACTGGCCGCCAAAACGCCGTTTGACCTGCAAGGCGTGGCCAGCGGCGCCCGCCAGCTTCTCGCATACGGATTCGCGGCCGAAGATGTCACCGATGTCCTTACTCGCCTGGGCAATATGGCGGCAGGACTGGGACTGAACCTGCAAGACCTCACGTGGCTGTACGGCACGACGGCCGTACAGGGGCGTTTATACACGCGTGACGTAATGCAGTTCCAAAGCCGCGGTATCGACCTTGCCGGAGAGTTGGCAACACAACTCGGCAAGACCCGTGCAGAAATCTCGCAGATGGTCACGGAAGGTAAAATCGGTTTTCCAGAAGTGCAGAAGGCTATTGAGAGCATGACCAACGAGGGCGGGAAGTTCTACAACCTGATGCAGGAGCAGTCCAAAACCATTACGGGCCTCATCTCCAATCTCGGCGATGCTGTCGACATGATGTTTAATGACATCGGGAAATCGCAGGAAGGGGTGATTGCAGGCGTACTGAAAGGCACTATTTCGCTGGTGGAGAATTACGAAAAGGTGCTGAATATCCTGCTCCCGCTGGTGGCGGCGTATGGGGCGTATAAGGCTGCTTTGATAGCAACGGCAGCATTGCAAAAAGTGCAGGCCACCATTACGGCAACGAAAGCAATTCTGGAACAAACGAAGATGCTCACCAGAGCAACGCAGGCGCAGATATTATTTAATCAGGCCGTCAAAGCAAATCCGTACGTATTGGCCGCAAGTGCGTTGATAGGTCTTGTTACGCTTATATCTCGGTTCTCCGATGAGGGGTATGACGCAGCCAAGGCACAAAAAGATTTGAACGAATCGGTTGCCAATGCGTCTGCCGATGCTATTACAGAACAACGAGAGCTTGCCCGGTTAAAAGGAGAGCTGGAAGGATGTACAGAGGGATCAGAGCAGTATGAGGCTGCTAAGAAAAAGATCATCGAAAAGTTCGGTCAATATGATTCTTCTCTGACACAGGAATCTTTGACGGTTAAAACTTTGGCCGAAAAATATGACAGTTTAAGTTCTGCTATCCTGAAATCGTATAATGCCCGACAATACAACGAATTTGCATCCGAGCAAAGTAAATTATTGGAAGACACAATAACACAGAATCTCGATAAAATATACTCTCGTCTTCTTGAGGAACTCGGCGATGAAGCCGGTACAAAATTATATGCACAAATTCGTGATTCCATCACGAAAGGGGTGGCACTTCCGTCTGCTGTTCAACAAATACTGGATAAAATACAAGATAAGGGTACTATTATAGCCGACTCACGAATTGATAGCCAAATACGTGCTATTCAGTCGGCTATAAAACTGAATGACGAACTTGACGAACAAGCCCGCAAACGGTTCGGTATTACAGCTCCAACGCACCAAAGTTCTACAAATACCGAAACGCCGGTACAGCCTAAAAAAGTTCGTAACAAATCCTATTGGGAAGCGCAGAAGAAAGAGGCGGAAGCAGCTCTCGAAGCGATGGACGCTTCATTAAAGGGAACGGCGAAATGGAACGAGCTGGTCGCCAAGATCGCCGAATACGATTCGAAGATTAAGCAGTACAGCGTCTCGGGCAAGACGGTAGCGGATGCCGCCAAAGCCCAGAAGAAACTGTCGGAACAGGTTCTGGCCAATGATATGGCCCTCGAACAGTCGCGTATAGACATCATGCGCGAAGGCAAAGCGAAAGAGTTAGCCGAGATCGACATGCGCACCCAACAGAAACTCGCCAAGATCGACAAGGAACGGCAAAAATTACAAGAGGCGCAGGGAAAATCGCTTACGAAAGAGCAGGAGCACGACTTCGAGGAGCGTCGCGCCAATATACAAACGGAAGGAATAAACGATAGAGCGGCGGTTGAAATAAAATATGCGGAGGAGCTCGATTCCATTTACAAACGAATAACCGACGATGTGCTTTCGGAGGAGGATCGACGTATTGCCGGAATCAAGGATAAATACGACGAATTGCGAAAATGGGTCGACAATGCCCTGAAGAGCGGAAACATTGATTTAGACCAGGCATTCGACCTGGGAGTTAAAATCGACCGGGCGGAAATCGCGGCCAGTCTGAACGCCATTGTCGACGAATACGGCACGATGGAGGATAAGATTACCAAGATACGCGCGAAAGCCGCCAGAGCCCGGGAAGAAGTGACAAAAAACGGCCGCTCCGACCTTATTCCCCGGATAAACAAACGCGAGACGGAGGAGGTCGGCAAAATCAAGGCGGACGAGTTGATGAAAACCGACGACTGGATTAATTTATTCCAGAACCTCGACGCGCTTTCGAGCCGGGAAATCCGGCGAATCATCGACAATATCAACGAACAACTCCGAAATGTCGACCTCGACCCGATTAACCTGAAAGCCGTAACGGAGCAACTGCAAGAGGCCTCGGAAGCTGCCGCAAGGAAAAATCCGTTTTCAGCCGTTGTGAATGGATTCAAGGACTATAAAGCCGCCCAGCAAAAGGCTATCGCTTTGCAGGAAAAATACAACGAGACGTTGGATGAGGCAGACAGAAAAACGGCCAGCCAAGCAGCCATAGATGCGATTCGGGAGCGGCAGGAAGCGTGGGAAGGTGTCGCCAAAGTCTTAAGTATTATCGAGGCTTCGCTCAATGGCATAGCCTCCGCCGCCGCATCTTTCGGTGCAGATGACGGCACCGTCTCCGCAATCGGTAACTTGGCCGGTATTGCGGGAGGCGTCGGCCAGGCTGTAGCCGGGTTTTCGAATGGAGATTGGATTGGGGGAATAACAGGCGCCTTCTCCGCCATTGCGAGCATCGGAAATTTATTCAATTTCGACGATCAGCTTCAAGATGAGATTGACCGCTTGCAACGACGGATAGATCAGTTGCAATGGGAGGTTGACAATGCAGATGCCGTTCGGCTGGCCAAAAACACGGAAAGTTCGCTCCAGCGGGTTAAAAGACTGTATGCCGAGACCACGAAAGAAGTGCTGGAATTACACGGTGCGACAAGTTCGTTGGACAAACTAATAGGGAGCCACGTATATTCGAATGAAATCAGGGAGAAGACGGCCGATAAGCTGGCAAAGGAATACGCCAGTATAGAATACTCTGCTAATAAGGCATTAGGCTCAGCAAGATTCTCCGAGGCAAAAGAGCAGCTGCACAATTTGGCAGGACAACAGCTTCTCATTCAAGAGCAAATTAACAAAGAAGAAGATAAAAAGAAAACGGACAGGGGCAAGATAGAAAATTGGAAACGCCAGATTGAGGAGTTAGGCAATGAGGCCGTAGAGGTCATTAACCAACTTGTTGAAGATATTATCGGTGGTAGTGCTGCTGAAATAGCATCAGAACTCGGCAATGCTTTTTTCGACGCATTTGCGGCTGGGGAAGATGCCGCAGAAGCATGGGGCGATAAGGTTGACGAGATTGTTGCTAATATCGTCCGACAAATGCTGGTATCCAAATTTTTAGAGGAGCCATTGGGGGATATATTTGATGAATACAAAAAACGATGGTTTGGAGATGGTACGTTTGATGAAAAAACAATCATGGACCGGATCATCGCATCAATGGATGATTTTAAATCTGATTTAAATGATGTAGAAGACTTGTTTGGAACCATGATTGAGACGCTCCCAGATGACATTTTGGATAATTTAATCCCAGAATCTGCGGCGTCGCAATCCGGTACATCCCGGGGCTACAAGGTCGCATCGCAGGAAGAAATGGCGGAGCAGAACGGCCGTCTTACCGATATTCAGGGCAAGGTCGGCATTATGGCCGTTGCCCTCGATTTCATAAAAACGCACAACATAGAGCAGACATCGATACAGCGAGAGATAAACGAGCGTCTGGCTATTATGGCTATGGATGTGGCCGCGATCAACGGCAATACCGCGCCTCTGTTAAAAGGCATTCCCGCAATGGCGAACGCTCTTATTGCTATAAACAAGAAACTTGACAATATGTAGGTATGGCAACGTCGGGTGTAACTATAAACAAAAAGACATTGGCGTCAATGGGCGTTACGCTCCTTTCGGGCGCTTACGCGGAATTATTAACCCCTCCGTCATTAAAGGATTTTGTAGAAAATGACGATCCTTTGAAATCGGGGACGGAGGTTATCATTCCGGACGATCCAAAAAAGAAGGAGCGCGATGTCACGTTGTCGTTTCTTATAGAAGGACCTACCGAAGCCGCATTCCTCGCCAATTATTCGGCTTTTGCCGCGGAATTGCATAAAGGGAGCGTAGAACTGTATGTTCCGGATTTGGGGAACACTTACAACCTTATATATCGCAGCAGCGCCCAGTTCGAGAATTACCGTCTTCGGGCGTGCAAACTGGCGGTGAAATTTCGCGAGCCCAATCCAGCAGACCGAACGGCCCGGGAATAAAGAAAGCCAAGATCATCCTCCGGCCTTTCCTAAAATCGGTATCGGACGTAGCGCATATATTATTTATTTACGATTTTAATGCTACATTTGTATCTATGGAATTACAACAACCCATCCAAAGCAAGATTTACGAGATACGGGGTCAGCGGGTGATGCTGGACTTCGATCTGGCGGAACTCTACCAAGTGGAGACCCGAGCGCTAAAACAAGCTGTAAGGCGCAATATCGAAAGGTTTCCTGAAGATTTTATGTTTGAAATCACCGAACCCGAATATAACTACCTCAAAAACAGTTTGACATCACAAATTGTGATCTCAAACGAAAGAGGCGGCCGACGTTATATGCCGTTTGCCTTTACCGAACAAGGGGTGGCCATGCTTTCGAGTGTTTTACGTAGCAGAACGGCCATACAGGCAAATATCGCCATTATGCGGGCTTTCGTGGCAATGCGGAATTATATCACGACCACGACAACCGTAACGGCGGAGCTATCCGAAATACGGGCCCGGTTGGCGTTGTTGGAGCGAGCCGATGAAGACAACGCCGAGGCAGTAAACGATTTGTCGGAGGATATGCGTAAGGAGCTCGACAATATATACGAGGCCATAGCTGCGTTGTCGGTCAGAATCCCCGAAGTCAAGAAACCGCGAGAACCCATTGGATTCAAGAAAAACGGCTAATCCACCATGAATTTCACCAAAACCCCGCCTTTGTGATGGCGGGGTTTATTTTTATCGCCCGAAATCTTGCATAATGTGCCGGGCATCGCCACCTTTGTCTCGTGCCTGTGAAGATACAGGTCGCAGATTCCGACGAAATGACGATATACGACACCTCCGGCGAAGTAATTCTCGACGCTCCGGTCACAACGGACGCCGTTATCAGATATGTCCTCATGGGCGACTACTATATCGGGTTGCCCTTCAATCTTCTCGAACCCGCAGATTTTCCCCGCGGCTCCTATGTCATGTACAAAGGGCGGAAATTCGAGATCATGTCCAATGTGCGGCCCGAGTTCGACGACACGACCGGAGGTTACAAATATTCGCTTCAATTCTGGGCTCAGCAGAACCACATGAAGCGCCGCAAATGCAAATGGTTGCAGGGACAGAATCCCGAAACGACGTTTCACGACACGACCGACCTCGCATCCTTCGGCAATCTGATCGCCGACAACATGAATGCGTTTCTGGGCGGCAAAAACTGGAAAGTAGCTGCCGTACCGGAAGAGTTCGCCGAAGTGACGAAACTCGTCTCCTTCGACCGAGATTCCTGCTGGGATGCCATCAACACCATTGCCGAGACGTTCGACGTCGAGTGGTGGACCGTGGAGAACGGCGCTGAGGTATGGATTTACTTCGGGAAGCTGGAGTTCGGCACGCCCGAAGTATTCAAGCGGGGCGACGTCGTGACGTCGATTCCGGCCAAGAAAGGCGACGATGCCAATTACGGAACCCGATTCTTCGTCTTCGGGTCCACCCGTAACCTCACGGCCGATTACGGACAGGCTCCGCAGGGCGGAACGACCAATCACGTCTCCGAGGTGCGGCTGCGCCTCCCGAACGGGCAGGAATACATCGACGCCCGGGAGAATCTGAAACCCGCGGACGTCGTGGAACAAGTCGCTTACTTCGAGGACATATATCCCAAAAATACGGATACGGTGACCTCCGTGGACCGCTCGCAGGACCGGCAAACCAGCAACGGAACGAAATACAAGGCGCGCATCATCTATGCGAAGGACGCACCGTTCGTCCCGACGGATTTAATCGAAGGCGAGACATTGCAAGCGGTCATCACCAGCGGCCCGCTGAGCGGCAGGACCTTCGATATCCAGCTCGGCAGCGAATTCCAGGACCCGGATGCCTGGGACCCCGAACAAAACCCGTTCGACCGCAAATTCGAGATCGTCGCAGACATCGAGGATGCCGGCGACGGCGAGGAACTGATTATCCCGAACGACAGCCTCGATATAGACGTCGGGGACACCTTCGTGCTGACCGGGGTCAAACTTCCCGACGAACGCATCAAGGAGGCCGAGCAGGAACTGCTGAAAGCAGGCAAAGCCTGGGCGGTCAAGAACAGCAGCGACACGGACGTGTACGACTGTCCCACGAACCCCGTGTACTGCCAGCGACACGACAAGAATTACGATCCGGGGCAAAAGGTGCTGCTGCAAGACCCCCGTTTCGGAGCGAGCGGCCGGCAATCACGCATTCAGGGATTCGAAAAGAAACTCTACAACGAGTATATAGCCACATATACCGTCGGCGACAACACCTCCTACTCCCGGTTGGCCGCCATCGAGAAGGACATCGAAGAATCGGCTTATGCCGAGCGTATCGGAGTGGTGAACGGGGTCGGCATCTATCTGATCCGGTCCAAATACGACACCACCCTTCCGACGGATTACAACGCCTATTCGGCGTTAGCCGCCGAAACGCTCTTTTTGAACAAACGGAAAGGCGGGACGGTCCTCGGAAGCACAACGTTCGACAAAGACATCACGATAGGCGGTTCGGTTGTCTCCAAAGACTTCCGTCAGGGGGATTTCTCCGGGTCGGGATTCGGCGCCTACCGCGACGGGAACGGCAATGCCGTGCTGGAGGCGGACATCCTGAAAATCCGCAAGGAAGCCATCTTCAACGAGGCGGTCATCAATCAGGTGACGTTCCGCGTCGGCGCCACGGTCTTCTCCAACGGCGGCTGCGAGATCACGCGCGTCGAGGAGCTGGAAACGGCATTCCGCTGCTACTACGACAACAGGGAGGGGCGGCGCTACAGCGGTCTCACGACCGGCGACCAGGTGCGGTGCCAGCGATACGATCCCACGCAGCACACGATCATAAAATACTACTGGCGGCTCGTCACGGCCGTCGGGGAGGATTACGTCGAGCTGTCGAAGAGCGACGCGGACGGATCCGCCTCTCCCGAAGCGGGCGACGAGATCGCGCAGTTCGGCAACCGCAGCGACATAACGCGTCAGTCGGCCATCGTCATCAACCCGCTCGACGGCGGATCGGTCGAGGTGTATGCCCATATCGACGCCTATTCGCTCTCGGAGAAGAACTACGTCGGCATGGGCGTGAATCCCCAGACGGGCGAAGCGTACATGTATGCCTACGGAGACATGTTCTTCGGCGACCGCGACCTCGCCGACCCGAATGCCTCCTGGATCACCTACCAGAAGAAGGAGGGCGAGGAGCGCCGCAGGCTGCGCATCAAGGCCGACGTCACGTTCGGGGCCGATTCGTCCGGGCTGGGCAACCTCTCCGAGTTCAAGGCCCAGCAACAGCAGATCGACGACGCCCGGAAGGAGGCCGAGGAGGCGAAGAAGGAGGTCGGGAATATTCAGTTTTCCGCCGTGAACCTTATCGACGATTCGAAAAGTATAACGATTACGGCACCGGACGGGGCAAACTACACACACAGAAGTTTCCCCATAAACGGGGGTGTGCGGGCCGGGGAGCAGCTCGCCTTGTCTGTCGGAAACATCGAGGTTCTTGCCGGAACACCCGCAGGATTCAACGTGGTAATCACCAATGAGGATAAGAATACATGGCTGACGAACAGCGCCGAACTCACCGCGGACAATCATAACGCCGTATTCTCCGTACACGCGGATATTGTCGCACAAAAAGCGCTCCTGCTGATTTATGCGGGGCCGACGGGCGCCACATCCGGAAACATCGTCCGATTCGATGAGATCATGCTCGTCCGCGGAAACAAGCCCGCATTGTCGTGGTCGCCATCCATCGCCGATCAGGAAGCAGCCATAGACGCCGCACAGCAGGCCGCAGACAATGCCGCCGCAGGGGTCGATTCGCTCAAGAACTTCACCGACGAGGCATTCGCCGACGGTGTCGTGGACCGCGCCGAGGCGGCCGCCATCGGGAAGTACACGAACTCGGTGAACGAGACCCGGAAGGCTGCGGATGCCGCCTATGCGGAGATATACGGCAACCCGCTGCTGGGCGGCACGGCGAAGTCGAACTTGCAGGCTGCGAAGAGCGCCTTCGACACCGCCGCAGCCGATCTGCTCGCCGCGATCGCCACGGCGGCCGACGACGGCATCGCATCCCCCGGGGAGCAGGCCGACGTGGATGCGAAGTACACCCTATTCAACAACGCATACGGGACTTTCGGGACACGCTTGGAGGAGGCGAACAAATACATGCTCACGGCCGTGAACACCGCCTCGCAGGGAGCCTTGCAGCTCTCGCAGGAGTTGCAGGGGGTCGTGAACAACATCAATGAGACGATCCTTCCCGACCTGCAAGCCCAGATCGACGGGTCGATCGTCTCGTGGGGCGGCGAAGAGGTTCCGACGCTCTCGAACTACCCGGCGAACCAATGGACCTCGGACACCGAGCGCAAACGGCATATCGGAGACTACTACGACCGCAAGACCACGGTCGATGGCCAGGCGGCCTACGAGCGCTACAAGTTCGCCTTCGAGAACAACGCCTACCAATGGGTGCGCATCGCCGACAGCGGAGGCGCCGCAGCCATCGCCACGGCACGCGAGGCCCTCGGACTGGCCGGGACGAAGGCGCGGATATTCTTCGGGGCGACGACGCCCGCCGTGCCCTACTCGGTGAACGACGTATGGTTCCGCTCGTCCGGGTCCGGGGCAACGCTCGAAACGACCGTCTATATATCCAATGCCGACAAGGGGCAGCAGGAGACCGCGTCGGCCGCAGACTGGCAGTTAGTGGACGACAGTCAGGTGCGGCTGCGGCAGATGTCCTCCGACGGCGTGATCTCGCGCGAGGAGAAGGCATCCCTGCGAAACCGCCTCGCGCAGATTCAGGAGGCATACACCTCCTATCAGAACGACGCCGCGACATACGGCGTGTCGGTAGCCGACCTTGCGGCGGCATACTCCGCACTCGTGAATTTCCTCACGGGGACCGTGGCCGTGAACAACGACACGGACACGACGCTCTCGGCCGAACAGCGATCCGCCTACAATGCCGCGTTCGCGGCCTACGACGCCGAGGTGAGCCGATTCTCGAACCTCGTGGCCGATGCGATCTCGCAGGGGAAGGTGGATGATATTCAGTTTTCCGCCGTAAACCTTATCGACGGTTCGAAAAGCATAACGGTTACGGCACCGGACGGGGCAAACTACACACACAGAAATTTCCCCATAAACGGGGGTGTGCGGGCCGGGGAGCAGCTCGCCTTGTCTGTCGGAAACATCGAGGTTCTTGCCGGAACACCCGCAGGATTCAACGTGGTAATCACCAATGAGGATAAGAATACATGGCTGACGAACAGCGCCGAACTCACCGCGGACAATCATAACGCCGTATTCTCCGTACACGCGGATATTGTCGCACAAAAAGCGCTCCTGCTGATTTATGCGGGGCCGACGGGCGCCACATCCGGAAACATTGTCCGATTCGATGAGATCATGCTCGTCCGTGGAAACAAGCCCGCATTGTCGTGGTCTCCCTCTATCGCCGACCAGGAGAAGTACACGGACGACAAGGTCGATGGCATACAGATCGGAAGCGTGAACCTGTTAGACGGAAGCAGGGAGTTCACCGTTACGGCAGGAAGTGGCGATAATTACAAATCTCAGGTTTTCGACATCGGAGAGGTCGAAGCCGGCGAGGTGTTCGCACTATCCGTAGAAAATATCTCGGTACTCGCAGGAACGCCCGGGGAGCTCTCGGTAAGAATGTACAACGAAGGAGCCTCGAAAGACCTGGCGAACTACGTGGAGATTTCAGCCCAAGAGCGGACGGCTTTGTTCACCATAAAAAGCGACGTCACGAAGCAGAAGGCCAAAGTGCTTTTCTATGCCGGAAAATACGCTGCAACGGCAGGAAACTCGGTCCGGTACGAGGGCGCGACACTCGTCCGAGGCAACAGGCCCGCACTATCCTGGTCGCCATCCATCGCCGATCAGGAGAAGTACGCCGACGAGGCCGTGAACGGCGTGGAGACCCTGATCGACGCCTCGAAGCTCGATCAGAACACGTACTATCCCGTGACGATCGAATTGAACGGCATCGCCCGATCGAAAATCACGGTCCGCGTGAATCTGAGCGACACGCAGCCCGGAAATCCCGCGTGGTCAACATATAGCAACAGGCCCGGAAGCTTCTCATGCCAGGCCGTATGGTACAATAACGGAAACGGATGGGGAGCGAACTACGATAACCGGGTCGTCGAAGAATACCAGTACCGATGGACGGAAACACCTCCCATCGGCTCCGTAGGACAGATGGCGTACTCATCGAACGAATACATATACGTCCGGGGCGGCGGCGTATATCGGTTCTTCGCGACGAATGCCGGGACACCCGTACTGCACACCGAAGCTTATACGGTCAATGAGCAGACCGTAGATCTCAAAACGTCCGTCGAACCGCTCGTATCCCTTCAGGAACAGGCCGACAGCACGCAGCAGGAGGCCGAGACCACCCGGCAGGCGATAGCCGACATGAACGACGACACGATCTTCGACGTCTCGGAAAAACAGTCCATTCGGACACAATGGGAGAACATTTCGGGGTATGCCCGCACGGATGTGTCACTGGATTCGCTGTCGGCGACGAACGGATCGTACTATCGGGTGCGCGACATGGCCAAAGCGGCGGGAATCAGCACGGCCGGATTGCTCGCGGCGGTAAACAGCCTCCGGGTGAAGCTCAACGACTATGCGCTATACACCGCATCGAACACCCCGGGATTCGACCGAGCCGGACTGGCCGTATTGTTCACGGCGTATTACGCGCAGGAGATCGACGTGCTCAACGCCGTGAGCCAGAAGTACACCGACGGAAAGGTGGCCGACATCGAGACCTCGATGCAGGATTACGACTACCTCAAGCTCGTGTTCCCGAACAATACCGTGGACAACAACGGCGTGTTCCTATCGCGGCTGATGGCCGTCAAGAACGGGACGTCGGCATCCGCGGCGGTAGTGGCCGGGTTATACGGAGGCGGCGTAGATTCGCTCAACAATGCCGGATTCAAGGACGCAACGCACGGGATTCTCATGATGTTCGCAGGGGCTACGAGTATTCAGAACGTGGCGGCGGCGAAAACCCGGATATACGGGGACGGAACACTATACACGAGCAAATTGGTCGCACAAGCCGGAACGATTGCGGGCTTCACGATCGGGACCGGACACATCGGATCGGAAAATTTAACAGGATCCCAATATTTCTACCTGTCTTCGAGCGTCATAAAAAACGGAAAGAAGGATACGTATGCGATGATCGGCGACATAACATATAAGAATAGGAAAGTGGCGGCCGCCCTATACAACCACTACGGATCGACAGGTATAGGGCTCATCGTCGATATGGGGGACAACTCCCATGCCGCGATATATGTCCCCAACGGGACATTCTCCGGATTCCGCCCCATGTCCAGATCATACGACAACGGGACATACACGCTGAAGGGCAACGAAGAAGAGACCGTGTTTTTCGTCAATACGTCGAAAGGAAGCACGACATTCTATCTGCCCTCGAATCCGCAGCCGGACCAACGATACGAGATTCGGAAGCTCCACAGCGGCAACAGCATTATCATCAATGCGCAAAACAACGGAGACATCTACGTGACGGGAAGCAACAACCCCAGTTCGCAAATATCGTGGACCGGGCGACGATGCGTAACCATTCAGTACAGCAAAAATCTCGATGCTTGGGTAATGTGGTTCAGCTACGAAGCATAAACGAACATTCAATCATACAGACTATGAACAAGACACAGATCGACTTCACGAAGTTCAGGCTCTACACGAGAATACCCCGAAAGGAAATACGCTCATTCGACGTCCGCGAGGAGCTGGCCAACTCGCTTTACCTCGCGGGACGAGGAATCCGCATGCACGACCTCGCGATGCGCATATACCGTTCCGACGGGCCCGTGGAGCTCGACGAAGCAGATGTGCAACTGCTCAGGGAGTTCGCACTGACCCTCTCGCCGGCATTCATCGACAGCTTCGATCAAAACTTATGCACCGAGACCGAGGCCGGAAAATAGGCTCTTACCTTAAAATCATAACATTATGAAAAAGACACTTGTCATCATCGCAATCGTGATCGCAGCCGTCATCGTGCTGTATTTCATCGCAAAGCTCATGCCCGTAGGGATGATGCTCCCCTTCCTCATCGGAGCAGGCGTCGGAGCTGTCGCAACCCTCGCCGGACAATCCGTCTGGCGATACATCGGTAATCGGATCAAGGGGGAGTGAGGTATGGATTGGGGCACTATCATCGTTTCGCTCGGCGGATCATTCCTCACCGGAGGCGCATTCATCTCGCTGTTGTACCGCCGCGAGAACAAACGCGCGAAACAACTCGAAAACGAAACCACCGCATCGGCACAATGGCGCGAACTCTACGAGCAGGCCGAAGCGAAGGTATCGGCACAAAGCGTCAAGATCGACGAACTATACAGGAAAATCGGCCACCTGAGGGATCAGAACAACGGACTGACGACGCAGAATGCCGTACTGAAGATTCTCAAATGCAAACGCATCGGATGCACAGACCGCCAGCCGCCGATCGACAAGAAGAACGAATGCAATTTCAAAAACGATGCGGCAGGACAGGACGCCACGGATACCGCGGGCGGCAATACCGAGGAAAGCGAAGAAAACGAACCGAAAAACAAATAGACAATGACACGAGGACTGAAAAACAACAACCCCGGCAATATCCGGCTCGACGGGGTACATTGGAAAGGCGAGGTGGAACCCTCGCAGGACCGGGCATTCAAGCAATTCGAGACGATGCCGTGGGGATACCGCGCGATGTTTCATCTGCTGAACAACTACAGCCGTCTGCACGGGTGCGACACCATCCGCCGGATGATAACCCGGTGGGCCCCGGAGAACGAGAACGACACCGAAGCATACATCCGCGCCGTTTCCGAATGGTCCGGAGTGCCGGCCGACAGCCGCATCACGACGACAAACCGCGACGTGATGGTCCCGATCGTGGCAGCCATGTCGCGCATGGAGAACGGCACCGAAGCGAAAGCCGCGGACATTGCCGCAGGGTGGGAACTCTTCATGCTGAACAAATGAAAAACGCCCGAACCCTGCTCGTCCTGCTCGCGCTCCTCGGCCTGTTCCTCGCCGGATGGTGGCTCGGCCGCCGATCCGTCGGGAGCAGCATCGTCGAGCACACCCGGATCGACACGGTATTCTTCGAGCGGCCGCAATCGGTCACGCATTCCCGGCAGCTCGTGTCCGTGAATATCCCGAAGCTGCTTTTCGCTCCGGCCGATACGGTCCTCAAAACCGTAATCGCTCCGGATGGAACCGACAGCGTGCCGGTACGACTGCCGTTCGAACGACGGGAGTACCGTGACAGTACCTATTATGCCGTGGTGAGCGGAATAGCCGTCGGAGGATACCGCCCCACACTCGAACGCATCGAGACATACGGACGCACCGTCACGCAGATACGCACCGTCCGCGATCCATACGGATGGGAAGCGGGACCCGCAGCGGGCGTCTATTATGCAGACCGGACAGGCGGCGTATGGGTAGGGGTCACGGGACGGAAAAACTTCGGACGGCTGGCCTTATCCGCAGCCATCGGATACGACACGCACAACGGAACTCCCTTCGGCCAGGCGCAGATAGGAGTGACCCTATGGCGGAAGTGACTTTCAGAAAGAATTGAAATGGCGCCTTCGGGGGCAGGCGTAAAAAAGCCCCCGCCTTCGCTTGCAGTCCTCTTACCTCCTGCAAACGACAAAGGTGCCACAACACCAAGACGGAGACATATAGTCCCTACGGTGTTGTGGCACCTATTGTTTTTATGTAAGAGGATTACAAATTTACAAACTTTCCCGAATATGTGCAAATCCGAAATTTTCAACCGTATCCTCAATACGGTATCGCAGGAGACAGAGATAACCATTGATGAGATTCTAAGCCGAAGCCATCGAAAGGAAATTGTGGATGCACGTTATCTGTTCGTGTATTTTTTACGCAGCAGGGGTTTCATCCCCGCCGAAATCGCCCGAAGATTACGGCTTACGCCGCAAGCGGTTAGTGGTATCATTTGCAAATTCCAGAAACGGCGGGAGCAAGGCGACCGAATCTTCGAAATAAACTATCAACAACTATGCAAACAACTGAAAACAGACTGATTGCCCGACTGTTCCTAATTTATGACTTTTGCATCGTGAGCTCAACGGCATGCGCTCCCCGACGCGAGCGTACAATGTAAAAAGTCAATAACATGAACGAGAAAACTTTAGTGTTCGACAACGGCGGCGCGATGGACGGCAACCTCGTGGCCGCCCTGATGAACGGCAACAACCGCAACGGCTATGGCAACGGCTACGGCTGGGAGTGGATGTGGATGATCCTGCTCTGGGCCATCTGGGGCGGCAACGGCTGGGGCGGCTTCGGCGGCCGCGGAGGCCTTTCGAACCTTCCGGCCGAGCTGAACGGCGACGCCGGGCGCCAGCTGCTGATGAACGCCATCCAGGGCAACGGCACGGCCATCTCGCAGCTCTCCTCGTCGCTGGGCTGTTCCGTACAGCAGATTCAGACGGCGCTCTGCAACATTCAGGCACAGTCGGGTCTCTCGGCGCAGCAGATCATCAACGCCATTCAGGCCGGGAACTCGCAGGTCCTTTCGCAGATGGCATCCTGCTGCTGCGACGTCCGCACGGCCATCGAGCGGCAGGGCTACGAAAGTCAACTGGCAACGCTCAATCAGACCAACGCCCTGACGAGCAACGCCAACACGCAGTTCAACGTCCTCGGCTCGAAGATCGACGCCCAGACGCAGATCATCAACGACAAGTTCTGCCAGCTCGAGATGCGCGAAATGCAGAACAAGCTCGACGCCGAGCGCGCCAAGAGCGCCGCGCTGGCCGGACAGCTTTCGCAGGAGCATCAGACCGCGACGATCATGCAGTCGCAGGCCCAGGCCGTGGCTCCCGTGAACGCCGCGATCAGCGATCTGAGCAACCGCCTGGCGAAGATCGAGTGCGGCTTGCCGCCCACGACCGTGGTTCCCAATCCGCAGGTGTACGCAATGCCGGCATGCGTGGCCGCGCAGTACGGCCTGGGGTTCGGATTCGGGGCTCCCGGATACGGTAACGGCTTCTGGGGTTAGTACGGAAAGGAGGTCGCTATGGCAGCATATCCTTTTCAATACGTAAACCGCAGAGGCATTCCCGTTCTGAAGACTACGGGCGTGACGGCCGAGACCACGGGCGTCGTGTTCTCCTTCCCCAACCACGCATTCGCGAATTCGTGGTATCGGGGGCTCGTGCTGGTCGAACTGGCGCAGGCCATTCCCGCCGGCACGACGGGAACGCTCCCCGTGCTCTTCGAGACAAACGGGCAGACAAAGAATCTGACGACGTACAACGGAGCGAACGTCACCGTCTCGGACATTCCGGGAACCGGTGTATTCCAGCTCTGGTACGACAAACAGACCGACACGCTGCAACTGATGACGGGAGCCGTCTGATGAGACGAAAAACAATTAACCGAAGGCGACGGGAGGGGCCCCGATCTCTCCCCGAGCTTTCACAAAACCATTAACCGAAGATGTTTGCGAATTTAACGAAAGGCGCGCCGGTGTACGTACTGGATTTGCGCGGAACGCCCAAATACTACATGGCTACGCTCGAAGAGGCGCCGCAGCCTTATTTCCCCGCACCGGGAAACTTCCCGCCTTCGCAGCCATCCGTCAGCTTTCCCATAGGCGACCAGAAATGGGTCGTCCCGGTGAACGCCGACATGGTGACGAAGGACGGGCTCACGGTCACCACGACACGCGAACGGCTCATCGACGCGGTGAACGCCGCGCGGCAGCAAAGCCAGAACGTCGTGGATTCCTACGAGCGGCACAAGGCCAATCTCGAGCTCTTCGACCAGATCATGCGCGAGATCAGTCCGGCGTATGCCGGGCAGGCGCAGCGGGACGAAGACATGCAGAAACTCCGCGAAGAGGTCGGACAACTGCGACAGATGCAGGCGGAATTCCTCTCGATGAAGTCGTCGCTGGACGCCTTTCTTAAATCGCAGACACCTTCCAAAACGAGCAAATGATGAGAATGTGGGAAATTGAAGGCCGGTACCGCGGTGACGGGTACGGCGAACGCGAGGAGATCGAGCGCAAGATGCGCGAAGCCTACGAGTGCGGCTACGAGGATGCGCGGCGCGAAATGCGCGGCGGATACGGAGAGCGCCACATGGGCGGCTATACGTCCGACGGCTACGGAGAACGTGGCGGGGAGTATGGCGGCGACGAGTACGGCGAGCGGCGCGGAGTGAAGGGAACGGGTCCTTATTCGCGATACCGCTATCGCTAAGTAGAATCCGGAGAGGGGATTTCTCCCCTCTCTTCAAACTTCCGAAGTATGGACAGAGAAAGACTGGATACACACGACAGGATGCCGGACGACATTCGGGCATATCTCGAAAAGAACGGATGGTCGTTCTCGAAGAAGATGTGCGAATTCGCCGTCGGACACATGAAGGACCGCAACGGGAAAAAGCTCGAACCCCTCACCAAAGAGCAGGTGGACAAGCTGCTCAAAACATACGAAATAGTCCTCAAGCACGATAACGGATACGACTGCGTATATGTCGCCAACATGGCGAAGTCCGACTATTGGGGATCGTCGATCGGAGACGAGCAGCAGCTCGCACGATTCGTAAAGGACTACATCGACGACGAGGACGCATATCCCGGGATGCCCTTCACGCGCTATTTCGCCGATCTGATCGGGTCGGGAACAAATGTACCCTGGGACGATGTGCTGTAATCGGACGAGGTGCCGGCCTCGGCTGGCCGAAGCGTGGGTGCGGTTCGAAAAGGTATATTCGACGCTATGAAAATCCGGGATTTGAGGATAGGGAAGTATGGATGGCGCGTGCGGTTCTATTTCGCCGTGCATGGCTATCATACGCGCTCTATCCTCTCCTCTTTGAAGGAGATAGAGTGTCCCGGCACGATTCTGGAACGGGTGAGGGGAAACCTCCTGCGGGCGGATATGGATTCGGGGTTCACCTACTCGAACAAGACGATGCGCCGGTCCGTGGTCGTCGTGGGCCTCGCGACCTCGCAGGCGCAATTCCTCAACTCGTTCGAACACGAGCTCAGACACCTCTGCGACGACATCGCAGCCGCTTCAGGAATGCCAATGCAGGGAGAGGAGGTCGCCTATCTGACCGGAGACGTGAACAGCCTGCTATGGGCCGACGTTCACGATTTCGTTTGTTGTAAATGTAATTGTCTAATCCATGAATGAATACGCCAAATACCTGCTGTCCTTGCTCGAAATCAGCGAGTGGTGCACGCCTATTCACGAAGCGGTCGTATGGGAATTGCGGCAAAATTTAGTCCAGTAAATTGACGAGTTCCATCTTCATTTCCTCGTCTATGTCCCGGTAACGGGCGAATGCCGCACTACCTTCCACGTGTCCCGAAAGCTGTGCGATAAGATTTGGGTCCTTCACCTTCTTATACAAGTTGCCGATGAACGTCCGGCGCGCCATGTGCGACGAAGCCACGGAATAAAGCGGCTTCATCTCCGGCTCCCGGGTAACGGCATTCAGCACTTGCACGGGGCGTTTCAGTCCGGCGGCAAGAAACGCCCGCTTGATAGATTCATTGTATTTCTGCGAAGAAATAAACGGAAGCAACGATTGTCGTTCCGAATCCCGATATTTCTCGATAATGGTTTTCGCCGTATCGTTCAACGGAACACGCACGGTTACGGGACGCCCCTCTTTGGTCTTACGCGGAATATACTCGATCGCTCCATTCACAACGTTGTCCCGTTTCAACTGAAGCAAATCCCCCACCCGGCAACCGATCAGACATTGGAAGACGAATATATCTCGCTGGACCGATATTCCGGGATGCCTCGATAAATTCGCATGCTGCAAACGGGTCCGCTCCTCGAGCGTAATATAAATCGGCGTACCGTATATCACCGGTGCGATGCGGCGTTTCTTAAAAGGATTGCGATTTATAAACCCATTCGTCTCGGCCCAGTTCAGAAACGCGCGCAACATGACCATTTTGCTGTTCACGGTGTTCAGTCCCCGATCTTGCGGTTTACGGGATTCCGACACCCGCTGATACAAACCCGCCGCTCCGGCAAGGCGAGCCTCATTGCGGAAATATTCTTCGAAATCGTCAATCATATCCACGCAGGCCAGATTCTCGAGAGTAAGGGCAAACGAAGGGGATTTCAACCGCTTATACTGTTCAAATCTTTTAAGCGCCCTGACTACGACATGATAGGACCTCATGCGTCCGACGGACAAAAGCCGGGAGCCAAGGAAATCATCGAAATACTGCCATAGAGTTTTTCCCTCCTTTGAATCGTCCTTCGCCTCCACCAGCGAACGCAACCAATTCGGAGGCACGCTTCCCCGCCCTATTTCGTTGAAAGCTCTACTCACAAGCGACGTGATTTCAGCCAACCGCTTTTGCGTCTCCACGGAATCGTTCACCTCCGCCTGTACCTCAGCGGACGGCCTCATCCGAAAATTCGGGATCCGGATTGCCCCATCGGCCCAATAGGCAGGAGAGACGAAAAGTCCCGTTTTCGCACGCTGGTTGATCTTGCCATGCGAAAAACGCATCATGATCTCAGATTGCCCAAGCGCATTCCGTTTCGAGGATAAAGTGTAGTATATCGTTGCCATCGCAGTAGTTTACGGCAAAGATACACAACCCGTTTTATTTGGCGATATTTTGGCGACATAAATTATACACAGCTATACGAACCCGTAAAAGCCAAAACCAATAAATCGCATTACAACAACCATTTACACCGATATATTCACATCATTACACACGGTCGCCATATATCAGTAAAATGTTAAGTAATCCCAACGGAATCACCCGAAAGCGCGGAATGTCCCCGGAGCGTTCCGCTTCCCGGAACGACGCCCCGCCGGGGAGGGGCGCAGCGCAAAATGCGGATTTTCATGCCATTTATTTTGCCGGGCGGAATATTTTGTCTATATTTGCAGGCTTAAAAACCCGTAAGGGCGAGCGTTTTTTTATTAACCTTATACAATTTTATAGCAAATGGCTGTTAAAATTCGTCTGGCACGTCACGGTAAGAAGGGTTACGCCTTCTATCACATCGTTGCCGCAGATAGCAGAGCGCCACGTGATGGTAAGTTCATCGAGAAGTTGGGAACCTACAACCCCAACACGAATCCTGCTACGATCGATCTGTGCTTCGAGAAAGCACTGGATTGGTTACAGAAAGGCGCACAACCCACGGATACCTGCCGGGCTATCCTCTCCTACAAGGGCGTTCTCTACAAGAAGCACCTGCTGGGCGGCGTAGCCAAGGGCGCATTCACCGAGGCCGAGGCCGAGGCCCGCTTCAACAAGTGGCTCGAGGCCAAGAACGGCAAGATCGAGGCCAAGGCCAACAAGCTGGCCACCGACGCCAAGTCGGCCGAGAAGGCCCGTCTGGCCGCCGAAGCCAAGATCAAGGAGGAGCGCGCCGCAGCGATCGCCGAGAAGAAGGCCGCCGCTGAAGCCGCAGCCCGCGAAGCCGCAGAGGCCGCCGCTGCCGAAGCGGCTGCAGAGGCTCCCGCAGAGGAGGCTGCCGCCGAAGCTCCCGCCGCCGAATAAGCGAGATCCCGATCCGATAGAAACAGTAGATCGCCCGGTGCGGGGGATTTACTGTTTTTTTTCGTATTTTCACCCCGTAATACCATTTTACCGCAATGACAATTCCCGCAGGCAGAATCACCCGACTTTTCGGCACGGACGGGGGCGTGATGCTCTCGCTCTACCCCGCTTTCCCCGAGGATTTCGACACCGACACGCCGCTCGTCGTCACGCTCGACGGGCTGGACGTGCCGCTCTATTGCGACCGGTTCGAACGGCGCGGCGTCTCGGGCGCCGCCGCGGCCTTCGCCGACTTCGACACCGAACGGCGCGCACAGGAGCTGCTCGGGCTCGAATTCCGCATCGACACGGCGGACGGGGAGGAGGACGAGTTCTACCTCGAGGACCTCATCGGATTCGCGGTCGAGGCCGAGGAGGCGGGATCGGCGGAGAGGCGCTCCGGAATCCTCGCGGACTACTACGACAGCGACCTCAACCCGCTCTTCGAGCTGGAGATCGCCGGACGACGGGTGCTCGTGCCCGCCGCCGAGGAGTTTATCGCACACATAGATTTCGAAGGGCGCACGGTGCACCTCGTGCTGCCCGGGGGACTGCTCGACCTGCAATGACATGGCACACGTGGTGATCGGACTTTCGGGCGGCGTCGATTCTTCGGTGGCCGCCTGGCTCCTCAAGAAGCAGGGGCATGAAGTGACGGGGCTGTTCATGGTGAACTGGCACGACACGACGGGAACGCTCGAGGGCGACTGCCCGTGGCGCGACGACCGGGTTTTCGCCGAACTGGTGGCCCGCAAACTGGACATCCCGCTGCATGTCGCGGACCTCTCCGCGGAGTACCGCACGCGGGTGGTGGACTACATGTTCGCCGAGTACGAACGGGGGCGCACGCCCAATCCCGA
>ERZ825525.360-NODE-360-length-63625-cov-10.698930_pt1 | contig 63625 bp, 47 predicted proteins | sample MGYA00519930_ERZ825525 | MGnify/ENA primary metagenome ERZ825525 (study PRJEB31778, sample SAMEA3449203) | human gut metagenome | biome: human gut; feature: human-associated habitat; material: faeces | place: United Kingdom | collected 2010/2012 ... | reverse complement strand
ATAAAAGGGCGGCATGACAAAAAAAAGAAGGCATCCTTTTTAGACACCTTCTTTTCTTATTAATATCGATTACTTTATTGTAATTTACACAAATGATAAAAAAGGATATGCAAAATACTGTGTGACCCCATTTGATCTTCTCGCCCTCCTATTCTACTAAAGATAAAAAATAAATTAAAGATTCTAGTATGAAAATGAATAAAATATTTCAGAAAGCCATTTGCCTATTTTCCTGAATACGGACATTCAACTGTTGTTGGTATTCCAAAAGATACTCTATATAATTAGAATATTTCTCAGGAGATTCCAAAAATATATTTAAAGATTTTTTTACCCAGTCCAATGCAGAATCATATCGATCGTTAAGTTCTTCATATAATGCCATATTAGCGGCGGCTTTAGCCTTCCGACCCATTTTCTCCGCATTTTCGTAAACATACTCCCATAAATAAGAAGCTTCTTCATAATTTCCTCTATTCCAGTAAGAATTTGCTTCTTTCATCAAAGGGTACGGAGTAACAAAATAAAAACGATCTGCATTATCAATATACGGATAAAACTTTTTACTGACCTGATACCCGGAATGATTTGTTGCATCGATCAAACAATTTTGAAATGATGGAAACCTGTCTAAAGTTCGATTTTCTGTTTCTCCATACGATTGCCACGATATAGTATCTTTACAGGAAAAAACGCTCGGTAAATATTTTTCTCCCATATAAAGTTTGAGATCAGCATAAACAGCAATATCCAAATCTCCAAAAAATAGAGCCTCGTCTACCTGAGTCAAGTGAATAGATGGAATAACAGATAATCTATCTAAAGACAAAATGGCATCTGCATTTAGACTATCCTTGATAAGTCGTATTTTGTCTTCTGGCAAAATATATTCTGTCATAGGATCATTCTGCATCGAAACTACAGATAGAGTCTTACCAGAAGCTTGCTTTAAAGAAGATGATACGCTTTTTACAAAATGCGGAATAAGATTTCCTCTTTTTATCTGCAACCGTTGACGCTCATTATAAGCGTCAATAATTTCACCTTCATCTTCTACCAGTGTACGTTCGGGGGTATTGATTACTATGGCTAACGTCCGAAGAGAATCTGGCAATATCGTTTCCGATGGACGTAATATTTCGAGTGGGACATAAACAGCTGTCGCACATGAAGTAAACAATAAAATAAAAAGTAAACTTATAGTATTTAACCAATAATGCATAAATATCAAGGTTTATGAATAGCTTTTCTACAAACATACAAATTTATTTCATGTGAGGAATATTCATTTCTTATAAAAAAACTAAGAGTCTTTTCGAGCCTGATTAAATTTTATAAAAATATCTCATCAGATTATCCTATTTTATTGTATTGTGAATAAAGTATTTAATACATCTTTGCTTACCGAAAGAAAAGCTAAAGAAAAAATACGATTAATAAAAAATCGGAAACACCTGTAAGTAGATTTACTTACAGGTGTTTCCGAAACAAATATAACCACAATTATTAGTAATTCCATTGACAAGCGATCATACGTAGATTGTTATCCCCTATCGTACGCAAATCTATGAGTTGGTTAAATCGGCAATTAATATATACCAAATTCGGGCAAAATGAAACATCCAGCATGGTCAACTGATTTTGATTACATAATACCCGTTGTAACAGATAGCGATTGCTTAAATCAAGTGTTGTCAAATCATTATAAGAACAATCGACAAAAGTAAGTTTGTCCGTTCCGTTAAGATTTAACCGGGTAAGGTTATTATATGAACAAACCAAATCAGTAAGAGCATCACAATTCAGAACATCAAGTGTTACCATATTGTTATCACTACAAAATAGAGTAAAAAGATTCGGTTGTTTTGACATAATCATTGTACGGATATTATTATCATCCATATTCAAGTTTTGCAAATTAACTGTCCCGAACAGATTTAAATTCGTCAAGCGATTATATCCGCAATAGAGATTTTTCAAATTAGCACAACTATCAACATTAAGAGATTCTAAGTGACACCCTTGAACATTAAGGGATTCTAAAGCAGATGAACCCTGAATATTGAATTCAACAAAAAGATTATTAGAACAATTTAAATTTTTCAATTGCGGAGATGTAGAAAGGTCGATTTCCGTGAGACGATTTTTATAACAATCAAGCTTGACCAACGCAATGCAACCGGTTAAATCAAGTTCTGACAATTTATTACGGCTGACATTCATATCTGTAAGAGCTGAACAGTTCGTAGCATCGACTACCGTAATCTTATTTCGAGAAAGGTTCACTTTCTGCATAGCTGAAAAACCATTCAAATTTATGTCTCCCGCTAAATCTTTATCTTGCCAATCTATAGAAACCACTCTACCGTTATTCCAAGTAACACCTTTCCATGCTGCCGGAGTATTAATACTTACGATTTCCAACCGATCGGCATTGGAATCTCCTTTAGCAGATTTCTGCTGCAAAAAACTTTGCAGTTGTTTCACTTCATTTTTGTTATACTTCTGAGCAAATAGCACTGTGCTTCCCAGGACTAGTGCCACAATTAATAAAACTCGCTTCATAACTTCTTTTATTTTATTAGACTTATTGTCGGTTAATATCCTCTTCCCGATATTAACTTTACACTCATTAAAACAATATAGTCGAAAAAAAGTTTTGAAGAACGAATTTTACAAAAAAATGAAAAGAGGAAAGACTACTTTTCATTCAGTCTTATTCCATTCTCAAGAATCAGAATCAATCTTTGCTTGTATAATGCACCTATCGCTTTTTTGAAATTTTTCTTGCTACAAGAAAAGTGCTCGGCAATCTGCTCGGCAGAAGATTTATCAGAAAGAGGCATATAACCTTCATTTTCGTGTAAAGATCGAAGAATTTCAGAAGATAACGTATCTATCTTTTCATATCCTACCGGTTGTAAAACAACATCGATTTTTTCATCTTTACGGATATGTTTTATATACCCTTTTATATGATCTCCCTTTTCTATATTGCAAAATATCTCATTGTAATAAACCATGCCCCAATGCGTATTATTGATAATAACCTTATATCCTATCTCGGTTTCTTGTACTACCAATAAATCAACTTCCTGATTTATTTCATAATCGATCGGAAGATTATTCAAAAATTTATTCAGTTTAGCTGAAGCAACGATACGTCCACTCTCATGATCAAGATAAGCATAAACAGTATAATAATATCCCTGTTTCATATCGACTCGTTGTTCACGGAAAGGAACTAACAGATCTTTCATTAACCCCCAATCCAAAAATGCACCGACCCTATTTGTCGATTTCACTTTTAAATATGCAAACTCTCCAACTTGAATATAAGGTTTTTCTGTAGTAGCAATAATTCGATCTTCTGAATCAAAATAGATAAAAACATCTATTATATCTCCTATACGACAATTTTCAGGTATATATCGAGCAGGAAGTAATATCTCGCCTTTATCTTCTCCATCTAAATACACACCGAAATCTACTGTTTTTATAACCTTTAAGGCATTATACCTTCCTACTTTTACCATAATTTGTTTCTTTTGGAACAAAAGTAAATAAACTTCAGATATTATAAAAGCTCCTTCATAGGAATATGGAGAATATATTTTTATGAAGTTTTTCAGAATCATCAAATTTTTCTAAAATCACGCCGTACAATATGATCTTTCTGCATTTATTTTTACTTTTGTATATAAACCTTAAATATTTAGTAAGATGAAGAATGCACAATACTTATTCATCATAGTTTTATGCTATGTTGCAATGACAGGTAAAGCTCAAAATAATAGATTTACACCTCCTATTATGGGATGGAGTTCTTGGAATACTTATCGTATAAACATCAATGAACAACTTATAAAAAAACAAGCTGATGCAATTATTGATAGAGGTCTGAAAACCGTTGGATATCGATATATAAATATCGATGACGGTTTTTTCGGATGGCGTGATGAATCGGGAATACTTCATACTCATCCCAAGCGTTTTCCCAACGGATTGGAAAACATCGTTAAATATATACATGATAAAGGTCTAAAAGCTGGCATTTATTCTGATGCAGGAAGTAATACTTGCGGTTCGATTTGGGACAACGATCCAAATGGAATAGGAGTCGGGCTATATGGGCACGAGAAACAAAACGCAGACCTCTTTTTTAACAAATGGGGGTTTGATTTTATCAAAATAGACTATTGTGGTGCCGGACAGGAATTAGCATTAGATGAACAAAAGAGATATACTGAAATTTATCGAGCTTTCAACGATGTTTGTAACCATAAAATATCATTGAATATTTGCCGTTGGGCTTTCCCCGGCACATGGGCTGAAGATATCGCAACTTTATGGAGGATAAGTGCCGATATTACTCCAGAGTGGGCATCTATCAAACATATAATAAATAAGAACCTTTATTTATCAGCCTATGCACGAAATGGTCATTATAATGATATGGATATGCTGGAAATAGGAAGAGGTCTAAAACCTGAAGAGGAAGAAGTTCATTTCGGTATGTGATGTATCATGAGTTCGCCCTTACTTATCGGTTGCGATTTAACTACTATTCCGGATAAATCTTTAGAATTACTGAAAAACAAAGAACTAATAGCTATCAATCAAGATTCGTTAGGTCTTCAAGCTTATGTAGCTCAACACGAAAAAAATGGATATGTATTAGTCAAAGATATTGAACAAAAACGAGGTAAAGCCAGAGCTATGGCTTTATATAATCCATCAGACTCGATTTGTTCGTTTTCTGTACCCACTGCATGTTTGGAGTTAGGTGGAACAATAAAAGTCCGAGATTTAATAAAACATAAGACTATTGATACAAATAAAGAATATTTAGAATATGAGTTACCTCCTCATAGTGCAAAATTTTTTCGTATAGAGGCGGAAAAGCGTCTGGAATCATCGCTTTACGAAGCTGAATGGGCTTATCTTCCATGTTATGATGATCTGGGTACTCGTTCTAAAAGTATCCGCTATGCTCCATGTGAAAAGGCATCCGGAAAAATGACCGTTAGCTTTATTGGCGGGAGCTCTGAAAATTATGCTGAATGGGATAATGTTTACAGTAAAAAAGGGGGTGCATATGAAATGAAGATTTTTTATTTGCCTGAAAAGAACCGCAAATTAGAAGTCAATATAAACGGAAAGTCTTATTTCTTTAAAAATTTAGAAACCGATAGCTCAAAGGGAATTATGACTATTACTCTTTCTGTACAATTAAATCGTGGGGAAAATACAATTCGCATAGGTAGTCCCTATTGCTGGGCTCCAGATATAGACTGTTTTACATTAAAAAGACGATAATTCACCGTTTCTGATTTCAGCAAATGAAAGAATAACTTACCTTTGTGATCACAAAAATTTTCAATATGATATTTTATTTTTCGGGAACGGGAAATTCTGAATGGGTTGCAAAAGAAGTAGCAAAAGCACAAAATGAAACAATATGTTTTATTCCCGAAGTTATGCAAAAAAAAGAATTTTATTATCAAGTCTCGAAAAAAGAAAAAATAGGGTTCGTATTTCCCATATATTCTTGGGGCCCGCCTAAACTCATTCTCGATTTCATTAAGCTCATACAATTAGAAATAAAGTATAATAACTATGTTTTTTTTGTTTGTACTTGTGGTGATGATATCGGGCTAAGCAAAAACATCTTTGTGAAAGCATTATTGGCCAAAGGAATTACTTGTAACAGTGGATTCTCTGTTATAATGCCAAATAATTATATATTAATGAAAGGGTTTGATGTAGATTCTCCAGTTTTGACAGACAAAAAATTAAGAGAAGCTATACCTAGAATGGAACAGATAAATTCATGGATAAGTAATAACAGATCAGGCTTATTCGATTGTAAACAAGGGCATTTTCCTTTCTTTAAAACTCGAATTATATGGCCATTATTCAATAAATATCAAATATCGGATAAAAATTTTTATGCCACAGACTTATGTAACGGTTGCAGGTTGTGTGAACAAAAATGCCCTGTTGGAAATATAAAAGTCGATAAAAAACCGAAGTGGCAGCACCATTGTATTCTTTGTCTAGCATGTATTCACAGATGCCCGCAAACGGCAATTCAATATGGGAAGAAAACACAGAAAAAAGGCCGCTATTACAAAGGGAAAAAATGAACTAATAACGAAATTAAACGGTTTTTCTTTATAGCGTACGCACAAAACTTTTTATTTCAAACAAAATATAAATCAGAAATTTTTATATATTTGTAAATATGTCAACTAAATCATCCAAATATGAAAAATAGATTTATTCTTTTATTCGGATTCTGCTTTCTCCTTTTATGTATAAACTCTTGTAAGCAGAAAAAAAATCATCCAGACAAAACTGACTCGGATCAGCAAACGGAATTGACCGACACGGCTATTTCTATAAAAGGAATAGATACATTATCTTTTGCTCTTTATGAAAATGAGAAAAAATATCATATCAATAATGACACGACAATGCCGGCCTGTACGTTCTCTATCGACATGATTTATCCGGATAATTATCCTAACAATATAAAATTAAAACAGATACAAAAATATTTTGTGAAGAGTATTTTCGGAGAAGAATATGAGAGTTTCGCTCCTAAATTAGCTGCAGAAAAATACATGCAGAATTATATAGACACTTATAAAAAAGATATGTCTCAATATAGCCATTCTAAAAAAGACATCGGTGTATGGATGAATTATGAATTATCTGTAGGTAGCCGCTCTCTTTATAATAATCACGATATATGGAGCTACGAATTATCGACTTATATGTTTACCGGTGGGGCACACGGCATTTATACAACTACATATCAAACTTTTGATTTACAAAAAGGTAAGAGCCTTCTTTTGAATGATCTTATTAGTGAAAAAAATAGAGCAACAATAGATGAGTTATTACGAAAACAATTGGCAATCGATCTTAAATTAACAAATATCAATGAATTAAGCAAGAAAGATTATAGTCCTGAAAACATTGTCGCTACCGATAATTTCTATGCGGGAAAAAATGGAATCACGTGGTTATATAATCCGTATGATATCGCACCTTATTATTTAGGTCAAACACGAATTACCCTACCATACTCCGTATTGCGTCCTTACCTTTTACCAGAATGTCCCGTGAAACGTATTTTTGAATAACACAGTCTTCACAATAATTATTTTATGAAGCAATAAAAAACGCCAATGATTTATTAAAAAATTATTGGCGTTTTTTATATAATCAATTATATAAGTATTAGACCTCTTTATTTCTTCAGTGCGGCAATACTTTCCTCTAAAGATTTTATTTTACTTTCTGCATCGGACTGTTTTTTCCGCTCCATTTCAACAACCTGTGCCGGAGCATTATTCACAAAACGCTCGTTACTTAATTTAGCAATGACCGATTTTAGAAAACCTCGTAAATATTTCAGTTCCTCTTCTTGCTTTTTCAATTCGGCTTCTACATCGATATTATTTCCTAACGGAACGGCATACTCGGTTGTGCCCACCAAAAATGAAGCTGCTGTAGCATCTTTTTCATTAACCGACAAAATAGCCGACAAATTAGCAAGTTTAGAAATTACCGCATCATTCCCCGAATTGTGCTGTCCGATAACTTGTAATTCTAACGTATCCTTATTCGGGATATTCTTTTGAAGACGAATCGAACGCACTCCTGAAATAATCTCTTTTGCCGTCTCAATTTGTGCCAATAGAGCTTCATCATAAGTCTCTACTCCCGGTAATTGAGCGATCATGATACTTTCCCCCTCTTTACGATCACAGATGTGCTGCCAAAGTTCTTCCGTAATAAAAGGCATAAACGGATGCAGAAGTTTCAATAGATCATCAAAAAACGACAACGTCTTTTCGTATGTCGTAGCATCTATCGGCTGTTGATATCCGGGTTTGATCATCTCCAAATACCATGAAGAAAATTCATCCCAGAATAATTTATATACAACCATTAATGCTTCTGAAAGTCGATATTTAGAAAATAGATCGGCAATCTCGGCATTCGCTTTTTTCAGCATGGCATCGAACCAGTTTACTGCAATTCGGGCAGACTCCGGTTGTTTTATGGTTTCATCTATCGACCATCCTTTTATCAAACGGAATGCATTCCATATTTTATTGTTGAAATTCCGTCCCTGTTCGCACAAAGTATCATCGAACAATATATCGTTCCCGGCCGGTGCAGAAAGCATCATTCCCATACGTACGCCATCTGCTCCATACTTATCGATCAATTCCAACGGGTCAGGAGAATTACCCAATGATTTAGACATCTTACGGCCTAATTTATCTCGTACGATACCGGTAAAATAAACATTTTTGAAAGGCATTTCTTTCTGATATTCATATCCGGCGATTATCATACGGGCTACCCAGAAGAAAATAATGTCGGGAGCTGTTACAAGATCGCTTGTCGGGTAATAATAATTTAATTCTTCATTCCCGGGATGATTGATGCCATCGAATAAAGATATAGGCCACAACCAAGATGAGAACCATGTATCGAGACAATCTTCGTCTTGACGAAGGTCATTGATCTGTAAAGCTTGATTTCCCGTTTTCTTACGGGCCAGTTCCAATGCTTCTTCTTTCGTTGCCGCAACGACATATCCGCCTTCAGGAAGATAATAGGCCGGAATTTGATGACCCCACCAAAGCTGCCGTGATATACACCAGTCTTTTACATTTTCCATCCAGTAACGGTATGTGTTTTTATATTTGGTAGGATAAAATTTGATATCATCATTCATTACGGCATCTAAAGCCGGTTTTGCCAGATCAGACATTTTCAAGAACCATTGCATCGAGAGTTTGGGCTCTATAACGACATTTGTACGTTCCGAATGGCCTACTTTATTGGTATAGGCTTCTGTCTTTTCCAATAATCCGGCAGCATCCAAATCTTTTTCGATCTGAATACGTACATCGAATCTGTCCATACCCACATACATACCGGCGGCCTCACTTATTGTTCCGTTGTCGTTAAATATGTCGATGCTTGGCAGGTTATATTTTTCACCCAGCATATAGTCGTTGACATCATGAGCCGGAGTTACTTTCAGACATCCCGTACCGAATTCTATATCGACATAATCGTCTTCGATAACCGGAATTACTCTGTTTACCAATGGTACGATTACTTTTTTCCCTTTTAAATGCTGATTTTTGGGATCGTTCGGGTTGATACACATTGCCGTATCTCCCATAATTGTTTCCGGACGAGTTGTCGCCACTATGGCATATCCGTCTTCTCCTTCTATCTTGTAACGTAAATAGTACAGTTTCCCGTGTTCTTCTTTATAAACAACTTCTTCGTCCGAGAGTGCTGTCAAGGCTTTCGGATCCCAGTTTACCATACGTACACCTCGATAAATAAGGCCTTTGTTATATAAATCGACGAAAACTTTCAAGACACTTTCACTACGGGTTTTATCCATTGTGAAAGCCGTCCGGTCCCAATCGCAGGATGCTCCCAATTTGCGTAATTGCTGCAGGATAATTCCTCCGTGAGTTTCCGTCCACTCCCAGGCATGTTTTAAAAATTCTTCCCGGGTAAGGTCGGTCTTTTTTATTCCTTGTGCCGCCAGTTTATTTACCACTTTGGCTTCGGTTGCAATAGAAGCATGGTCGGTACCCGGCACCCAACAAGCATTTTTTCCGGTCATACGGGCACGTCGAATCAAGATGTCTTGGATCGTATTGTTCAACATATGCCCCATGTGCAACACTCCCGTGACGTTTGGTGGAGGTATAACTATCGTATAAGGTTCACGGCCGTCGGGTTTCGATTTGAAATATCCGTTTTTCAGCCAATATTCGTACCACTTTCCTTCAACCTCTGCGGGATTGTACTTTGTTGCAATTTCCATTCTATTTTGTAATTTCTTGTTTTTTATTTTCTATTGAAAGCAAAAAGAGATAAAAATCTCCAAAATGCGATGCAAAAGTACAAAATATTCGGCATAGAAACGTGTCGAATATCTAAATTTCACAAGAAGTTTTTCTATTTTTGTCGGATATTAACAAGATACTGATTATGAAACTTCACTTCTCGCTTATTGCTTTAGCAATTTTATTGTTTATTTTTCCATCGAATAGTCAACAGTTTCCCAAACGGGAGTTTCGAGGTGCATGGATACAAACTGTACATCAATCCCAATATCAGAATATGGATAAATCGACTATGGAGTCTTATCTTACAGCAATGTTAGATGGCTTGCAACAAATGGGCATCAATGCTGTTATATTCCAGGTAAGGCCTCAAGCCGATGCGTTTTACCAATCATCGTTAGAACCGTGGAGCCGTTTCTTTACCGGTACGCAAGGAGTGGCTCCCTCTCCGGTATGGGACCCGATGCAGTTTCTTATCGACGCTTGCCATGAGCGGAATATGGAGTTCCATGCATGGCTCAATCCTTATCGCGTGAAGACCAACCTGAGTGAACAATTGGCTCCCGGTCATATTTATTATAAACATCCCGAATGGTTTGTGAGTTATGGCAATCAACTCTATTTCGATCCGGGATTGCCCGAATCTCGCAAATTCATCTGCCAGGTTGTAGACGATATTGTATCGCGATACGACGTAGATGCCATACATATGGATGATTATTTTTACCCCTATCCTATTGCCGGGCAAGAATTTCCCGATCAACAAAGTTATGCACGATATGGTAATGGTTTGAGTTTATCCGATTGGCGTCGTAACAATGTAAATTTTTTGATTCAAGAGTTACACCAAACCATTTCTCAACGAAAACCGTGGGTACGTTTCGGAATCAGTCCGTTCGGGATATACCGGAACAAGAAAAGCGATGAGAATGGAAGCGATACGAACGGGTTGCAAAATTATGACGACTTGTATGCAGATGTACTGATGTGGACTCGTAACGGATGGGTCGATTATATGATGCCTCAATTATATTGGGAAATAGGGCATAAAGCAGCTTGTTACGAAACCCTTATTTATTGGTGGAATCGTCATGGTAACGGACGGCATCTCTATATCGGACAAGACGTAAAACGAACGATGAACGCAGCGGACGTAAATCCGAAATATTCGCAACTAAATCATAAAATACAATTGAGCCGTTATTTGGACAACATCTCCGGTAATTGTTTCTGGCCGGCGCATCCTCTGTTAGAAAATTACGGAAATGTAGGCAACGCCCTGAAATACGACCACTTCGCTTTTCCCGCAATAATACCGGCATACACATTTATCGATGATAAATGTCCGGCAGAAGTAAAAAGCTTGAAAGCTCGTTGGATACCGCAAGGCTATGTCTTGGAATGGAAACGTAAAAACACAAAAGATGAAATGCAGAAGCAGGTTTATTTCTGTATCTACCGATTCGCTGAAGGTGAACCTATTGATCTGTCGAACGGAAGAAATCTTGTTACGACAACACGAGAAACCGGATATTTACTACCCTATCAAAAAGGGACAGAAAAATATACTTACGTTATAACCGCAGTAGACAGAATGCACAATGAAAGTAAAAAGGGCAAAAAAGTAACCGTAAAATTATAAAAAACAAAAACTTGAAAAAACAGGGGAGGGAAACTATATGTTTCCCTCCCCTGTTTTTTCAAGCCTGCCTAAATTATCGGTCGGCCTTAACCGATACAAGATCAAACTGTTCCAGATATTGCCTCGATACCACTTTCCACAGATAACGACGATTTGCAATTTCAGACATATCTCTTGCAGATTTCTCCAACAATGAAGCATTGTCGTTTCTTAAAAGAGCAATCAGTTGCTCTGCATCCCGAAAATAAAAAGCCTTATTTTCGGTAGTTTCTCGATTATATATGACATCATAGGCCAAAATCGGACAATTGAAAAACATAGCCTCCACTAATGAAGGATTTGTACCTCCGGCACTATGTCCATGAATATAAAAGCGGCAATTATTCCTCAATACATACAAAACATCAAGATCATAGACCGGATCGATCAATTGAATATTCCCGACCCCGCTATATTTTCGTTTCAGTTCTTGCCCGTATGCACTCTTATCCCAGTTACCGATAAAAACCAACACATCACCGCTTTTCGCAAAAGCCTCCAAAGTAATATGACAATTGTTTTCCGGCTCGATACGGCACACCGTGAACGAATACTCTTTTCTTTTCAACCCATAAAGGTCCAATATCGCACGTTGTCTCTCCTCTCCGACCGACCGTTTCACATGATCCCCTCCGTAAGCGATCAATGCAGAATCTTTTCCGTAGACATCAAGAACATAATCTTGAATACCTTTATTATCCGCAACGATCACATCCGCAAAACGAACAGCCATAGCCTCGGAAAATCTCAGAAACCAACGGGCAAATTTTCCCCATTTTGCCCGCCGGTGCTCTAATCCGTCAATATTTATAACCAAGCGTTTTCGGCAAAACAAGCGAAATACCGGTAAAAATATACACCCCGATACACCTAATATGACAATCACGTCATATCCCCGCATCACTTTCAACAAAGACCAAATATCGTACGGAGTACTCTGGAAACCATTCGCATGTAACGGGACATATTTCAAAAAAGCACCTTTATAAGACAATAAACGCTCTTCTTTTTTAAAGTCTTTACTACTGCAAAATACCGTATATTGCACTTCAAGAGGACAATTTTTCCCAATGATGTTCTCTACCAAAGTCTCAAAACCGCCATATCTCGCGGGAACACCCTGAGTGCCCACGATTGCAACATTTTTCATAAAACGTAAAGTGTTGAAAATCTATAAGATTCTATTCTGTTTAAATTTTGAACAGCCTCTTTTTAAGAAGCTTTCGAGAATATTTTTTGTTCCGATAAGGAGTATGACAGAGTACATGACACGCAAGAAACGAAAAGCAAGTTCAAAAAATAGCTCTAAATATTTTATTTTAAACCGGCGCTCAAGCGTGGCCATTTTTCGGGGAATAATGGCAAGTTTCTCTTCACCGTTTCATACGTCAGTGTGTAAGGTAATATGGTGATTCGGAGTATTTAATAACACTCTCAAAAAGACGTCAGAAACACGAGAGTAAGACCTTGCCATACCCCGTACAGAGTATAAAAAATATCTGTAAAAAAATTAGTCGAATAATGATAAAATAGATTCGGTCATTTTATCGATATTGAAATTTCGAGAATAAGCAGAAGCATTATTCGACAGTTTATTATATAACTCTTGATCGGATAAAAGCAGATGAACATACTCGACAATTTTATTCAAATCCTGCACATCTATTTTATACCCATTCTCTCCATCCGTTACCATTTCGGCAATTCCGCCTTCTGTCGGTACAATCACGGGGAGTCCGGCACTCATGGCCTCTAATGCAGTCAAACCAAATGTCTCGACAGCCAATTTTTTATCAGTCAAATTAATTACTATCGAAGCCTCATTATAAAATGGAACTACATTATTTTGACGTGGATATATAATTAAATTTTGGGAACAAAAAATATTATATTTATACAAAAAAGAATCAATATTTTCTTGGACATCATTAATAACTAATACAAATTTATATTGTGGCAACCTGTTAGCCAATTCGATAAATTCCCGTGTACCTTTATATTCTTTTAATGATGAAAGCATTAAGACCGTTTGTCGTCCGAATGCGGCTTCCGTATCCGGATGCAATCGGTTTGTAAATTCCTTAGGCAAAGCATTCGGAATAACACATACCCCTCTTTTTCTACCCAAAAATGATCTTTGATATTGCGACACACAAATAATTTTATGTGCCAGCTTTTGCATCAGAGTTGCCAAAATCTTATAAAAAGCCCCCTTGACGAAAGCGTTTTCATGATAATGGTATATCACTTTTTTCCCCATCATGCGCCCTGCCAATGCAGGACCTACCGGAAGCAATGTGTTAATATAAAATACGGTCTGTTTTTGAAATAAATAACGAAAAGCTATAAGAAAAGTATATAACTGAACACCCAAATACCGTGACATAGTTATTAACGGATTAGCAGAAAAATGATAACCATACGACACTCTTTTCAAATTTGCATGTCCGGTAAGTTCATCCAAAACTCCCCCCTTTGAGGTTATCAGATCTACTTCATACCCTTTATCCAGTATTCCCTGTAATACCATCTTCAGCACTTTAGGGCTGCCGCTATAATCATTGAAAAGGTGAAAACAAACAATATGTTTCATTTTTGTAGATATTCGAGAATTTCAAACCATATTATGAAAGATTCCTCCATATTCTCATCAATATTTCCTTTTTCACGGATTGTAAAACGTGAAATTATATCCAACAGATAAAGAATATAAATTTCCTTGTCAACCCATTGCGCTCCAGGAGATGATATATATTTGATTATCTCTTTTGCATCCCAATGCTTTTCAAATATGGCCGTCTGAGTGAAATAATGATATTTGTCCAACATTGGAGGATAAAGCATTCGAGCATATTCCCAATCAAAAACAAATAGTTCGTTTTTTTCAACAAACATATTCCATGGAGTGAAATCGGCATGATATGCGCAAAAAGCAATCTGTTTTCTGCTATATTTTTCAAAAATTGTATTTAATGTATTTTCAATCAACAGCTTGTCAATGGTTCGGGGAAGCCATTCCGTATGAGTTTGAAGATCCAATAAGGTCCGATAATAATCACTCTTTTCAAAATCAACTATTCGCTTAGTACGGGCTTCCATTTCTTTTAGAAAATTATCATGAATCGCCCCCCACTTATGCAGAACTTGAGATTCTTGCGTTTTAACGGTATCCTGAACAAAAATATAAATATCCTCATTGATCTTTCCACAATAAAGGCATTGAGGAATACCTTTTATACCTTGATTCTTCAGTTGTTCGAGAACCTTACTTTCTTCGATAAATAGACTTGCTATTTCTTCGGAATCAGAGACTTTGCAATATCCTAAAATCTTCTTTCCGACAGATAACTGAATTGTTATTTTCTGGTGAACACAAGGAGTACCACAAAATACAGAGAACTCCAAATCTGAATTGCGAAATAGCTTACACAGCAAATCATATAATTCGCTTCTTAAAGCGCACTTTTTCTTTTCGACGTTCACAACTTTTTGAACAAAACCTATAGGATGCACCAAAGGGAAAAACGCTTTAAGCAATTTTCCTTTGATGCCGCTTGGCTGGTATAAGTTCATCGCCACCCGCATATTTTTTTCTGGCATTAACCAGACTTTCCCACCGGCATTTGAAATATGGTAAAAAGAATCACCTCTATCAGTTAGAATTTCATCTATCAACATTTTATCTTAATCTTTTCCGAAAACAAGTCACATATCTCCTCCCCTCGCTTAGCCCAAGAGAATTGAGGGCCTACAATTAGCGCTTTGTGGCCCATTTGTTTTCGTAAATCACGATCAGCTAACTTAATGATTCCATCAGTTAAATCATCAATAACCTGTTTACGATTATGTATTGGAATTAAAATGGCATATTCCTGACTAAAGTACCGTGTATATCCGGTTGTATCTAAACAAATAAGAGGTTTGCCTAAAGCCATACTATCAAACGACACCGTAACTGCCCCCTCTTTCAACGAAGCATTCATAACGACATCCGCATTGCTGATTAGTTCTTTATATTGAGAGATCGACACTTTTCCTGTAAATGATATTTTATTATTCATCCCCAATTTATTTGTCAACTCAACAAGACGTGCTTTATCAGAACCATCCCCTACTATGGTCAAATGTACATAGGAAAGTTTTTTTGACGCTTTAGCTACAGACTCAATGCAAAGATCAAATCCCCGCCATGCATCCAATCTTCCCACTGTTATGATGTTCAGTTCTTCTTTGTCAGAATTGTCTAATATATTTTCTACATTAAACTGCCGGTCTACTGCTACATCGGTTTGTAAAACAGCCTTATTCCTATATTTTTCTGAAATTAGATTTTTAGTAATATCTGTTTTACACAGAATTAAATCTGCATTTTTGCACCTTTTCTGAAACCCTAAATTTAATGGTAGCATTTTGACAGCCAATCTGCGGACATGTTCGATAAGTTTCCATTTGCGGCCATAGTAGCAAGTAAATTCTTCAGATATAGTTTCTAATCCGCCCACAGGTCCCCAAATAAAAAATTGCTTTTGTCCATAGCTGCTGACTTTCCAAAGCATGTTACCGTACGTTAAATGATGAAAAACATGAATATCATTTTTTTGCATCGTTTGCCTCACAATACCATTTGTACAAGTCTGCCAAATATTATAATATGTGCGTACACCCCGCAATCCCTTTTTCCAGAACCGTGCCCATTTCGGCCAGTCATAATAAAGGAAGTGGATACAACTATATTCTGGATGCTCCGTTATCCACGGCTCAATGGTATGGCGATTACTTTCACGTGTCAACACCCATAGGTCAAAATATTTCGACATTTCCAAAACCCAATGCCAGCCTACCCCGATTTCGCTGCCCAGCCCCGGTTCACAAGCGTAAGCAGAAACAAATATTTTTTGTTTGGTCATAAATGAGCATCATTCAATATTAAACAGAGAATAATTTTCCATAATAAGTCTCTTCTCCTTTAGGAGTTTTTTTCTTCCATACCGATTTATATGACAATTTAAAAACCCAATTGTTTTTGCATATTTTGCTGTACTCTTGCTTATTCCATTTTTCGTTGAGCAAAAAATGTAATTTATTACGATTAATATTATTCTCAGGCATTGTATCTATCATTGTTTTTACCTCGGGAATATTACGATATGCGTAATCATAAACGTAATCAATGAAAAGATAAAAAGGAATTCGAGACCTCGTTTTGTAAAAAGAATAAAAAAAGTCTCGTGTAAATACAAATAATGGATTTTGTACGAGATTGGTTCCTGAACACCAGCCACACCAACGTGAATCACTCCAAAAAGGCATCTTGGGTTGGTCCTTTGTTCTTGGAGAAATCAATCTTAGACTTTTTACTTCATCGGGAATAGATGCAGGAATCCAACAAGTACTGTCAAGCCATAATCCACCATGCATTGCTAATAAACTTACACGAAGTATATCACTAAGATGAGTAAAGCTAATTTCACCTTGCTCAACCCTACGAAAAATGTAATCAGGTATATCGCTATATTGACGTATATTCTCTTGTGTAACAAGAATTACATTGTCATTGGTAGATTTGACTTGTTGAAAACAACCTCTTACCAAATCAGGCATAGCTTTTTCTCCTTGCCACCAAAAAATCCATATTTTGTAATTGCTGTTATCTACAATTTCTCGCGGCTGTTTATTTTTAAGCGTAGAACGTATTGTATTCAGTATAGTAGTATTTTGTGGTGTTGTGGAGATGTGATGTTGTTTAGTGATGTGGTTGGTTGGGTTGGGGGGGGGTAAAATGCTATTATTCAGATACTTATCCATATAAATAGTTATTCTATCTTTTGCCCAAAATTGCAATTTCACCAATGGATGACAATAATTTCCTATCCACCATACGGTATTGTACACAGCGAGTTCCAATGAAAAATAGTGCCATTTTTCAAAAAATTCATAAAGAATCATCTTTGACCGAGTTAGACTTTTTCCGATGTCTGATTGACTTTTAAATTGTATTGCCATAATATATCTATTACTAGTTCACTGCAAAAAGCTTTTTTACAGAAATTAACCTGCTATAAAAATTTCTAGAAAGGATGGTGAAATTGAAAAGATGTACTTTAAAAAGGAACTCATTATTTAAGTAATTTCAAATTTTTCTTATGCTGGTTTTCAAAAATATATGAAAGGATTGCCTGCACGGCAGCCTGAGGGGTACTTTCGTTAAGGACTTTGTAATAACCTTTTTTAGAGGCAAGATAATCTATATTGCGGTTTATCGCCTCTATGTCAGCGACATCAAGCTCCTGTTTACGCGAAAGAATGGTTTTAGTTTTGGCAGTAAGTAGGATGTTATAGTTGAGCGACGGGATAAACAGGCGACCGAACCAATAAAGAAATTTAGGGTTCAGATAGATACGGCTGCGACGACTATCACAAATAATGTCTGTATAGTAGCGATCAAAAATAACAAGTCTTGTAATACGGGTTACGGATTTTACTTTCAACCAATAACCTACAATATAGTCCAGCGAATAGTATAGCAGTCGTACCATCGAACTCACTTTTCCAGTTTTCCCTCCCCTGTGTGGCTGGCTGTAGTTGCGATCTACCTCTTTTTTCATCCCTGCAGAATGAGCCACTTCTCCCAAATTGCCGAACAGTACCGGACGGAAATGATAATAAACGTGCGCCTTGCGGAACACATCACCCAGATTTTCGATTAGCAGATCTATCACAGTGGTCTTTCCCGAACCGTCAGGACCAGTAAAACCGATGCTAAAACCGGTGTTAGAACATAGGTAGTTTTTGATATGGTAATACCCAAATTGCCAATAGTGAGCCACAACTCCCAATCCAAAGCGTTTGAAATTCCATTTCAAAGCCGCTTTCAGCAACTCCTTTTTTCTGGCCTTATCACAAGCCAACAATGTATCTTTACCAAAGACTTCTGCTACCAATTGCTTTACTTTTTGATTATCTTTCACCACAAGACGTGTCTGCATATACTTTTCAGGATAAGCCACACCTACTGCACGGTCATACATATATTTATCCAGAAATTCAAAAGTCTTATCTGCATGATATACCTCTCCGTTAAACTGTCGGTGCTCCAATATCTTCTTATTCTCTATGAGTACAATGCCAAACACAGAAGTATGGAAAAAGAAATCCAGTTGTACCAGTTCTACACGATTGTCTTCCTGCACTATACCACACACCCATGTCACTAAACGGTCACTATTCAAATAAGTCACAATACTCCAGCCGCATTTTTCTATCAAGGCTATTAATCTCAATTGAATCCGTTTTAAATCAACCTTCTCAATTGCAATATCAATGTCGCGGCTATCATTACGATAAGGCAAACTTTCAAAATTACGCAATACAGCATATTTCACTTCGGAATTCAAGAAGCCAAAAAGCATTTTCAAGAAATCAGATGTCCCCATTATTTTATTTTCAATAAATTATGCTTTACTTTATCCACCAAATATCCCGGATTGCAAGCTATGGATACGGAAAAATACTTTATAAACGAAATCAATTTACCTTTTTTCAAACAATAATAAGCATTGCGCAAGCAATCTGCCGATTTAGCTTCCTTTTCCAATTTGGCTTGCATCTCTTTAGTTATCTTTTCCCGGAATTCTATAAACGAAAGTTCTTTCTCTCCCCGTCTTCGTCTTTTCAAGTTAGTTTTGATATGACGCATACGCAGAATCATACCCAATGAGTTTGCAGACAGAGCTTGTTCATGCTTACGATAACGGCACAATACTTCCGGTACAACAACAATAGCTTTTCCCTCTTTGTAAAGGTCACTCATACGTGTCCACAAATCCAAGTCTTCACACAAATCCTGATAACGTGGTTTACCATCCGGAAATCCCGTAACATTATGCCCCCCTACTTGTAAAGCAAGCAGACGGTCATAAATAGCAGTGGGTTGCATGAAAATCAACTTCTCTTTAGTAGCCTTTTCATAAAACCCTTCCTTAGTAATTTCTCCCAAAAAGATTCCCCCACTCATTTTTCCTCCATTACTGTTCATATATTCCAAATGACATCCCACAGCCATCAAATCATTATCTGACGTTATTTTATTATAAAGTTTCTCTACCAATGTCGGATAAGGGCAATCATCCGCATCTACAAACAGCAAATAACGAGTTTTCGCATGTTCCTCCACATAACGGCGTCCGGCACACAAGCCCCCATTCTTTGATAAATTGACCAGCTCATACTGTCGAGGATATGCGGCAAAAAAATTGTCGACCAATGATGCACTCTTATCGGTCGAACAGTCATTTACTATCAACAAATGAAAGTCCTGCATCGTCTGTGCCATGATGCAACGCAAAGTCTCTTCTATATATTTCTCTGCATTATACATGCAGATAGCAAGGGTTAAATCTTTCATTTCTTTTTTCCAATATAGGGACAATTTATTTACAAAATGAATAATAGAAATTATGTAAAACAAGTAACATAGCCATCATAATTGAGGTACTCCACCATGAAAAGGCTATTATTCCTGTAAGTGCAGAAACTACAGGCTTCATCACAGCCTAAATGTTTTCGTATAAACCCAATATTACGGCTACCTCCAATTTCTGGTATTCTTATAGACAAAATAATAATGACAATACTACCTAATAATCATTATCAAAATATTATTTCTATATCCAATACCATCAATGCAATGGCTATAAACTTTGCATTATTTGCCCAGATTTCATACTATTCCATTTTAGCAAAGCTATTATTTATAATATTACCTCAATCTTCCAATTTCAATATTCCACGCTCTTGTTGTTCTTGGAAATAGCATACCACAGTAAACATCATCATACACCCCCATGAATAAGCTATATTTCCTAATGAAAATCCTAATAACACTACATATATCAATGTTTCAAGACTAAAAAAACGCTTTATCATACAACCATACACTAATATTAAAGACATAATTAATCCCAACAATCCAAACTGATCAACTACTGCAATCTTACGAGATTCACGTCTTATTTTGAAAGCACTTTCTTTATCCAATATCCCCTTGCCAATCCATGATTGTTTTTTTGTTAAATCCGTTTTAATAAAAGTGTTGACCAAAGGAACAACTCTAGCAGCTGCACTACCATCTTCCTGCTGTATCTCATTTGTATTTCCTGTCATCGTTGCACGTGCCACACGCACAGCTCTGTCCATTTGTTCCAATTCCATATATTGTCCTAAGAAAAAAAGTCCTACAAACAAAGGAACAATATACATAATTGTCCTCCGCTGCACAAAATACAATCCTAAAAGTGCCAAACCGATAAAGGCTGTCCCACTTCCCATTGTTAACATAGCCCATAAAAAAGCGATGCTTATCCATTTGTGTTCAGGCCCAAATAATTCTTTCAATTCCAGTTTATGTCCCATCTTTAACTCTTGACAACGCAAATAAGCCAACATCATAACGGTCAAGATACGGGCGGTATGGCTGGGTTCAAGTGTTAGAGAAGGTAACTTATTCAAAGAAAGAAAAAATTGATTACTCAAATTGATCAAGGGCATATTACGTATTCCTATCAACAGACATAGTTGTTGTAACACCAGAACAATACTAAAAGCAAGTACCAATCGCTTAATTAATCGTATAAAAGCATTCAGAGTAAAAGCCCCTTTATGCACCAACGTATAAAACAAGACGTAAGAAAACACGAACATCCCTAAATAACCTACCGAAGAAAAACGTATCTTTTCCTGAAAGGAAGCGCAAAAATAACAAACCATCCAAAACAATAATGCCCAGATTAATGCTTTACTCATATAAGGACATTTCAATAAAAAAATTAATGGTGCCAATGCCATTAAAGCAACCTTTACAAGACTAACACCAGGGCCTTCAATAAATACAATCTGAACACACATAGCTACAAGATACAGTATAGCTAAAAAACGAGTATTAGTGATTTGCCTAATAGTTAGTTGAGGTATCTGAAAGTTCATCAATTTCGTTATTGAGATTTTAATATTAGAAATAACAAATTTGAATTCATTATTCTAAAGCATCTTTTATCGCCTCCAAAAATCCATATTTATACTTTTCGTCAGGTTCCAAATATCCACCTTCAGCCCATTCATTCCAAGCAAATACAAATATCATATCCGTTTTATAATAAGTCCGAGTATTCTCTACCAATTTGCGAAAATAAATACCAAATTTTTCAGAAGTCACACCTAGATAAACATATCCTCGTTCTTTATGACGGGGTGTATTGTCCCAATCCGTGAAAGCACAAGGAATCATTTTCGGACTATTATTCTGTGGACGAAGTTGAAGAATCCGTTGCCAAGTTTCATCATAATCTGCTTTAGCAACCTCTTTAATTTTTTTTTGCGGGAGTAGGCTACGGCGAATACCCAACATCCTCTTAAACTCTCTCGAATATTTCATGAATTTTGGAAACATACCCATATTTCTTTTATTTTGAAAATAGGTGTTTGCATAACCCGGATTCATCTCTACTGCATAATCAAAACGTGAACGATCCCAAGATTGGTCAAAACTAGATGCGGCACTTTGATAAATATAAGTTAAACCTTCTAATTCAGCTTCCTTAGCCATCCGAGTCCAGCAATCCAACATTTTATTGAGTTTTCTTATCAGATTGGGAATATAAATAATCATGATGGGTTTGTTATTTTCGCGCATATAACGAGGATCCTTAAAAAATGGGAGCATATAATTAAAGTGATTTACCCAATCTTGCTCATCATCAAAGTCATGTGCTATCAAAATTTTCGGTGCTCTGTTTGACGCTTTCCACCCATCAGTCCAATCGTGGTTGGCCCATGAAATGCAATATTTTATATCTATTTCAGGATGAGCTAATAACATTTCCATCGGTTTTTCAAGCAATAGATGCCCGTTAAACCAATAATGATACATACAAAATCCATAGATGCCATGATCTTTTGCTAATTTGCATTGCCATTTCAAAGTTTCTACATCCAACAAGTTGTAATAATTGTCGTTGAGAGGAACACGGGGTTGATTATGCCCTTCGAACAAGGGTTTTGCACCTTTTACATTTACCCATTCGGTAAACCCTTTTCCCCACCATTCATCATTTTCTGGAATAGCATGAAACTGAGGAAGATATACAGGAATAACTTTTATATCTTTCATTCTTATAATTATTTTATTCTTTTAATCGCTTTCGCCGGGCACCCTGCCACTACAGTATAAGCCGGAACATCTTTCGTCACCACCGCATTGGCAGCGATAATAGCTCCCTCTCCAATAGACACTCCGGGAAGAACCGTAGCCTTGTCTCCTATCCAAACGTTTTTTTCAACCACAACTGCTCCCTTTGAATATACTTGCCTGTCCAAAGGAGAAATCTCGGTTTCCTCAAATGAGGAATTTCCATGAGCGTTATCCGTAATCAATACAAAACGCCCAGTCAGTACCCCGTCACCAATCACCACCTTTCTTGCACAAGTAATATGAGAATATTCTCCCAAAGAGACATTATCTCCAATAATCAGCTGTGGCTGCAAACCTGCATCAGGGCAAGTTTCCAATACACAATGGCTCATAATGGAACTATGAATTCCTATTTCGATGTATTGAGGTGAAAGTAAACGAATGCCTGGAGCTAATAACGAGTAGTTGCCAAAATGCTTGAACTGACCTTTTAGACGCCCTGTAACTATAGCACGCCTAAAGCAATACCACAAAAAAGAGATTTTAACGGGAATGATTCGGGTACACATACCCAATATAATTCCCAATAGAACTATATATTTTATCATTTAATATTTAAAATCTGACGATAGATATCTATTATTCGTACACGAATTGCATCTGGATTGTGCCTAGCCAAAGCTCGTTCTCTTGTCTTTTGACTCAATTGCATACACAAAGCATTTTCTTGAGATAATTTCTTTATGAGGGATGCCAATGTATAAGGAGCATTGGCAGGAAATAGCAGACCTGTTTCACCATCAATAACTAAAGAAGAAATACCCCCTACATGTGTTGCCAAAACAGGCACACCCAATAGTTGAGCTTCACAAAGACTATTAGGACTATTGTCAATGTAACTAGGATGCACGTAGCATGTGGCGTCACACAAGGCATCCACCAATTCGTCTTTGGATGCTGTGCCCATGATACGCACGTTTACTTCCTTCGCCTTGATTTTATATTTTGATTCATAAAACCGAATGTTTTGAATCCCATACACACGCCATTCAAAATCAAGTTGAGTGAAGCGTTTTAATAATTGAGCTGTTTTCAAGATTAAATCTTGTCCTTTATACCAAGGATTAGATATAACACTGACAATTGTTACTTTGGATGAAGTATTTAGCTGCCATACTTTACCTTTATTCAAAAAAGAATTGCGCAAAGCCTCTTCACAGTGAAAATAAGTGGCATCAGGATGAAACAACTCAATTAGATTCTGATCCCATTCGGTCCGGCCCATAAAATATCGGCAAGACTGAATCGTATGGATTTCCTTTTCTGCTCGTCTACGAAACCCCGATTCAGAACGCAACCCGATAAGACGCCATCGTAAAGTCAGTCCCCCAGAAAACAAAAAATCCCAACTGTTCATTCCAACCGGGAACAGAGCATTATGATAAGGCGGGATGCAACCCTGCATATGAATTATGACTGGAATATCTGTCCTTTCACAAATTAATCCGAAATCGTTCTCACTGCCAAAAATCTGAATCAAATCAGGTTTAAAGTCTTTGATAATTTTCAAATAGACGGATGTTTTTTCTGTGTCGACAACGTCTCTTTTCAGCAATTTCTGCAAAACCGCCTCTTTCCGATACTGAATGGGATAGTATGCCACACCATCCTTTTCATATCGGAATCCCAAGTCCGAAAATTCAAAAGCAATACCCAACTGAATATCCGGAACAGTCCGAACAATTTGTTCTAATGATGCGATCCAACCTCCCCCATTATGTGCATTAGAATGCGGATTGAATAGAGAGGGAGTCACTGAAAACCAAAGTACACGCATAATCAAAAATATTATATTTGTTGGAATAATAAATGCCAACATTCATATATTCTATCAACCTCAAAATTATTTATTTTTCCAATCTTACTCTTCCGCATCAATTCATATCGCAATTGCCGATTCCCCATTAAAGTGGAAAGTTTTCTTGCATATTCTTTTATATTAAAAGGTTCTATCAAAAAACCATTAATATTATTTTTTATAATATCTCGTACAGACTTGAAGCTATCAAATGCAATAGGTATTACAGAATATGACAAAGCTTCAGCCAAGACTAATGAAAAGCCCTCGTATGAACTTGTCACACATAAAATAGAAGCAGACTTATAATACGATTCAGGATTTACCATTCCAGTAAAATGAACATTTTTAATCTTTCGCTCACTACAATATTCCATCAATATTTCTTTTATTGGACCATCCCCTAACATATATAGTTCCCAATCTGGAAAACTATAACATATTCTCTCCCAAATTCGAATCATCCGATCAGGTCTTTTAGCTTGAAACAGCATTCTTCCAATAAATAATATTTGTTTTTTCTTATCAACATCATATAAATCTAAATGCTGTTTTTGACAAATAGGATTAGCTATGGCATACAATTTATCAGAATTATCCAATCCTGCAATTTGTACATAATCAGACTTGAACTGCTCTGACAACAAAACTACAGCATCACTTCCATGATAATAATTAGCTAAACGCTTTTGAAGATATTTTTTTCTCATATAATATCTGTATGGATAGAGAAGTATCCAAGAACACTGTCGCTTAATTCGGGAAAGAGAAAATCTGTCAAAACAGATTTCTCCCCACTTGTCTTTTATGTCACAAAAGATATAGTTTGGAGCTGTATGAAAAGTGGATATCAATTTACACTTTGTTTTCTCCTTAACGGAAACACATATTTTAAAAATTACAGTATGATGAGATTGATTAATTAGTATATCTATCTGTTGATTTATAACTAAACCCTCTAAAAAACAAATATTTTCCTCATCCTTTATAGAAGGAAAGACTATGTGATTATCTATTTCGTCTTCCTTTGTTAATGGTCTGTTCTTTGATACAATATACACATTATGTCCATATTTTCTAAATACTTCAGAAAGAATATAAGTAACTCTTTCTACCCCTCCTCTTAAAGGAGAAACATATTCAGATGTTACAAAACAAATATTCATAAAAATAATAACAATACAAATTAAACACTGACATACAATACTTTCCTTTTAAATATCATCAGACGCTTCCATTAATCTAAGTTTTAAAGAAATCAAAAATCTATAGATAGATTTATTATCGACTGTATTTCCCATTTCATGATTAAAAAAAAACTCTTTTTTCTGTCTGATCTGTTCATTCTGTTTCGATACAACATCACCCTTTTCTATCTTTGATATAAATTCAGAATAACTTTTACTGAAATAATGATTAATCTGAATACTACCATTTTGAGGTGTATTCTCTATTCTTGGAAAAAAAAGAAATCTAGAAAATTCATTCACAGGTGGAATATAAAAAGTTATTCCTAAAAATTTGCATTTATTCACAATATGATGATGATAAATACGCGTTGGAGCATACCTTTCTTGGGTAGATAAAATAATTTTTCCAGTGTCAGACAAATGTGGCCAACTACATGTATATTGTTCTATTACCAATTTATCTCGTTTAGGCTTCAGCTGTCCATTAGTACCAAATAATAACCAATAAACCATCAAAGAGGGATATTTTTCATAACGAATAAGGAAATCCCTAATATTTTTTTCCTTAAGTAAACAAAGAAACTCATCTATATCGAAAAAAGCTATCCAATTAGTTTCATCCTTAAACCGTGTATAGCAATCAGCATATGCTTCCATTTGTGAATGCAATTTAGGCCATTCTAACAATGTAACAAAACCAGTTTCTACATAAGGACGAAGAATTTCCTGATAATTATCTATTGAGTTATTATTATATAAATAAATGTGGTCAGTTCCGATTACTCTATAATATTCGACCCATTCTTTTAAATATTTTCCCTCATCTTTAAAAATACCACAAACACAAAAATAGTACTTCTTATGAGTCATTGGTTTATTCTTAATCAACAGAAATATTAACTGATAAATACAATTTAATATACATTGAATAGCTCTTAATATCTTATCGTTCTTTATTTTAAATAATACATGGCTGACCATAAACTAATATTTTGATTTTATCATATAAAAGGCTCTTGAAACAACATCTTTAAATCCAGGAGCTATTAAATACATACATACAAAAAATAATATGAAGTAAATAATAGCAATAACCATTGCATACAAAATCAAGTACCCAAAATTTGAAAGGTTAAACATTAAAAATTTATTTACAAAAGAAAATAGAAAAACAGAAATCACAAAAGCAGACAACAACTTAAGGAACAAAACACCATATTCAGCATATGGTCGTTTAAAACCTTTCTTAAAAAGGAAATATGGTTTCCATAAACCAAAATTCAAGTACTTACTTACAACAATCGCCATCAAAATACCTTGTAAAGCAAAACTTTTACCAAGAATTAATGCTAAAAGAATATAAAGTCCACTTTCAGCAAAAGAAGCCCATACATCATTAAATAATCCAAAGCCACTTAAAAACATATTAGTAGCAGAAGTAAATACTCTAACAAACATTTCCAATAATAACAATATTAAAATAATTCTACTAAGGACAAACTGCTCACCCAACCAAAGAGCAAGAAATGGTTCTGTAAGATAATACAACATAACTGCAGTAAAAGCTGCTAAAAAAAAATACAATGATACCAATTCTCGATACACCCTCCTTATATAAACTCTATCTACCTGTTTCTCCGCTATCAAATTTCCTACACTTGCTTCCGTACTGCCCAAAAGCGAATTAACCAAAAGATACACTTTACTTGTTATTGTAATATAGTTGGTATAATAAGTAACCGCATTTAATGAGACATAAGCCATAACAAATAAAGGAGATAACTGACTCTGAGTAAAAAAAGCTATTCGATGAATAAATATTTGTTTTAAAAGTTTCCCTATATGCTTATACTTAGGAAATATTTTTTTTCCACGCTTAGCACCACAATTAAGCCAAGAATATGTTTGATTGATTTTTACACGTAAAATAATACAATAAATTATACCAAAAATAAACTCAATAAATACCCAAATGTACATACTTTGATATGCATGTGCAAAATACATTTGAACAATAAGTTTAATGACATTAGATAATTGAAAATATTTTACAACAACATAATTACACTGATTTGCACTTAATAGTGTTTGTGTATAATTAAAGAAATAAGTAAACAATGATGATATCAGAAAAGCATAATAAGCGAAATAAAGTAAAGTATGAGGAATAGATGAATTTCCTAAAATACTTGATAAAAAGAAAGATAAAATTATGCCACTACATAAAACGATTATTCCAATTATAGCATAAAGATAAGCCATAACCGACATAATATCATTGATTTCTATTTTATTATCTTCAGCTACAGGCTTATATAAAGTTACAGCAATCGCTGTGCCGACTCCGAGCTCTGCTAAATTAAGGAAACCTAAAAGACTTTGAAGTGTTGTAGTTAAGCCAACAAACTCTGTTCCGAGTGAGTCTATAAAAATCTTTCTCGAAAAGAATGCAGCAAAAATAGTAAGCAAAGTATAAAAAAAATTCACCTTTGCATTTTTAACGCTTTTAAATCCTCTTGATATTTGCTGACCTTTAGTCATTTTATAAATAAGTACCCGATTTAGGGCATTACATTAAAAAGGTACTTGAACCCTAAACTGAGTTTAATTAAAAGTTTCATTTTGAAATAAACATTGGCTTATATAGCCAAAACAATCTGCAAGAAGTAACATTTATATAAGCACTACATCTGATAAAGATACTTTTGAATATAGCTCTTTTTAAGATTTTACAAAATACTTTGTTCTTCATACAGAAAGACTGAAGAGATTCTCCATGAGGCAGAGCCTTACTTAGACATTGAAAATAAAGATTTCACTGCTACACATAATTTTCAATTTGGCTTGCAAAGAAAATAGAATATTCAGTTTATAGTCCTAAACTGAATGCTTATCATTGATAAACAAAAACGAAATAGATATAAAAAAATATATGAAATTATGTAGATATGACGGACATCACCTATCCTCTATTACCAAAATTCCTTTACAATATCCAGGGATAAATCCTATTTTTTTACATACATCACGCAGACTACTTTAGTTACCAAATCAATATTACAATAACAGATTTCCCAAAGTCCCACGCATTTTCTGATTTTCAAGCAATACTCTTTTTATGTAAGGATGAGTATTTTTCTATTATACTTTTCATATTCACCGGAAGTGATGTTATCTATCCATTCCTGATTATCGAGATACCAACGGACTGTTTTCTCAATGCCTTCTTCGAATTGCAAGCTGGGTTCCCAACCGAGTTCGTTTTTCAGTTTGGTGCTGTCTATGGCATAACGCAAATCGTGTCCTTTGCGGTCGGTAACGTAGGTAATCAGGTCTAAAGAATAACCTTCGGGATTGCCTAACAGACGATCGACCGTTTTGATGATGACTTTGATAATGTCAATATTTTTCCATTCGTTAAATCCTCCGATATTGTAAGTATCGGCTATCTTGCCTTTATGGAAAATCATATCGATGGCTCGAGCATGGTCTTCGACGTAAAGCCAATCCCGGACATTCTCGCCTTTGCCATATACCGGTAACGGTTTACGGTGACGGATATTATTGATAAACAGAGGTATCAGTTTTTCGGGGAACTGGTATGGCCCATAATTGTTGCTGCAATTGGTAACGATGGTCGGCATACCGTAGGTATCGTGAAATGCCCGCACAAAATGGTCGCTCGATGCTTTCGATGCTGAATAGGGACTATGCGGATTGTATTTCGTATCTTCATAAAAGAAATCTTTGCCATAGGCAAGATGGTGTTCTATGGAGGATGCTGTCGTTGTGAACGGAGGTTTTATCCCTTCGGGATGTGTGAGTTCCAAAGCTCCATATACTTCATCGGTAGAGATATGATAAAAGCGTTTTCCGGCATAGCCTTCGGGTAAAGATTCCCAGTATTCTTTTGCTGCCTGCAACAGGCTCAATGTACCCATAACATTGGTGCGGGCAAAGGTGAAAGGGTCTTTAATGCTACGATCTACGTGACTTTCTGCTGCCAAATGGATAATGCCATCTGCTTCGTACTGTTTCACCAACTCCTGCATTCCGGGAAAATCGCATATATCGGCTTTTACAAAAGTATAGTTCGGCTTGTCTTCTATATCTTTGAGATTCGCCAGATTTCCGGCGTATGTCAGTTTATCGAGATTGATAATGTGGTAATCGGGATATTTATTGACAAACAAGCGAACGACATGCGATCCTATAAATCCGGCGCCTCCGGTAATGATGATATTGCGTTTAAATTTCATGATCGATTATTTTTGTTTAAGTTCTTCTATGCATTTTACTAAAGAGTCTTTCCAATACGGAACTGTTATGCCGAATGTCTTTTTTACTTTTGTTTTATCCAATACCGAAAAATGCGGACGTTTTACTTTACTTGGAAATTCGTCGCTGTGACAAGGTTGTATATCACAACAGTTTCCGGAAAGTGCGCATATCTCTTTTGCAAAATCATACCAAGAACAGACTCCTTCATTGCTGTAATGATAGATACCTTGCCGATTTAGAAAATTGTTTTCTATGATTTTGTAGATCAATGCCGCCAAATCACCGGCATAGGTCGGTGTACCGACTTGATCGAACACGACATTCAAGGTTTCTCTCTCTGATGTAAGACGTTGCATGGTCTTTACAAAATTGTTCCCGAACGGGGAATAGAGCCATGCCGTACGAAAGATCAGATAACGGCATCCCGACTCCAATATGGCTTTTTCTCCTGCCAATTTTGTGATTCCGTAAACTCCCAACGGATCGGTCGTCCAATCTTCGTGACAAGGGATATTCCGGTCTCCTTTAAAAACGTAATCGGTAGAGATGTGTATCAGAGTCGAATCTGACTCCTTGGCTGCCATCGACAGGTTCTCGACAGCCTTATTGTTCAGCAAATCGGCTGTTGCATAATCGTCTTCTGCTTTATCGACATTGGTATATGCAGCACAGTTTACAATTACTTGTATATTCTCTTTATCGATTATCCGGCGAATAGCATTCAGATCGGTAATATCCAATTCCGCTACGTCGGTAAAAACATAATGGTTGCCCGAACTTTTCGATACACGGCGCATTTCATTTCCGAGTTGCCCGTTTGCGCCTGTTACTAATATATTCATCATCAATACAATTTTTCGTTATAGTCGAACAACCATGACGCATCTTGCAAACGACAATGATGCCGGTCTTTTTCCGAGAGTATTACTTTATCGGACGGTATTTTCCAATCTATCCCCAAATCCGGATCATCCCATGCCAAAGCTCCTTCACTTTGCGGGGCGTAAAATGCGTCGCATTTATACTGGAATATGACTTCATCGGTCAGGACGCTGAATCCGTGTGCAAATCCGCGCGGGATAAAGAATTGCCGGTGGTTTTCTCCGGAAAGTTCTACGGCTATATGTTTGCCGAATGTGGGAGAACCTTTACGAATATCGACGGCGACATCCAAAACAGCGCCCTTGATCACTCGCACCAGTTTGCTTTGGGTATATGGCGGTTTCTGGAAATGCAATCCGCGCAAAACTCCGTAAGAGGATTTCGACTCATTATCTTGGACGAAAACGGTTTTACACACTTTTTCTTCAAATTCGCGCAGAGAGAATGATTCGAAAAAATATCCCCGTTCATCGCTGAAAATTCGCGGTTCTATGATAACCACTCCGTCTATGTCCGTTTTTATTACTTCCATTATTCCAATCCCAACTCATTAATGACTTTCAGCAAATATTGCCCGTATTGATTTTTAAGCATCGGTTGCGCCAAATCACGCATTTTATCGGCAGTGATCCAACCTTTGCGAAGAGCTATGCCTTCGAGGCAGGCGACTTTCAGCCCTTGTCGCTTCTCAATGACTTCGACAAAGGTTGAAGCTTCACTTAATGAATCGTGCGTACCTGTGTCTAACCAGGCAAATCCACGTCCTAATGTCTGCACTTTTAATTCTCGATCATTCAGAAAAGCCTGATTTACCGTAGTAATTTCCAGTTCTCCTCTTGCCGAAGGCTTTATATTTTTGGCAATATCGACTACACGATTAGGATAAAAATAGAGTCCTACAACTGCGTAGTTGGATTTAGGCTTTTCCGGTTTCTCTTCGATCGACATACAATTACCGTCTTTGTCAAACTCTGCAACGCCATACCGCTCAGGATCGGCGACCCAATAACCGAAAACCGTAGCTTTCTTGTCTTCGTCTGCCGTACGTACAGCGTCTTGCAACATTCGGGTAAAACTTTGTCCATAAAAGATATTATCTCCGAGAACCAGACAAACCGAATCGTCTCCTATGAATTTTTCACCGATAATAAAGGCCTGAGCCAGACCGTCCGGACTGGGCTGTTCGGCATATTCGAAATGTACTCCGTAATCAGAACCGTTTCCTAACAATCTCTTGAATCCGGGCAGATCGACCGGAGTAGATATTACCAAAATATCCCGGATTCCTGCCAACATCAACACCGATATAGGATAATAAATCATCGGTTTGTCATAAATCGGGAGAAGCTGCTTACTCACTCCCTTAGTGATCGGATACAACCTTGTGCCCGAACCGCCTGCTAATACAATACCTTTCATTTTTAATATAGTTGCAATAATATGGCGTACGAAAGTCTAATTTTCTTCAGAATAACCTTTGCCATATCCATAATTATAACCGTATCTGTACCCATATTGATATCCATAATGACCATATGCTTCGGATGTGCCGTTCAGGATAACAGCCATGTTTTTATATCTTTGATCTGTATAAAATCCTTCTATTTCATAAAGCATGCTGCGATCTAATAAGCCTGACCGGATAATAAACAGTGTCATATCCGATAATTTATTGATAATAGAAGCATCTGCAACTATCTCTACCGGAGGACAATCGATAAAGATACAGTCATATTCTGCTTTTAATGTACTCAACATCTGTTCTAAGCGCAGGTCAAATAACAGCTCGGTCGGATTTGGAGGTATCGTGCCTACCGGTATTACATCTAAACCCGGATAAACCTTGCCTTTGACTATAATTTCAGAAAAATTTTCTACTTGCCCGCTCAAATAATTTGAAATTCCTATTCGGGGAGAATCGACATACGAGCTTAAAGAGGCTTTTCTCATATCGAGGTCAATAACCAATATCTTTTTACCTTTAATTGCAAGACTTTTTGCCAGATTCATGGTAATAAAAGTCTTTCCGCTACCCGGATTTGCAGACGTAACCATGATAACCCGGGATTGTCCTTCTTTACCCAACATGAACTCAAGATTGGTGCGTACAACTCTAAATGCTTCGTTGACAAGATTTCGGCTTTTTTCTTTAACTACAATCGTATGTGTTTCCGGTAATTTCTTTTTCCGGAATATCGAGCCCTGTTTGTCCTGATGATATGCCAACGGTATTTCTCCGACAAAAGGAATTGTCATATTTTCTAAATCTTTACGTCCCCTAACTTTTGTATTCATATTCTCTGCAATGAATATGACTATTGCAGGCATCAACAGACCTGCTACAAAGGCAACCAACAAGATATTCTTTTTCAGCGGGGCTGTAGGCAACATGCTTCCTCCCGCCGGAGTGATAATACGGGTATTATATGCCGTAAACGCTTGAGAAAGTTCGTTCTCTTCACGTTTTTGAAGTAAGTATAGATAAAGCGATTCTTTTACTTTCTGTTGGCGTTCGACCGAAAGCAGATATTTGGCCTGAGCAGGGCTTTCAGCAATACGGGTAGTCGTCTGCTGTCCGCTGCGTTCGAGATTTTTTATTTGTGCATTTAAGGTGACAACCTGATTATCTATAGACGCGACAATTGCTTTGCGCATAGCAGCCAATGCATGGTCGAGATCGATAACCAAAGGGTTCTGGTCACTGCTGTTTGCAACCAAACTGTTGCGCTGAAGCAATTTGTTATTGTATTCTGTAATCTGATCTCCGAGGTTAGAGTTTTCTATACCCGAATTGGCCGGCAAAAGCTGGTATTTGTTCGACTCTCCTCCTAAATAATTACGAATATAGCGAGCCATATAAAGCTGATTGTTCAATGCCAATAATTGAGCATCGGTTTCACTGACCTGTGCCATATACATACTGGACGCTGCTTGCACATCAGGCAAAAGATGTTCGCTCTTATACGAAGATATGTCCTCATCTACACTTCCCAATTCTTTTTCAATAACACCTAAGCGTTCGTTGATAAACATAGAAGTGCTGATCGCTATCTGATTTTTATCTTTTACCCAATTTTCATTATATACGGCAATCAACGTATTCAGAATATCTTCGGCCCGCTGGATAGAAACGTCTTTGAATGACAGATCGACAACCGTAGATTTTTCATCATTTAGCACGACAGATAAATTCGGAGCATAACGACGGACAGCACTATAAAGACTAGAACAGGAAACATATATAGGTTGAGAAAATTGAGAAGTATAATAAGGCGTGGGGCATACTGTTACTTTTCCAACAGGAGTCATAATCGTGTCTGTCAATTGTCCTTTTACCAATTTCCCGGGCAGTTCTTCACCATTCCGTATAAAATCAGACAGTTCTACGGTACTATCTGCCAAAATTTTTACGGTCAACGCTGACGACTCATTATTGTCCGGAGTATCTATAGACACATTTATCGGTAAAGTACGACCATATAACACTTCCCGGTAAAAGCCTCCGTCAACATGATAATCCATATTCAGATGCAAACGCTTTACGACATCGGTCATGATTGCCGGAGACTGCAACGAAATGATTTCATTATTTACATTCGTATTTGCCTGAATCAATCCCAAATCGGCAAATGATCCGGCATCTGCGGAGAGGGACTTCCCTTTTGAGTCTTCTTTAATGAGTATTGAAGCCGACCGGGTATACACCGGAGGCGTTACTTTAATATACAAGAAAGCAGCTCCTAATGTAATCATCAGAGATAGGGCAAACCAATACCAATTGGATGCACAAAGGTATAGCAAATCTTGTATTCGCATAAACTCTTCAGATTGCTTCGATTTCGGATTATTTTGAACAGCAGCCATATTTTTATTTAATATCAAAATAGTTATTTAACAATAAGCACGGTAATAGTGGTCAGCAATGAGGCCAATGACATCCAGAAAGATGTAGAACGGACATTATTACCGTTGACCGTAGATTGACGTGCCCGGACTGAATTAGGTTCGACATATATTACATCGTTCTGCTGAAGATAATATGCCGGAGAAGAATAAATCTGTTTTGCAGAACACAAGTCGAGTTGATAAGCGGTCTCTTTATCCCCCTCCTTTCTCAGGACATATACGGGATTCCGTTTCCCGTATATCGAGAGATCCCCGGCCATACTGATTGCATCAAGAACGGTAATTCTGTCCCGATCGATATTAATGCGCCCCGGTTTATTGACCTCTCCTAATACAAAAACACTGAGATTCATAAATTCTACCGTAACGACCGGATCTTTTATCAGATTTTCCTTAATAAGCCGGTCCTTGATGTATCCGGCAAGCTCGGAGCGGGTCATTCCTGCCACACGAATTTTTCCTAAAACGGGAAATTCAATATCTCCTTGAGAATCGACAGTATATACCGACATTTCTTGATTAGAATTTTGCGCCCCCGATGCTAATCCTGCACGAAAAGAGGCTATAGGCAAATTGAACAGACTTGCTAATTGAGGATCTTTACTGCTGACAACGATAGAAAGCTTATCTTCCGGTCGGAACGTAATTTGAGTCGATGCTATCAATTGCTCAGATATTCCCGGCTTAAGATCCTGAAAATATACGACCTTTTTAGACGAATCACATGAACTGAAAAGTACAATAACAAGTAAAATTCCTAATATATGCTTGATCTGCATAAGCTTAATCTTTATTATTTTATTCATACTATTTAAATTCCTTACTATTCTATTTTTTCGATCAACGAAGGATGTATAAATGCGGTTGCAACGGCCATTATCCCTTGAATAGAAACGACTACCCTCCTATCGCCCTTAACTCGTACAAAAACACCTTCTACTCCGGAAAAAATTCCTCCGGTAATTCTAACCTTATCTCCTTTTTTCAATATTACCGAAACAGGATCGAGATAAACGAGCTGATCGTCATACGTGCCCGACACTGCAATGAAATCTTGCATTTGCTTATCGGGAATTATAATCGGACGGCCTGTTGCCTTATCCATAATATATCGAATAGGCAAACGGACTTCAAGTTCAGACTTGAATGTATCTATACTCCTTTTTGTCGAATGGACAAAAACAAGATTATGTATAATCGGTACTAATTTTCGTGATTTTTTAGCTCCTAAATCCGTGCTTTCATAGTGCATCGGTATAAAATTTTCAACATTATGACCGTCGAGATATTCTTTGAATATCATTTCCCGGCTATAAGTAACACGTATAGCATACCATGCTATACCCTCTTGTTTCTTTAACTCTATGTTTTCTTTCTGCTCCAAAATTTTTCATAAAATAATCTCCGGTATAAAAAGGGATTATTTAAGGATATTCTCATATCCCAAAGATGATCGCGATTCACATCGAGACTTCTCTTACTTAATATCTTAGATGTGTAATTTATATACCAGAGATTATATTTTTGTAAATAATACACCAAGAACCTGTACTCCTAAGATAAGATAGTTTTTGAATCTTCTGACCCTTCTAAAACTAAGCCGATTACTATTTCAAGAAGTTCTCAAAACAGACTCGGGCAAAATTTAGACGGCTTTTAAAATTCCTATCCTACTTCGGTAAAACTTTGAACAAGTTCTAAATTCATAGACTTTGAAATCATAACTATATAATATCAATAACTACAACAACTTTTCCCAAATATTAATTTTTACAAAAGAATGTTCTTTAGGGACACCAGAAATATATATATCCCTGACTAACAATCGTTTGGCTGTATAATATAAAACACACCTTCAGCTCTGAATCCTGTTTCTATCACAGAAGTAGGACTTAAACGTGTCCAAATTTAGATAAATAAGTTTGTTTATCCAATTAAATAATAAACATTTTTTTGCTATTAAAATCACATATGCTGAAAATCAATATTTTGCAAGTAAGTAATTTAAATTCTAATCAGGTATAAATCATTATTCGAATAGTAAAAATAAAGGTTATTGTATAATGAGTTGTAGCATTTATTGCAAATATTATATTATATAGTCAAATAAAAATATATTAGGAACTATTTTTTTTGCGTTACAATAAATTAATATGCTATTAATCAATTAATTATATACACAAGATAATAAAGTCCTACTTCTGTGATAGAAACAGATATTTTTATATAGACTATACTTTTCTTTTTTTCTTTTTCCTAGAATTATCCCCTTCATAATATAAAGAACTAATAATAAATTTATTAGCCTCATCTATAATAGAATTGTCTAAGGATGCCAAATAAATTTGCGTAGTTTTTTCGGATGTATGTCCCATACCGGCACTTATAACAGAAAGAGGTATATTTTTATTTCTTGCGGCTGTAGCCCATGTATGGCGTGCAACGTATGAGGTAAGAGGAGAAGGCAGTCCTAATAAATCGGAAATTTTTTTGAGCTGTTTGTTATAATAACTCAGTGAATTTTGATATTGCCGATATGCTATTTTTTCGTCTGAAGATGTAATAATAGGAAATATATATTCACTTTTTGTTTTGTAATGGTCCATTATCTTTTTCATACATGATTCGATACGAATATTGATAATCTGTCCGGTCTTACGACGAATATATTGTATGAACCCATTTCTTATATTGCTTTTTCTGAGATAAGCAATATCGACAAAAGCCATTCCTCTCGTATAAAAACTAAAAATAAATATATCCCTGGCATAATCCAAAGCTTTATGTTCGGATAAATCCAAATTGCTTAAACGAACAATGATTTCCTCATTGACAGCTCTCTTTCGTGTGCGATCTACTCCGGTATATACTTTCCTGAATATATTTTCAGGATTAAAAAACATTTTTGCAGCAGCTTTATTATACACAGATCGCAATATACGCATATAAAAAGATACAGAATTACGGGTTATACCTTTCTTTCTCAACCATGAATCATATTCAAGAATAAAATCTTCTGTCATTAAATAAAACTCAATGTCTTGATTATGAAGAAACGAAGCAAAGCTATTTCTCGTGCACATATAATTCCGGGCCGTTCCCAAACATCCGTTCTTTATCAATGATCTTATCTGTTTATCCATAAAAGCAAGAAAAGATTTATCTTGTCTATGTATATGAAATGCTTGTAAGATATCCTTTGCCGAATAATTTGGAAACGATTTAATTATATTTTGTAAAGCAGATACATCTTTCTTTATTCGGAGGTCTATATCCGTTACGTACGAAAACCGATATTTTTCTCTAAAAACGACAGACTGGGACTTTTCATCCCATTCTTCAGGAAATAATTTATACTCTGTTGCAATCCGGACAGACCTCATGCCTTCATGCAATACATAAACCACTGTTCCGGGAACTCCGGAAACAGATGAATGACGTAATTTGATTTTTATAGATACCATAACTTCTAAATATTATATATCAAAAATATATAACATATAGCTGCGTAAATATCATAGAAAAAATCATTTTTTTGTCCAAAGCCTGTCTAAATCTTGTACAGATATTTTTGAATGTTATTTCGAGGAGATTTTCCAAATTCGACCCAAGGAAAATATCAGATAGACTCTAAAACAAGTCTTTAATTAGAAACGAATAATTATTTATTGACGCACGATATCATCATTTTTCATTTGGTTGCCTCTGTAAAATCAGCAAAGCTACCGTTATAATAAAAATACCCAATATCGAATACAAATCGGGATATTCACCCGGAACAAGCAACCAACTTAAAACAACACCGGCAACCGGTACGACAAATTTCCACATGTTCAATTCAGAAACTTTCACTTCTGGTCTCTTAAGCAACGAATACCAAATGGAAAATCCGACTGCCGGAATCAACGCCAACCATATCCATGCAATATAAAACTCTAATGAATAAGGTTTTACATACCAATCTTCTGTAAAAAACGATACAATATACAGAATTAATCCGCCAGAAAAATTAGCAAATGCAGTGAGCATAACCGGAGAAACTTTGTTTCTGTTCTTGGCAACTATAATATTAGTAGATGCTCCTACAATATTACTGATAATCAGCAATATGACTCCATAATAAAACGAAATGTCAGTATGAATAGAACCTCCTTTTGCAAAACTTATAAATACGATTCCGGCCATACCTAAAACAATAGCCAAAATCTTACGAAACGACATTCGATCATTTCCCATAGTGAAATGAGCCATAACAGCAACAAAAAACGGACCGCCTCCGATGATAATTGCAGATATGGCAGCGGGGACTTTATTTAATCCCATAAAAAAGAAACCGTACTGTATAAACGTCTGCAAAAAACCGAATAACAACATATAACGCCACTCTTTCAAATTAGAAATCCAATCGATCTTCTGATATATCAAAAAAGGTATTAACAGAAGTCCGGCCAGCATAAAGCGCATACCGGACAAATGCAACGGAGTTGTATATTCAAATCCTATTTTAGCTCCTGCAAAGGCCGATCCCCATAGTAAACATGCAAAAATCGCCAATATTTTAGTTTTCATGTAATTCTTTATTTTTTTAAACTGCAAAGATAATCTATATATCTTTTTTTATTAGACTGTTTTTACATCCTATTATACGACAATCTGATAAGAAAGCGTATTTTTGCGATAGATTTTAAGAGGGTTTATTTCACTTGAACAAAAAAATAATACATATAGATATGGATGCTTTTTATGCTTCCATAGAATTGCGTGATCATCCGGAATATGTCGGGAAGCCATTAGTAGTAGGCCGTCCCGAAAGCAGGGGTGTTGTCTCTGCGGCCAGTTATGAAGCTCGGAAATACGGAATCCGTTCAGCCATGTCGTCTGTCAAAGCCCGGAAACTTTGCCCGGATGTAATATTCATACCAGGACGGATGGAGGTATATAAAGAGGTATCTAAACAAATACACGCTATATTCAGAGAATATACCGATATTATAGAACCGTTATCTTTGGATGAAGCATTTCTTGATGTTACAGAAAACAAAAAAAACATCGAATTGGCGACAGATATAGCAAAGGAGATAAAAAGACAAATAAAAGAAAATCTGAAACTTACGGCCTCTGCTGGTGTTTCTTATAATAAGTTTCTTGCGAAAATCGCTTCCGACTATAGAAAACCCGATGGACTCTGTGTCATTCATCCCGATAAAGCAATCAAATTTATCGCATCTCTTCCTATCGAATTATTCTGGGGTGTAGGAAAAACGACCGGAAAGAAAATGCACTTATTAGGAATTCATTCGGGTGCTGATTTACAAAAATGTTCTTTAGAGTTTCTTATCAGTCATTTCGGAAAAAACGGAAATCTATTTTATGATTTTGCTCATGGTATAGATAACAGAGCGGTAGAAGCTGTAAAAATAAGGCAATCGATCGGCTGTGAAACAACTTTTGAAAAAGATTTGACTAGTCCCATGGCTGTTATCATAGAACTTTATCATGTAGCCTGTGAACTGACAGAACGCATCACTCTCAAAAAATTTCAAGGAAACACGCTTACTCTAAAAATAAAATTCAATGACTTTTCACAAAAAACCAAATGTATAAGTAATCATCATCCTTTAACAGACCTTGATGAAATACTGCCTTTAGCAAAAAAACTATTGAAAGAAATAGACATATCGCAACATCCGATTCGTTTACTCGGTTTGTCGGTTTCACATCCGACAGAAAAATTACATCCTCAACAGCTCAGTATCCAATTCTGAAAAACCTTGACCTTAATACTTTTTATTCCGGGCGAATATTCCCTGAAAAATCATTCACATATTATCCTGAACAATATTTTGAAAGGATATAAACCTTACAAGAGAAATTTGGCATACATTTTGAATATATTCATTTTTAAAATTTGACAACTTACGAAGTAAAATATTATCTTTATCGGTTACAGAAAATATGACAGATATGACAGTAAAAGAAATAATAAATACCCAGCAAGAGATTTATCGATTGCTTGCAAAAAAACAGATAAAAAAAGTATTCGAACTGTTGTCTGAATTGTCTTCGGTATTGCAAGATTGGACTGTCAACGAAAAACTGAATGAACTGGAAACGTCTTATAAATATATGCTCCAGTATATGTTCGAAGGTATCGAAGATCCTGAACGAGAACAGGTATATAGAAATTTGATTTCATCTTTATTCACTTTAACCGATAAAGTTACCGAATTACTACTCGAAAAAGAATCATCCGGTTTTTATTTTTCTAAGAAAAGATATTTTCAACTACATCCGGAGATGAGTATTCAGCAACAGTCAGACACATTAGATTCCGCCATTAACAACCTGGCTTTAAACAGTTTATTGAGTGATATAGAAAATAATGTCCGGACGCAAATTGAACTCAGAAAGCAAGTAGAAAAAGCAGAAGAAGAACTTGTAACCAGAATTTGGTGCAACTATCCGGCAACCGAATGGGATTACTCAGCTTTACGTGAAGGATTATCTCCAGAACATTTCCCCGTCGAAACGACTTGTTTAATCATTTCGGCGCTTACTTTAAATCTACTGCATCGGTATGACGAACAAAAATTGGCAATTCTATTAGACGTCTATGAGCAATCGGCCAATGAAGAAATACGTCAAAGAGCCTTATGCGGAGTTCTGATTCTTATGTACATATACAAAACGAGAATAGAGCTTTCGCCCTATTTGCTGGCAAGAATCGAAGCTTGTAAAGAAAACGAGCGATTTTGTAAGGAAACACGGACGATTTTTCTGCAATTAATAAAAAGCCGCGAAACTGAACGAATTTCTCGAAAATTTACAGAAGAGCTGCTTCCTGAAATGATGAAAATAAGCCCGTCTATTTATAAAAAGATGAAACAAGACGAGCTAATGAACGACATGAACTCCTTGGATAAAAATCCGGAGTGGCAGGAAATTTTAGAGCAATCAGGAATTGCCGATAAGCTTAAAGAACTGAATGATTTACAATTAGAAGGGGCTGATGTTTTTATGAGCACTTTTTCAGGACTCAAGAGTTTCCCGTTTTTTAAAGAAGCCGCTAACTGGTTTCGCCCGTTTAATACTGAATATACAGCATTGAACAACGTTTTTACCCAAGGAGATAAAGATAATAATTTTAAGAAGCTCATTAGTTTATCCCACTTTTTGTGTAATTCGGACAAATATTCTTTCTGCCTCAGTCTCACACAAGTACCGGAAACCCAAAGAGGTATGATGACATCTCAATTCAATGCCGAAGGTATAGAGATGCAAAATATAGAAAAAGACAAACTTTCTCTAAATGCAGATGAAACAGGGAAAAACATATCAAACCAATATTTACAAGACTTATATAGATTTTTCAAACTTTCATCTTTCCGATCCGAATTTTCAGACCCATTTTCATCTCATATAGACTTATTCCAGGTTTCGTTCCTGCAATCCATATTTTCGGATGACAATACATTAAGGTTGATCGGAGAATTTTATTTCCGGAAAGAATATTATGCCGAAGCCCTGACAATGTTCAATAAATTACTACAAAACCATAGATCAGATAGTGAACTATATCAAAAAATAGGATATTGCCTACAAATGTCGGGAGAATACGATAAAGCTTTAGACGCATATCTGAAAGCAGAAATGATATATCCCGATAGTCTGTGGACATTAAGAAGAATTGCGTCTTGTTACAGAACACTAAAAAAACCGGAAGCCGCATTGGAATACTACTTGAGAATAGAACAAATGAAGCCTGATAATTTATCGATAGAGATGAATATCGGACATTGCTATTTCGAACAAGAGAATTATGATGAAGCTTTGAAATATTATTTTAAAGTCGATTATTTAGACCCCAAAAGCACCAAAGCATGGAGGGCTATAGCATGGTGTTCTTTTTTGGCGGGAAAACAAGAACAAGCCCGGCGTTATTACGAAAAAATACTGAATAATAAACCGACCTCTATCGATTATATGAATGCCGGACATGTAGAATTTGCCCTTAAAAATCTGAATAAGACGATAGAATTATACAGAGAAAGCATAGAGAACGATAAAGGAAATGCGGAATCGTTCCTTAATAATTTCAGGCAAGATGTCAAATATTTGATACAAGCAGGCATATCTGCCAATGATATTCCGTTGCTAATCGACCAGCTCATGTATTCCTTAAACCGATAATCTCCCCCGCCGGAGATTACCGGCTACCTAAATCATCATATAACTTTTGTAGAAATGCCTTACCTGCGTTCTCTTTATTCCCGGTAGTATCTCCTTCTGAAAAAACGGCCTTCCCCGCTTCATTATCATATATGACTTTAGCATCAGAATCCAGATATCCGAATCCGTCCTTGAAGGTATAATAAGCAAATTTGTATTGAGTAGTATCGGCAATATTTTTGCTGAACTTAAAATCTGAATAATCTATATTCATTTGTCCTAAAAGAGTGGCGGCAATATCGATCTGAGAACCATAATCATTTATCACTTTAGAGCCATTTACCACTCCTCCACACCAAACCATAGGAATGTGATGACGGACAATATCAGGCTCTTGAACTCCGGCAGGATATCGCATAGCGTGATCAGGCACTAAAATAATCAAAGTATTATTCCATTGGGGAGTTTGACGGAATCGATCGACAAATGCACCCAAGCAACTATCGGTATAAGCCACCGAATTAAGATAAGGATCATCAAAATGATGATACGGGACATCAAAAGGTTCATGACTGCTCAGTGTCAAAAATACCTTCATAAAAGGATGCTTCTGTTGATTTTGTATCAATTCACTGAAACGAATAAAAGTCGTGCCGTCATTTGCCCCCCATTTAGATAATAAATCACTAACCGGGAAATCTTTGTCAGAGACAATGCTTTGAAATCCTGAAGAAATAAAATAAGAACGCATATTGGTAAAATCCGCATCTCCTCCATAAAGGAATTGAATGTCATATCCCTCTTTCCGCAATGATTTAGATATGGCAGGCAAAGATTGAGATTTGACGGGATATTTCATAATAGATGTTGTCGGCTGCGCAGGATATCCGCTTAAAATCGAGACAAGTCCTCTATCAGTTCTAAAGCTATTCGCATAAAAGTTTGTAAAAAATATTCCTTCTTCTGCCAAACGGGTAAGATTCGGCATTACTCCCGGAACTCCACCCAATTTCTCCATTGCGGTGCCGGAAAAACTTTCCAATATGATTAATAAAATATCCGGACGCTCACGATTAATCCATCGAACAGAGTCATTTTCAGGGAAATAAACTCGACTATGTGTCATCTTTGAAAATTCTTGATCTGCTTTATCTGCATCCATAAAACGATACTGCTGTTTAAAATCTTGTCCTTTAGACAAAGATGCCAACAAACTGAAAGCCGGGTTTATTGCTGCATGATTAAACAACATATTATCACTGTAATATACCCTTCCTACATTAATTGTAGAAACCGAAATACCTCCTCGGATCGGGATAAACAGCAAACCGAGTAACAATAAAAACCAACATGTCGATTTGATACGATGTTTACAGAATTTCCATTTCCCAGAACCTTTCACAAACCAGCGATTCAAAGGATACCAAAAAATCGCAAAATATAAAATGACACCTATAATTCCTAAAACCAAAACCCAAAACGGAATACTTGCCATAGCATCGGCAGGAGACTTCAAATAAAACAATGGAGTTGCATCCATCCTAAATCCCCAATAAGTATATAATTCTATATCGGAAATAAAAATGAGAGATAAAATCGCTATAATCAATGCAAAATATCCTTTATAAAACCATTCTGCCCATAATCCTTGTATCCATACTGTTACTAAAGCCACGAATACCGGCAATGCCAAAATATAGCTTGCAACCGAAAGATCGAGAGGAAGACCGTGGTATATAACTTGCATCCAGTCTATAAGAGAGGCTTTTTCGAATAAATTATAATGGAAAAGCATAAATAGTGGCTTTTGCAACATAAACATGAAGATAAACCACAAATATATTTTGAGTAAAAAGAGCAATCGCTGTTTCATGATTTTTTTATTTTTTACATTATACCCGACACAAATGTATGCTAAAAGAGAAAAATACGCACTTGTAAAGAGAGTTTTTACTTTTTAATTAATATAAATTAATAGCTCTTTTATGTTAAAGTATCAATTATTTGAGAACTTTGTCAACTCTAATAAAAACCTTTCTCATGAAAAGAAAATTTATATTTATAGTTTTTCTAACAATAACTTTATATATGACTCAAGCTGCAAATCCTTTTTTCGGGAAGTTTAAAACACCCCGAGAAACCGCACCATTCGACAAGATAAAAATAACAGATTACGAACCGGCATTTCAAGAAGGTATTCGTCAACATCAAAAAGAAGTAGATGCAATTGTCAATCAGCGTTCTACACCTACATTTGAGAACACAATAGAGGCATTAGAACGATCAGGAAATTTACTGAACAAAGTATCAACCATATTCTTCGCTGTTTCCGAAGCCGAAGGCAACGATGAGATGATGGCTATTTCTCAAAGAATCTCGCCTATCCTTTCAGAACACGGCAACAATATCAATCTGAACGAAAAATTATTCGAACGGGTCAAATTCGTTTACGACAAAAAAGGAGAATTGGATTTATCTCCCGAACAAATGGCTCTATTGAACGATACTTATGAAAGCATGGTACGCAAAGGCGCTAACCTGAAAGGCGAAAATCGGGAAAAATACCGTAAACTTACAACCGAGCTAAATCAATTGACTTTGACATTCGGACAAAATCTGCTTAAAGCGACAAACAGTTTCGAAATGCTATTGACTAAGCCTGAAGAATTGGACGGGCTTCCTCAAAGTGCGATAGATGCAGCGGCATTAATGGCTCAAAACAAAGGAAAAAAAGGATTTCTTTTCGACCTTTCTTATCCGAGCTATGGCCCGTTTATGCAATATTCGGCACGTCGGGATTTGAGAGAAAAAATGTATCGGGCATATAACTCTCGCTGCCAGACCGGAAAGTTCGACAATACACAAATCGTGAAACGTATTGCTGAAGTCAGGATGGAAATCGCCAAATTGATGGGGAAAGACAATTACGCAGAGTATACATTAGAACGCCGTATGGCAAAAAACAGCCGAAATGTATATAACTTGCTAAACCAGTTATTAGAGGCATACAAACCTGAAGCTTTACAAGAAGTTCGAGAAATAAAAGGTTTTGCAATCGGTATGGAAGGTAAAAACTTCGATCTGATGCCATGGGACTGGTCTTATTACTCAGATAAATTAAAAAATGCCAAATACGATCTTAACGATGAAATGCTGAAACCTTATTTCGAATTGAATCGAGTAAAAAAAGGTGTATTCGGTTTAGCAACACGTTTATACGGTCTCAAATTTAAGAAGAACAATAAAATTCCCGTATATCATCCGGAAGTTGAAGCTTTTGAAGTTTTTGATGCAAATAATAAATATGTAGGCGTATTATATACAGATTTTCATCCTCGAGCAACCAAAAGAGGCGGTGCATGGATGACCGAATATAAAGGACAATGGAAAGATGAGAATGGGAAAGACAGCCGTCCTCATATTACTATCGTCATGAATTTCACTCGTCCGACAGCTGACAAACCGGCATTATTGACTTATGGGGAGGTCGAAACCTTTTTGCATGAATTCGGTCATTCTCTACACGGTTTATTGGCAAACTCAACTTATGCATCTCTTTCCGGAACAAATGTATTTCGTGACTTTGTAGAACTGCCTTCTCAGATTATGGAAAACTGGCTTTCCGAAAAAGAATTTCTCGATACATTTGCCTCCCATTATGAAACAGGGAAAAAAATGCCGGCAAAACTAATCGAAAAGATAAAAAAATCAAGACAATATAATACGGCTTATCTCTGTTTGCGTCAATTATCTTTCGGATTTCTCGATATGGCTTGGTACACACAAACCGATTCCATCGAAAACGTTATTGAATTTGAACAAAAGGCAATGGCTCCGACCCAATTATTACCAATTGTCGACGGAACCGGAATGAGCAATCAATTCGGACATATTTTTTCAGGAGGCTATGCTGCCGGATATTATGGATATAAATGGGCTGAAGTTCTTGATGCAGATGCATTTTCTTTATTTAAAGAAAAAGGTATCTTCAATCGAGAAATTGCCGAATCCTTTAGAAAAAATATTCTCGAAAAAGGAGGTACAGAAGATCCGATGGAATTGTATAAACGTTTTCGCGGACATGAACCTTCTATAAAAGCATTGATGCAACGCGATGGTATTCTCAACGAATAATCCAGCATTTTTGCATTATCAATAAAAGAAATTCCCATCGAATAATTATTCGATGGGAATTTCTTTTTGGATTGTATTAATATCATCCTAACATTACTCTACCGATTGACAAGAAAAGACCATACCGAAATTGCCGGCAGCATGTGAACCTGTAAAAATCAGCTCATAATCATTAACCGTCTTCGTATAAATTCCTTCCGCATTAGGATTCACCAAAAAATTTTCAGAGGCAAGTTTTGCATAATATTCCGTAGCCATAGATGCATCACATTTATAATCGAAGAAAGCAACACTTTCTAAACCGAATGTTTTATTATACTGATGCAATTCTATATCGCCTTCATACTTCGGGAAATTTCCCATAAACGGATACTTCTCGACCAACTTCTCCCATGTCATTCCGGTTGTAACCTCAACATCCCCGTCCCCATCTTCATCATCGTCTTTCGAACAACCAACTGACAAAAAAGAAAGTGCTATAACACAACTCAATACTGTAAAAAACTTTTTCATAATTTGATATTTTTACTATTTAAAACCGAAAAGAAAATCCACCGGAAACATAGCCGATATCATAGCCACTCTCTACATACACGCCTACTTTTTTACAAAAGTAATAACGTAAACCTGCGATTGCAATGCCGCTGACACTCGTGTCCATATTACTCTCAGCAATCATTTTTTCACCACTTTCGCAATCAATTGTTCGATTTCCGGTCATATTCAAGTCCATCATCAAACGTGCATAGAACTCAAAGTTGTGACAAAGAGTTAAATGCCAACTTAATCCGGCACAAATATCAAATCTATTACAAGATGTTGCCTTTGTCTTTGGACCATAACCATTATCCCATTCCCAATTATAACTATATTTGCTATAAGTAGCTCCGAACAAATACCCGATGCTCCCCAACTTACTGAAATCAAGGAAACAAATATCTGAATAAATACCGATGGGAGGAATGTCTATTTTATAACCATTTCCTCCATGTTTGATTTTTCGCGACCAAGGAGCGATATCCGGAGCAATTCCTATTTGCATAGTTCTCATATATTGGGGAAACACGACTTCATTCTTCACTCTTTTCCATGAAGCCGACTCAGTTCCGCTAACAACTGTAATAGAATTTTGAACGCCAAGCTGATCATTTTCAATTTTTCCAGCTACTCTTTTTACCGGGCGGTCACCATATTCCGTTTCCCAGCTTTTTACGACACTCATCATATCTTCAAATTCTTTTGCCTTAATACGCAATGCAAATTCAGGATAATCATAAATTTTGCAGAAATAATATGCCATTTGTGTTCTATTCACTGCCGGTGTGCCAATTACATAGGGCGCAGATAGATATTGACGGGATGTAAATATTGCAATATCTTTATCAATACTGAAATAATAATACATTTCTCTGCTAACAGTAGTTATATTATTTACTCTATTTTGAATAACAAAAAATGCAGAATATACATCAATACCATTTCCATCATATTCAATCCTAACCCAACGGATTTTCGGTTTTCCTGCCATAAAGCCGATATTTTTACATTTTCGCTTTACATATTTAAGTTTATCCATAACTATTAGCGAATCAATATCTTCGCTGATATACCGGATTCTCTCTCCTTGAGGAGTTTCACTCACCTCAAAAAAAGTCGGATCATTCACTATTGCCGATCGCAGATAACCTTTCACAATCGAACTTTTCGATTGTGAAACGATTTTGTTCAAATATAACGTTACTGGAACAGCTTCTGCATCTATTTTCTTCTTTTTTCGAGCTATGGCTTCGGGAATAAGAACTATTCCGAAAACCACAATCAATAATAATCTTATTAACAAAAAATCTCTCATATATTATCTTTTTCGAATCCTTTTCAAAAGAACAAGCATAACAAATCGTCATTTCTATTACATCTTATTACTAAATTTTCAATATAATCACTTGATTTTAAGCAACGACATTATCTATATAAATTTTATACAAATAAAAACATTATTTTCTTTATATTTTGCCCATAATTATTTTATTATTATTCAAAAAAGAAGCAATTAAATTACTTCCGACCCTTTTCCCAATTTTATTTTATCACATTTATCCGGTTCAATATTTCCCTCTAAAGTTCTATTTCGCGTTATAATTGTTCTATAAGTCATTTAATAAAGAATAAACAGCCTATTATTTAAAAAAAATATATACGTTTATGTCATAAATGAAATATTATGAAACATATATCAGTTCCTAAAATAGATTTATCATCCGTAAAAAACTACAACACGATCGATCTGATAGATACAGACTTCGCCATACTAGATAACATCAATAATATTCCGCTGTTTGAGTATCCTTCGATCATCGAAACAACAGTTTTCGCACTTTGCCTGAAAGGAAATTGTAAAATAACAATCAATCTGAATGAATATAATATATGCCCGAACGATATGATCTTGCTTATGCCAAATCAGATCGTCATGTTATGCGAGAAAAGCGATGATGTTTCGGGATTATTTATAGTCGTGTCAAAAAATTTCAGTAACGAGATTCTTCCCAGCACAGAAGATATGCTATCTGTATTTTTTTACGCAAAAGAATCCCCTAAAACTACACTTAACCCGAATGAAATAAAATGTTTAAAAGAATATCATTCTTTTTTGCGAAACAAGGTAAAGGAAACAGAGAATATTTATCGCAAAGAAATCATACGCATATTATTGAAATCCTTATTTTATGAAATTGCCAATATTACCAAGAAAAAAATTCCAGAGAAATCGATACGAAAATCCAGAAAAACGGAGGTATTCGAATCTTTTTTAAAAACAGTCGCCATGCATTATAAACAACAACGCTCTGTGACCTTTTATGCAGACAAACTATATTTGAGTCCTAAATACTTGTCTTGTGTAATTAAAGAGATAAGCGGAAAATCTGCTGGAGAGTGGATCGATGAACAAGTTATTTTGGCCGCTAAAGCATTACTTAAATCAAGCAACATGACAATTCAAGAAATTTCGGTAGAACTGAATTTTGCCAATCAATCTTTTTTCGGGAAATATTTTAAACAACATACAGGTATTTCTCCTAAAGCTTATCGAAAGGTATAGAAAAGAGGATTATAGAAAAATCCAATTTTTATATAATCCTCTTTATATCATTTTTTACCTACATCAAATCCCAAGAGAAACTTTTACGGCTTCTATTTTCTGATTTGCTAATTCATTGACTTTATCATAATCTTCACGAGATTTCAATTCACCTTTTACTTCTATATAGAATTTTATTTTAGGCTCTGTTCCTGAAGGACGTATAGAAACTTTAGTCCCATCTTCTGTAAAATACTGTAACACATTCGATGTAGTCGGCATATCTAAAGTATACTTTTCATTCTCCACCAAATCATTAGCAACTAAAGTAGAAAAGTCTTTTGTAAGAATAACTTTCGAACCGGCAATCTCCGTCATCGGATTATTCCTGAAATTCTTCATCATCGCTTCGATTTCTTCAGCCCCCGATTTTCCCTTACGAACTACAGAAATACCTTTTTCTTTAGAGAAACCGTAAGTCAGATAAATATCCTGTAACATTTCATATACAGTCTTGCCATTATCTTTTGCCCAAGCTGCAACCTCAGCCATCAAAGAAATTGCAGATACAGCATCTTTATCCCGGGCAAAATCCTCAGCCAAAAAGCCGTAGCTTTCTTCTCCTCCTCCAATGTATTTCTTCTTTCCTTCCAACTCACGGATTACAGATGCAATCCATTTAAACCCGGTATAACAGTCATAGCAAGTGATATTATTACGATCGGCAATTGTTTTTATCAACTCGGTCGTTACGATAGTTTTCACGATATATTCGTTTCCTGTAAGTCTGCCTAACTCTTTATATTTGGTCATCAAATAATTAAGCAAAATCATAACAATTTGATTTCCATTTACCAAGACAAACTCTCCTTTATCATTCTTTACCGCTATACCAATACGATCGGCATCAGGATCTGAAGCCATAACAATATCGGCATCCACTTCGATACCTTTACGTATAGCCATATCCAAAGCTGCCGGCTCTTCGGGATTCGGAGAAATTACTGTCGGAAAATCCCCGCTGACAACATCTTGTTCCGGAACGTGAATGATATTCGTAAATCCAAAATTTTTCAATGATGCCGGAACCAACTTCACTCCTGTACCATGTATAGGCGTATAAACAATTTTCATGTCTTTATGCCGTTCGATCGCATCAGGACTCAACGACAATGTTTTAATTTTATCAAGGAAAAGTTTATCCACCTCTTCTCCGATTATTTCGATCAAAGCTGGATTTCCTTTAAACTTGATATCGGCAATAGAACGTATCTTATTCACTTCAGCAATCGTATTCTTATCGTGCGGAGAGATCATTTGAGCGCCATCATTCCAATATGCCTTGTATCCGTTGTATTCTTTCGGATTGTGAGATGCTGTCAGGATAATACCGCTTTGGCATCCTAATGCTCTTATGGCAAAAGACATCTCGGGAGTAGGTCTTAATGATTCAAAAAGGTATACCTTGATTCCGTTGGCAGAAAAAATATCTGCAGAAATCTCTGCAAACAAACGACTATTATTGCGACAATCATGGCCGATTACGACTTTTATTTCAGATAAATCGGCAAATTCTTTTTTTAAATAATTGGATAATCCCTGTGTCGCAGCACCTACCGTATATATATTCATCCGATTTGTTCCAGCTCCCATTATCCCACGCAGTCCACCAGTACCGAATTCCAAATCTTTATAAAACGACTCTATCAGCTCTGTCTTATCATCATTGTCAAGCATCCTTCTCACTTCGGCTTTAGTGGCTTCATCATAACCGTCTCCCAGCCAAGTCTGTGCTTTTGCAGTTACTTCTTTCAATAAGGTCTCATTTTCCATACAATTCTCTTTTTTAGAAAAATTTCACAACATCTATAATACACAAATATACAAAAAAGTTTTTACCAATCAGATATATAAGGTAAAAATAGTTTTAGTCCCGTTTAAATTTTCCGATGCAAAAACTTTCAAATCAACACCGAGTAAAATTTAAACAGGAACTTATAATTTTTATCTTTCAAAAACCGACTTTCAACCGATCTCCAGCATCTTTAGCAACTGCCCGATAATATTCTTCTGAATATCCCGGGAAATCAGGATCAGCAGGTAAACCGTACCCATTCTCTAAAAAATGTCCGCCTTTTTCTTTTTTCCGATTTCCATCTAAATATTTAACCAATAAAAACTCTCCTAACTTTTTCCACTGGACAGTCGTTTGTTGGGCCTGAGCTACACTATAAGCATTCAAAAAGCGAATTGCCGCTACAGGATCGTTACGATACAAATCATTAGCAACCTTTTCTATTACAGGCTGCTGTACATAAAATGTCGTTTCTATATCTTTCTGAACGGGACGTATATCCTCGATCATCTGATCATAACGAGAATAAGACATATTGGCAACCCAATTATGAATCCAAAAAGCAGAAGTCCAAGATAAGTCATACATGCTCCCGTTCAATTCACTATAACACTCCGGAACTTCATTTAAACAAGCATATAAGGGCACATAGACACAAGTATTCGTATCATCTACCCCAAACCATAGAACTCCTCCGATTGCATTCGGCAACCACGACCGCATCTGAGCGACCAGTGTAAAAGCAGTCTGTTGTGTTGCCACAGCTCGCTCATTAGTATATTCTACACTATCCACTTTAAAGGTCATAGGCCGAAATCTATAAGGGCATTTAAACGGTCCTGCACCTACATCTTGGGTCATGTCAAAAGGTGTACCTTCAAAATGATCACGCATGGCATCTTTCATATCCTGTACCGATAACTTCTTATCCGGTTTTATATAAAGCGGCAAATACTCTTTAGATTTACCATTCAAATATGATAAATATTTACCCATAGAACTATTAAACCGATTATAAAAACTCCATACTCTTGCTTCACATCCTCTCAATGCTCCAAAATCTGCAGGAGCATAAGCGTCGGCAAAACTGAAATCTTTATTCAGTCCATTGAAATAACCTTGTTCCCGAGCAAATGATATGACATCAGGAGAATATAGGCAATTTTCTTTATCATCTAACGGGAACTTATGAATGCGAGACTGATTGGCATGTGCGGCAATGCAATCATCGGGAATGCGTACGGCAACCCATACAGCACCCTGATTTTGAGGTCCTTTTCCAATCATCTCCATAATCCACACTTCTTCAGGATCAGCAATAGAAAAAGATTCTCCTGAACTATAATAGCCATATTCGCTAACCAGATCGGTCATGACCGTAATCGCTTCTCTCGCTGTCTTAGCTCGCTGCAAAGCAATATACATCAAACTGCCATAATCAATTATACCCGTAGTATCTACAAGTTCAGGACGCCCTCCCCATGTAGATTCGGTTATAGACAATTGATGTTCATTCATATTACCGACCACTTTATATGTATATTCGACTTGAGGAATATGTCCTAATAATTTATTCGTATCCCACTCTCTGATTTCCATAGTGCTGTTTTTAGGATGTCTTGCTGCCGGGATAAATTTTAAAGCTCCATACAATGTATGGGAATCGGCCGCGTATGTTATAAATGTAGAGCCATCTATTGTGGCATTCCTACCAGCCAAAAAACTTGTACATGCTCGTGCTCCGGGAACAAGCATTCCCCAACAAAATGTGCATAATAAGATAAATTTTTTCATAAAATATGTGTTAGGTATTTACCAATAAAATGAATTCTCATAAACCGCCCGGTTTCCGCAACGATCTGTAACCGTAAGTCTAAAATGGTGCTTTTTATTCCTTTTTACACGTACCGGATCGAGCTTGCAGCTCAATATTGCAGTCTTGCCATCCATCTCAAGAAGTGCAAATTTGCCATCAATTTCACCTCTGTAAGACTCGACTCCAGTATGCTTATCTCCTATTCTGATACGAATCTTTCCTGTATTTCCCCATTGGGCAGGAGACATAGGAGTAATGACAGGATTTACGGTATCTGATTTAACAACAAATGTTCCTAATTCTCTTATTTTAACTTCTAAATACCCATTCATATATGTACCGGTATAAGGAATCTCTTTATTCCCGAATACTCGAGCTAAATAGTATTGTTTTTTATTATTAAGGGTATCTGAGGGTATTTTGATTCTTAAATTACAATATAAATGCAAAGGCACGCATTCTTGCCCCACAACATAAGAATTATCGCTATTCTGGAAACACTTCAATTGAATATTTTCGTAAAGAGCCCCTTTGGGAATAAATAGTGAAACCCCATGTTTATCGATGAAATTATTCTGATTATATACACAAGCATTATCGGAGGGATTATCCATCAGAATATTTTTCTTTTTTCCATTTATTGAAAATGTACATATTGTCAAATTACCATGTCGGTCTCTCAGTTCATAACGAATTTTATAAACACGTTCCTCATCGATCGTAATCACACCTTGTTCAACAACATCCTTATAAACAGGCAGATAATTCCCTATAGCCACATAAGAACGCATTATAAAAGATCGACGTTTTATCCAATCCTCATAATCGATAAATGAGTTTACAGCCCGACTTTTATCAAAAGAGAAGCGTTCAATAGCAGAAGAATAGACGATTTTATCATCCACAAATAGTCGAATAGAATAAACTCCGTAAATATTGGAAGTCTCGTTCATATAATCATAGGCTTTCACTCCAAGAACGATTTTTCCCCATGCCGTTACCGGAGATGAAAGAGTCACAATTCCGTTCTTCTGACGAATAACGGAAAAATCCTTGCGAACATATCCGTTATTTACAATTCCTGCAATTGGATAAACAGCGATTGAACGAATTTGAGGCGGACGAGTATCTTTCAAATATGTTTTGAGAAAAGGCATAGGATCTAACAAATATTCCGATTCTGTTTCTCTTATTTCAAAATGTAAATGCGGACCTCCCGAACTACCGGTATTTCCACTATATGCGATTACTTGTCCCTTTCTGACTTTAATTTCATCTTTTTTCAGAAAGAAATTGACAGAAAAACTTTCTTGGGCATATTGCCGCATCTTTACTATATCATCTATAAATGGAGCAAAACGATCTAAATGTCCGTACACAGTGGTTACACCTATTCGGGGATGATCGATATATACTGCAAGACCATATCCGTATGGAGAAACACTTATCCGGGAAACAAAACCGTCTTCGACAGCATACACCGGTGTTCCAGACTGAGCTTTTATATCTAAACCCGAATGGAAATGATTATTCCTCAATTCTCCGAAGTTTCCGCTTAAATACAGAGTTCGGTGCAAAGGCGGATCGATTTTGAAATCAGTAGATACAGGCTTATAATTCGGGGAAATCCCCATACATATATTCAATAAAATCAATAACAAACTCAACATATCCCAGCAATTAAAACCTAACAAATGTACAAAAAATAATGGTGCATCAACTTTTTAATCGGTCTGAGTATAATCTTTGGCCAAACCACCTTCTCCGGTCTCCTTATATAGCGAAGGAAGATCATGTCCCGTCTGTTTCATTACTTCTACGACTTTATCAAATGAGACCCTATGTATTCCATCGGAAAAAGATGCATACAAATGAGAATCTAAAGCTCTCGCCGCAGCATAAGCGTTCCTCTCGATACAAGGAATTTGTACCAATCCGCAAACCGGATCACAGGTCATCCCCAAATGATGTTCCAACCCCATCTCTGCCGCATATTCTATTTGAGCCGGACTTCCTCCTAATAACTGAGTAGCAGCACCCGAAGCCATTGCACAAGCAACCCCGACTTCTCCCTGACACCCGACTTCGGCACCAGAAATAGAGGCATTTGTCTTTACGATATTTCCGATCAGTCCGGCAGTAGCTAAAGCCCGGAAAATACGCATATCGCTAAAACCTCGGTTTTTCTGCAAATGATATAATACAGCCGGCAAAACCCCACATGCTCCGCAAGTCGGTGCTGTCACGATCGTATGTCCCGAAGCGTTTTCTTCACTAACAGCCAAAGCATAAGCAAAAAGCAATCCTCGATCTCTCAAAGCCTCTTTATATCCTCCAGCTTGAATAAAATAATCGGCGGCTTTCCGTCGGAGATTTAACGGCCCGGGCAAAACACCTTCCGTGTCTAATCCTCTCTGTATACACTCTTTCATATTTTTCCATACTTCAGATAAATACTCCCATATATCCACACCTTCTCTCTCCTCAACATATTCCCAATAACTTCTTCCCGAATGCTCACACCATCTTAAAATATCACTTAAATGAGACATGTCATAAACATCAGAAATTTCTCCGATAGGTGGCCGATTTTCTTCTGATAATGCACCTCCGCCGATACTATATACAGTCCAAGTGTCCAAAACTTCGTTTTCCGAATTTATAGCACAAAAAGTCATGGCGTTCGGATGAAAAGGAAGAAATATTTTCGGCAACCATTCAATCTGTACAGGAGCATGAGGTTCTAAAACTTCTAAAATCGCCTTGTCGGTCAAATGGCCTTTACCTGTTGCAGCAAGACTTCCGAATAGGGAAACTTTGAAAGATGCACTTCGGGGGTTACGTTCTAAAAAAATTTTCGCAGCCCTTTGAGGCCCCATAGTATGGCTACTCGAAGGCCCTGCCCCAATCCGGAATATCTCTTTAATCGAATTCATGGTTTTCATATAAACAATAACTCAATACGGTTTCAACAATTCATAATAATGCATATCTATAATCTTACCGTTTTTAATTCCCATACGATGCATAACAGCAAGCTGCTTAAAACCATTTCGCCTCAATACCCGCATCGACTTTTCATTAAAGTCAAAGGTTAACGCATATAAACGAATCAAGTCTGTTTCGGTAAATATATAACTTATCAATTCAGATAAAGCATCTGATACAATACCCAACCCTTGAAAAGGTTCTCCAATCCAGTATCCGACCTCTGCATTAAGTCGTTCGATATCATTTTGCCGAACAAATCCGATCCCCCCTACTGCCCGACCGGAAACCTCAATTGCAAATTGAGAATAAGGCTCGACCGAAGCCATCTTGATAAAAGCATCTGCATCGTCCGAGGTGTATGGGTGAGGAAATGAATCACGAAGATTATTCCATATACTGATATTATTAGCATAATATGCCAAAGAATTACAGTCTGACTCCCGCCACGGCCGCAAAATGTAATTCTCTTTTTTCACTATCATATTTTCAAATCATTAGAATTATTTTGTCTATTCCGGCTATGATAAAATAATTTACCTATTTTAAAGTCTAAGAGTATTAAAGCCATTTTACACTCAATTAATATCTGGTACAAATTATAAATTACCTCAACAAAGATATAGTAATTAAACTATAAATAGTTACCTGACCTATCATAAATAATTATCGATAATTTTATATTTTATCTTTCATCCTATTCTTATCCAAAAGTGTCACTAAAAAACAAAAAAGCGGTTTTCTTGATAAATAACCGCTTTTTAAACCAAAACTACTAAAAGTCTGTCTAAATCTTCTAATGAACAATCAAGACTTTGTATCTACACCATGATCAAAATATTCAGCCAACTCTCTATTTGTTTCAATCCCGTATCGCTCATCGTGTTGACTCATATCCAATCCGATCTTTTCGCTTTTTTCAGATACACGCATAGGGATCATTTTATCCGTAATCCAATATAAAGCATATGTTACAATAAATGTATATCCGCAAACTATCACTACTGCTATTATATGATTTAAAAGATTTTGCCAATAAGTAATATTTTCAGTCGCATTATATACAAAGATTCCGGTCATAATAGTTCCGACAATCCCTCCTACACCATGTGTAGGAAATACATCCAAAGCATCATCAAAAGAATTTTTCTTATTTTTCCAAGAAACAGCCATATTACATATAACCGTTACGACTAAAGCAATAAATATACTTTCCCCGACAGTCACATACCCAGCCGAAGGTGTTATGGCGACCAATCCTACGACTGCACCGATAGCAGCTCCCATTGCAGAAGGCTTACGTCCTCTCAAACAATCAAATACTACCCAGGTCATCATTGCGGTAGCCGATGCCGTATTTGTATTTAAAAAAGCTTTTACAGCTATAGAATTGGCAGCCAAAGAAGATCCGGCATTAAACCCGAACCATCCTAACCAAAGCATAGCCGCTCCCAATAATACAAACGGAATATTGGCCGGTTGTCCCGATTCTTTTCTTCTTCCCAAAAATATAGCTCCGGCCAAAGCTGCAACTCCAGAAGAGGCATGAACAACAATTCCACCGGCAAAATCAAGAACCCCCATTTGACGAAGAAAACCATCGGGATGCCAAGTCCAATGAGCCAAAGGACAATACACAAATATACAAAACAAAATCATAAATACCAGATAGCCAGAAAAACGAACACGTTCGGCAAATGAGCCGGTTATCAATGACGGAGTAATAATGGCAAATTTCATTTGAAACAAAGCATATAATGCTAACGGTATCGTCGGCGCCAATAACTTATCTGTAGCTCCACCAACATTCACAAACATAAAAAATGTTCCCGGATTTCCTATAAAGTGCCCGACATCTTCGCCAAAAGCTAAACTAAAGCCCACGACTACCCAGATAACACTAATCACTCCCATAGCAATAAAACTCTGCAACATCGTAGATATGACATTCTTAGACCGTACCATTCCTCCATAAAAGAAAGAGAGCCCCGGTGTCATCATCAAAACAAAAATAGTTGCAGTAATCATCCATGCGATATCAGCAAAATTCAAATTAGAATCTATATCTGTAAACACCCCTTCATGACCCGAATAAAATAATCCTAAAAAACTAATGCTTAATAAAGCTACAAATAAAATAATCCAACGTTTTTGCATATCCATTTCGTTTTAAATATTATGAAAGATTTTTATGCAAAAATATTTCATTTAGACACAAATATTCAATAAATACAAACAAAATGATTTAATACTTCAATATATTACTACATATTGATATTAAAAACACATATAAACAGTATTTTTTTAACGAATTAACCCGAATATATTTCAAAATAATACTTATAACGAATTTGATTTCAAAAGGAATACGACTTTTTAATAGTAACGGTCAAATACTCAAACACAGTTTTATGTCATGTTTTCTCATTTATTCAAAAAAAGACATTCGATCGAAAAAAAATATTTGTATTTTCGCGGCATGAATGAATCGTCCGTATGTATCTTTAAATTAATTATCATATCTCTTTTCGGGTTAGTGACGATTTTATATCCGAAAATTTCTTATGCCATTCCCCAAGATTCATTGATAAATTCTCAAAATAAGAAAGGATGGAATGTGACACCGTTTCCGGAGATTGCCTACAATAGCGATCTCGGATTTCAATACGGTATATATTGCGAATTATATGATTTTGGAAATGGGGAAAATTACCCGGACTATACACATAAATTTTGTATCGAAGCAGCCCGATTTACAAAAGGATCTGGAGTTTACTGGTTTTTCTATGATTCTCCCCAATTATGGAAAAACCACAGATTCTCATTTGATGTTGCATACTTACCGGACAATATGTGTGATTTTTACGGATATAACGGTCGTAGCGCACCTTACTCAGATACACACAATGATTCTTTCTATAAAATAGATCGAAAACAAATTCGTATGATTTTCGGCCTACAAGGGAAAATTGTAGGACAACTTAATTGGATGGCAGGCATCAGTTGGCAAAAAATGATGATTCAACCTGTTTCCTTGAAAAAATATGTCGGAGCAGATAACCTTTACAATCGCTATATAAAAGCAGGACTGATAAATCAGAATGAGGCAAAAGGCGGAAATGTTCTGCAATGGAAAGCAGGAATAGTTTATGATACCCGTGATAGAGAAGCAGATCCGACGCAAGGTATATATGGAGAAGCTATCTTCGCTTTTTCTCCAGACTGGACAAGTAAAAACGGATACTCCTTTATAAGAACAACCTTGAACGTCTGCTATTATCAATCGCTTTGGAAAGAACACTTGACTTTGGCAGGACGAATCGGATTGCAACTTACTCCTGTCGGGAGAGTTCCGTTCTATTTTTTATCAGATATAAATACTTACTATATAAGACAAACTTATTCTGAAGGATTAGGAGGAACAAATAATATAAGAGGGGTACTACGTAACCGAATTACGGGAAACGGTATCGGTTGGACCAACATAGAGTTAAGATTACGTTCACGGGTGATAAGACTATTGAAACAAAACTGGTATATCGGAATGAACCCTTTTTTCGACGCAGGGGCTGTACTGCAGCCATACCGGTTGAAACTGCAAAAAGAAAGCAATGACCCTATTATTTACAGCGGTAAAAACGAATGTCTCCACACAAGCGCAGGAATAGGGCTGAAACTAGTCATGAACCATAATTTTGTTCTTTCGGCAGAATGGGGAGCAGCTTTTTCCCGTGAAGACGGAACAAACAGCATAGACCTCGGAATCAACTATTTATTTTAGAATTTCATCTCTTATTCCCTACAAAAAATATATTCGAATTTAGATATATTTAATGGCTTCGCAACAAGCTGATAATTTTAAATAACATATATTTGTATCATATTGTTTTTAAACAACAAATTCTATAAAATCTTTTTTACAAAAAAATGATTTAATCGCATTTTTAATCAATAGCTGATTTTATGAAAAAGATTATTTTAATATCGATTCTATTATACAGCATTTCATGTTCGTTCCGGCATATTCCAATTATGCCCGGAGGAAAAAATAACAAAATCGAATACATGAAAATATCTGTTTTACCCGATACAATTCGGTTCTCAAACAATTTCAGAATGTTATGGGACGATTTACTAAAAGAAGCCAATGGCTATTTATCATCTAAAGATTACACTCCGTCAGAACAACTGCGAGAAAAATATAATTTGAAATATTCTGACGGGAAATATTATATTAAAGGGTATCTACATACCCGACCATATTTCGATAAAAACAAAGCTGAAAGCCAAGGAATATCAATCGTCTCGTATACCGACACACTGAAAAGTTTCTCATGCCTGATTTCACAATTACCGGAATTAATAACCCTACCCGATATTTCTGCCATAGAACTAAGTAAGTCTATCAATTTACGATTACCTAAAAAATATTGATTATGAAGAAAACCATTATCTCTCTATTATTATTCTGCTTTGCCACATTCATTATGGCTCAATCAAAATTGTCGCCATATACACGGCATTTTATAAATGAAAAGGAACAGATAAAAACGGACAAAACATTTTCTTCTAAATTTAAAGTAAAGAAAATTGACGAAATCGATTATGTTAAAGCTTATATTTATTTAAAGGCTCAAACAGATCCCTATTTTTTAGAAAGTTATGGAGTAAGAGTCAATACTTGCATAGATTCTTTAATCACAGCGCAAATTCCTGTCAGCAAAATTGAAACCATATCCTCCCTAAATAACATCAAATATGTACAAATCAGTACACCGATATATCAAAAAATGAATAAAGCCAGAACCGAGACTCTAGTAGATAACGTTCAAAGCGGGAAAGATTTAACGACACCATTTTTAGGAAAAGATGTTGTTATAGGAATTGTCGATAATGGTTTTGAATACGGACACATCAATTTTTACAATACAGACGGAACTCAACTACGGGTAAAACGAGTGTGGAATCAAAATAAAAACGGTAAAGCTCCAAGCGGTTTTACCTACGGAACAGAATATAAAACTACTGATGAAATTCTTGCAGCAAAATATGATGTAACAGACGAAACTCATGCTACTCATGTAACCGGTATAGCGGCAGGAGCAGACCACACAAAATCTTATTACGGAGTAGCCGGAGAAGCAGATATAGTTTTGGTCAGCTATGATCTGAATGACAATACTACTGATCAGGTAAGCCTCTCGGATGCAATGAAATATATATATGATTATGCCGAATCGGTGAGAAAACCTTGTGTTATTAATATGAGTTTGGGTTCTCATATCGGCCCCCACGACGGAACTTCCACTTTTGACCAAGTTGCAGATAATCTGCAAGGTCCGGGAAAACTATTTGCCGGAGCAGCAGGCAACGAAGGTTGTGATCCTATGCATCTCAGCAAAACATTTACATCTTCTGATAATACATTAAAAACATTTATCGATTTCTTGGATAATTCTGACCGCTATTCGATGCTTGATATCTGGGGTGAGCCCGGAGAAACATTTCAGATTACTATCGATCGATATAATATCTCAAAAAACAAGTCTGAATACTCAGAAACGGTCAATATTTCAGGAAATGGTTCTAAAACTATTTCATTAAAAAACGGGATTAGCGGATATGTTGAAATTTACTATGAAGTAAATGCTAATAACAACAAACCGAACGCTTTTATAGTATCTGAGGTAAATAGCATGAATTCTGGTTACGCAATAGGAATAACAATTACTGCAACAAGCGGAACTGTACATATCTGGGCTGATGATTATTATAGTCAACTCACCGGTAACGGCTTATCTGGATGGAGTGATGGTGACTCAAAATATACTGTCGGAGAAATCGGAGGAACAGGGAAAAATGTAATCAGTGTAGGAGCTTATGCAACTCGTACCGGAAGTTATGCTCGAGAAGAAGGTATGATTGCAGAATTTTCAAGTTTAGGTCCGACAGCTGACGGACGTGTAAAACCGGATATTACAGCACCCGGAAATCAAATTATCTCATCATACTCCAGTGCACAATCTTATGATAGCGGTATCTGTGATAATACTATTGTAAACGGGAAAAAATATTATTACGGATATATGTCCGGAACTTCTATGGCAACTCCTTTCATTACAGGAGTATTAGCAACATGGCTTCAGGCAAACCCGACACTTAGCCCGAATAATGTCAGAAACATTTTCAAAAAAACAGCACGACAAGATAACTATACAGGAACTATTTCCGAAAATGGGGATAATACTTGGGGTTTCGGGAAAATAGATGCATGGAATGGCATAAAAGAATGTATAAAAATGACAGCGGGAATATACGAAGAAAAAAACAACATTCCAGACGTGACAATCTACACTTCGGGAAATGGAATATGTCATCTATTATTCGGGAAAACCGATAACCAAACAACCATATCTGTATATAATACAAACGGGCAATTACTAAAATCAACAAGGTTAAATTCCATAACGATAGGTCAAGAAGAAATTTTAAATTTATCAGGTTTCGTACCGGGAATATACATTATCCACATAAAAGGCAATAACATACAAAAAAGCCAAAGGATAATCCGATAATATTAGAGCCTGTCAAAAGATAAAATTATATATCCAGAAAGACTATAAAATTATTATTAATAAAAGGGGACATTCAGTAAATAATATAAAATCAGCCAACTAATTCATACACAAAATATTG